>OMDJ01000965.1_pt1 | contig 15279 bp, 7 predicted proteins | sample 1645211 | NCBI WGS metagenome assembly OMDJ01 (sample SAMEA103958142, study PRJEB25191) | human gut metagenome | biome: human-associated habitat [ENVO:00009003]; feature: intestine environment [ENVO:2100002]; material: feces | place: Germany | collected 2013/2015 | reverse complement strand
CAGTACAGAATGGAGTTATTACACCAACAGTTGGACAGTCTCTTACGCTATCTATAATACAAAAACAAAGAAAACTGATACCCGCAATTTTATTACAGATGGTACGGAAAAATCTATCAAGATACCTTATGGAATAGCAATCAATCCGGAAACAGGTGAATTCTTCGTCACCGATGCCAAAGACTATGTGACTCCCGGCACATTATACTGTTTCTCCCGGGATGGAAAAAAGAAATGGTCAGTCATCACGGGGGACATTCCGGCACATATTGCCTTTACAGATAAGAAACTAAAAGAGATTCAATAATTCACAATTCTATTAATAATTAAAAACAAAAGCAATGAAGAAAATTCTATTTTTACTGCTCACTGTCGTTACAGTATGCAGTTGCTACAATGACGATGATCTGTGGGATAAAGTCAATGATCTCGACGGACGAGTAGAAACACTAGAAACAACAGTCAAGAAAATGAACTCTGAAATTACAACTTTACAGAGTTTGGTAGACGCATTAAATCAAGGGAAAGTAATCACCAACACGGAACAGACATCTGATGGCTACACATTAACTTTCAGTGATGGAAGCACCGTATCTATCAAAAATGGAAAGAATGGTACAGATGCTCCTGTGATTGGAGTGAAAGCTGACGAAGACGGAATATATTACTGGACCATTACTACCAACGGTACTACAGAATGGCTGCCGGATGCAACTAACAAGTTAAAAGTGACAGGTACAACTCCAGTTATGGGAGTTGACAGTGACGGATACTGGACCGTTGATACAGGCGAAGGAGCCAAACGTATTAACGGAACAGACGGAAAACCTGTGAAAGCGGAAGGACAAGACGGAGACTCTTTCTTCAAATCTGTTACAGTTAATGACAATCATGTACTAGTTACTCTTGCAGATGGAACGTCGTTCACATTGCCCAAAGGGGAAACATATACATTTGACATTGCCAATAGGGATTATACCTTGTTCTCGTCTAATGAAACAAGGACGTATCTTCTTACAACTGCCAATATAGACGACGCAACATTAATTGCTATTCCGCAAGGATGGACAGCGGTTCTTAATGATAAAGACTTAAGAATCACAGCTCCGGCAGTTTCAGGTGATGATGTCAAAGATGGTGAACTTAAAATACTTGTCACTCCGTCCAAAGCTTTCGGTAAAGTAATAAAAATGCAATTAAGAGCAGTGCGTGAAGCACACTTCTTGACATTCGAGGATGTTGATTATAAAGGTGATGCTAACATGGTAGGAGAAAGAAACTGGTCATCATTAATTGACAGCCAACAATATGGTGGCCCACTACTTTATCCTAAGAATAACCAACTCTATAACTGGAGTGATGCAAACAACACTTTTCTTGCTTCCGAACTTCCTAACGGATGGGGTGATTACCAATACTGGGGTGGCGGACACGCAATTTCCAATTATCTGGATATGGATCTTACTCATGGAGACTTCCAGCACCAACTAGCCGTTTATTATCAGGATGCAAAAACTGGTTTTGGAGGACATAATGGTTCCAAAAACTTCTGCGTACATTACGGCTATGCAGACAATTCCGGATATGCCAACGGTCCATTACCCTATATTTACTTTGGAGACGGAGTTGCTCGTGTAGTTGACCACATGTATGTGACTATGACGACCTACCTAGCCAACTGTGTGGCCAACGGTAACGGTTTGACCGCACCCGCAGGCAAAGATGATTGGGTGAAACTGGTTGCTATCGGTTATGATGAAGATGGAAAAGAAGTAGCTACACGTCCGGAATTTTATTTGGTTGGAGCCGAGGGTAATATACTTGAATGGACAAAATGGGATTTATCCGCATTAGGCAAAGTGGTCAAAATAGACTTTAATGTCACTGGAAGTAATGATAACGGATATGGTTTCAGCCAACCTGCCTATTTTGCTTATGATGATGTAGCAGTGAGATTCTAATGAAACATATTATACTTTTTTTATTTGTTCTGTTAGCATTAATATCATGCGTGAAAGAAGAGGAGGACTCTCCTCTTCTTTCCGCTCCTGTCATTACCTTGAAAGAAGAATCCCCCATCTATAAAACAAAAATTGGTCGGGAGATAACCATCGCTCCCATTTATGAAAATACCGATTCGGAAACGACCTTTAACTGGACAATAGATGGAAAGAGTATCTGTACCACTTCCACCCTGACATTTTCAGCCGATGAAGCAGGCAGGTATTTCATTCTGATTTCTGCCACCAATGCCGGAGGGACAACAGAAAAGGAGATACGTATCGATGTCTTTCAACTTGATGTACCTACTATCTCTATTGCGGATGCCGACAAAGGTTTCAAAGTGCTTCAAGGCTCTGAACTAACCATTACACCTATAGTAGATTCTTTTCTGGAAACCAGTTACTCCTGGCAAATAAACGGTGAAGATATTTCGAACGAATTAACCTGTACTCTCCCCACAATCGAGCTTGGCGAATATCAGGTTCGTTTTGCTACTCACAATGAAGATGGCGATGACGAAGTAACTTTCAAAGTAGAAGTTTGTTCACCGGATCAAGTAGATTTCAACTGGACATTCCTGCAAACGGAATATAACATGTCAGCCGGCAGAACTATCCGTATCAAACCGGTTGACGTGAATAATGCACTGGATGCAGTCTATACATGGACCGTGGACAATGAACAAGTGCAATCCGGAGAAAATGATACTTATCTGTTTACATCCGAGCAGCAGGGAGAACACACGGTAAAGGTCGAAATGAAGAACTCATATATACTCGCTACGCAAACATTAAAAATCAATGTTTGCCCTCCCGCAGGAACATACCAGCGGAAGATTAGCGCCACAAGTTCTGCGTCAATGAACAAAGTATATGAATATTTACCGGCTCCCGGTCAATTCATCAATGAGAATCATACCACAACAACTATGGCAGAAGCCTGCACCTATGCAGAAGAACGAATCAATCAGACGGCTTATGTTTCCCTAGGCGGATTCGGTGGATACATCATCGTTGGATTCGATCATAGTATCGTGAATGATGGAGATTACAACATTGCTATTACAGGAAACGCTTTTGACGGTTCGTCAGAACCGGGAATTGTATGGGTAATGCAGGACGAAAATGGTGATGGGTTACCTAATGACACTTGGTATGAATTGCGCGGATCCGAATATGGGAAAGCCGAAACCTGGCAGGACTATGCCGTCACCTATCATAAACCAAGTGGTATTCAGCTTCCCACCCCATGGACAGACAATCATGGTCAAAGTGGGTCTATTGATTATCTGGGTGCTTTTCACCGGCAAGATTATTATTATCCCGCCTGGGTAAAGGAAAAACAATATACTTTGCGAGGTACTCGCCTGAAAGAGCGTAATTACGATCAATCCGGTAATGGTACTTATTGGGTAAATGATAGTTATGAATGGGGATATGCTGATAATTTCAGCGCCATTGATCGTCTGACAGATGATGACAACTATAATGCCGGACCGTCTGACAATCATTTCAAGATATCCCATGCTGTAACTTTCGACGGTAAGGATGCAAACCTGAAGTACATTGATTTTATCAAAGTGCAAGTGGGTGTTAATAGTAAAAGCGGTTGGTTGGGTGAAATATCCACTGAAGTTTTTGGAATAAAGGATTTCAACATGCTCAAATAATTGATAGAATATACATAAGAGATTCTTTTCGCTATTAAATATAGAGATAAAAATTACCAAATGGTAATTTTTATCTCCTCCCATAACCCTACCTTTGTCGCCATTTTCAACGACAAAGGTAGAAAGTTATGAAAGATAGTATTGATTTCGGCAGTATGAACATCTCCACGTTGTTCCGTAAGTTACTAATTCCTACGGTACTTGGGATGGTATTCTCGGCTCTGTTCGTTATTACGGACGGGATATTTGTAGGAAAAGGAATTGGCAGTGACGCGCTGGCGGCAGTAAATATCACTGCACCGCTTTTTATGATCGCAGCGGGTATCGGACTGATGTTCGGAGTGGGAGCTTCGGTGGTGGCTTCCATTCATTTATCTCAGGAAAAACGCAAAGTAGCAAGTATTAATATCACTCAGGCAATTGCTTTTTCCGCATTGCTCATACTTATCCTGTCTGCTCTGTGCCTTTATTTTATAGAGCCATTAGCCAGATTATTAGGTAGTTCGGACCGATTGTTGCCGTTAGCTGTAGAATATATGGCATGGTACATTCCTTTTCTCGTATTCTACGAAGTCTTAAATATAGGTATGTTCTGCATCCGTCTGGACGGTTCACCCACCTATGCCATGATGTGTAATGCGGTTGCAGCCATACTCAATATCATACTGGATTATATATTCATCTTCGAATTTGGTTGGGGAATAATGGGAGCAGCTTTTGCCACCAGTCTGGGAACTGTTGTGGGAGGGTTGATGACACTGATTTACTTACTCCGTTTCTCTCGTACCCTCCATCTATGCCGGATAAAGTTAAGTATCAAAAGTCTGTTACTGACTCTTCGTAACATCGGTTATATGATTAAACTGGGAAGTTCTGCTTTTATCAGTGAAGCCTCCATTGCCTGTATGATGTTTCTGGGGAACTACGTTTTCATCCGCCATCTTGGTGAAGACGGAGTGGCAGCATTCAGTATTGCCTGTTACTTCTTCCCTATCATCTTCATGGTCTATAATGCCATTGCACAATCCGCACAGCCGATTATCAGCTATAACTTCGGAGCCGGACAACCCGAGCGTGTACGAAAGACACTGCATCTCGCCATTCGGACCGCTTTAATCTGCGGTATCAGCTTTTTCATTCTTACCGTACTATGCTGCCAAGACATCGTTTCGTTATTCATTGACCGCAGCTACGCTGCATTTGATATAGCAGTAAACGGGCTTCCTTATTTCGGAGTAGGATTCATTTTCTTTGCCGTCAACATGATTGGCATTGGTTATTATCAGAGTGTCGAAAGAGGTCAGCGGGCAACAATTATCACTCTTCTCCGGGGAGTCGTATTTATGTTGATCGGATTCTTTGCGCTCCCTCCGGTATTGGGTATACCGGGTATCTGGCTAGCCGTACCATTGGCAGAGTTATTAACCACTTTCTATATTTTCGGAATTTATTTGAAAGATCGTTTCATTGTCTGCCGACGATAAGTATCTTTGCAATATGAGAACATTCATTGAAAAACTTTGCGATAGATACAAGGTATCAGAAACCGATGTACAGTCTCTACTGAACTGTATGGAAGAGGTACATTTCAAAAAGAGAGATTTAATAGTACGCGAGGGAACAAAGAACTGTAATCTTTATTTTATCAAGACAGGAATATGGCGAGCCTATTATCATAAAGACGGAGTGGATACTACCATCTGGTTTGCTTCAGACGGAGAAGCTGCTTTCTCCGTCTGGGGCTATGTAGATAATGCCTACTCATTAATAAATATTGAGGTCATGTGTGACAGTGTGGCTATTGTATTTCCCGAACAGCTCTGAATCAGCTATTCGCCTCATCCATCGGACTCGCTAATTTGGGGCTCCGCCTCATGGATCATCAGTTTCTTCAACAGGAGAACTGGCTTATCAGCTCAGGAAGCCCACGGGCTAAAGAACGCTATCTCAACCTTATCAAAGAGACTCCGGAATTATTGCAATATGTACCTTTAAAACATATAGCGTCTTACTTGTGGATAACTCCGCAGTCGCTAAGTAGGATTCGGGCGAAGATAGCTTCCTCTTCTCTTTAATAGACGCCTCTAAAAGAAGTGGTTCTGTCAACATGATTAGTTATAACAGAACCACTACTCGGCATTTAATGCCATAATCGGCATCATTCCAGTCACTTAATAGAGAAATAACAACTGTTTTATTTCAATTATAAATCCGAGTCCGGAGCCAAATATTTAAGTTTTCCCCACGATTTATTGGGTTCATTACCTAACCATAGCTCAAGCTTTCCTCCTTTCGTAAAGTCTGCATGATTAAATTGTGCATAATTCCATTCCAGATCGTTCAATTGCGCACGTTGGATATAACAATTTTCAGCAGAATTATTGTGGGTAGTTATAGTAAATGTACTTCCTTCATAATAATCCCCATTCAGTTTGATTGTGATCTTATCAAAAATAGGTGAAGTAATATCGTAGTATGGAGTATCAGATTCCGTACCTGTTACACTAAATAGCCCAAGTGCCATCAATGCACTGATCCCTCCCATTTGACCTTCATCTTCATCATGACCACCGTACCCTTTATCTGGAGTAATTCCTCCATACGCACGTTCTTTTACCTGACGTACCCAATATTGTGTCAACCAAGGTTTTCCACCATAAGCAAAGATGTGCGCATTAGAACATCCGGGCTGATTAGCATAACTTACGTATCCTCCACTGTAAGCATAAACAAAATCTAAATCCCTTGCCTGCTCAAATGCGAAATTTAACTTCTCGCAAAACTTATCAGCACCTCCCATCATCTTCACCAGTTTAGGCAGTTCATGAGACAAAGACCAAGTAGCCTGCCAGGAATTCGCTTCCACCCAACCGTTTCCACTCAATGCATCCTGATGCAACCATTCACCATTTCTCTTTTTCGGAAATACCAAGCCCTGTTCCGCATTGAATAAAGGAGTCCATGCTCGTGAGCGTTTTTCAAACATACGTGCTTCCGAGTGTTTTCCCAACCTTGCAGCCATCCGGCTTGCTCCCCAATCTTGAAATGCCCATTCCAGAGTTTTACTTGCATTGTCCGGACAATAACCATGAGTGATATAAAACTTTAAATCATCAGCACTCTCATAGCTCATCATTCCGCCAGGCATATGATTACGTTTTATGACATCAAATGCATGCAAAGGATCGGCTTTTTTCATAATTCCTTTCATATATGCACTTACCAGTAAGCTGGTAGCCGGACAACCGCTCATAATAAATGAATATCCACCCGAACATGCCCCACGAGGCAACAGCTTACCATTATCAGCATACTGAACCAGACAAGCAGATAAATCATCCATGACTTCGGGCCATGCCAGCCCCCATAATACATTCAAATTCCAGTGTGTCAACCAAAGCCCGTCAAAGCCATACATATTAAACTTAGGTTTTCCATCCGCCGTAAGTGGGAGACGGCGTACCTTCATAGGTTCAGACGTACGTTTATTGACGTATTTATTTCCGGCATAATCCGGATAATAGCCATTCACATCATTTATTTTATGCCGCCCTAGCAATACATGCCAAAGGTCAGTGTAGAATTTGATGCGTTGAGCATCCGTACCACCTTCAACAGCTATACGTCCTAAGGCCTCATTCCAGACAGAACGGGTTTCTTTACATACCTTGTCAAAATCCCAATGGTTCAGTTCCACATCCATATTGGCTATTGCATTGTCTACGCTTGTATATGAGAATGCCATTTTAAAAAGTAACTCTTCAGCATTCAATTGTCCAAAGTTCAAGACCATACCGGCAGCATTCCCTGCAATAGCCTCAACATCAGGCAAGACACCTTTCTCATTCCATCCGTCAATGCTTTTTATGGGACGGTTACAATCTAGTACAAAGCTTATTTTTATGCTGTCAGGACCACCCCAGAAGCGTTCTGTCGTGAAAAATTCTCCTACAACACGTGTGTTGCTGACACGCAGTAAGGTAGCTTTATCCATAGAACAATTTCCCAAAACACTACCTACATCCACCAATAATTTGGCATTTACATTTTCGGTATAATTCAAACGGTAGAATGTAGCCCGCTCTGTTGCCGTATATTCCACCCAAGTCTTGTATCGATCCAAATACAGACGATGATAACCTGGCTGAATTATTTCACTTTCATGCTTAAAAGGTGATTTCCATCCTGCCATACCTTCAGTAGGATTTATTTCCCCTACAACCGGCATAATGTTCGGACCGGAAATCATCCACTCATTTATTTGAGAGAATCCTAAGATATCCGGAAAATTATAATTATATCCGCCACCTCCCTGATTTTTATTGCGGGTGAAAGCATGAGCAGCCACCATACCAAAGGGACGTCCTCCCGGAGTACAGAAGAACCACCGTCCCCGGGTAGTTTCAATATAAGGGTCAACCCACTCTACATAGTCAGTTTGATTACCATGTGCGGCAAAAACTTCGATTTCAGACAACCCCAAATTCTTTCCATTACCATCTGTTGCCTCAAAACGAATCCATTTCACCTTTTTCTTAGGGAAAGAGATACTTTTCGGGCTTCCATCATTGGGAATAGCTGTTACACTAAGCTGAGATCCATCACTGAAATGAAGAGTTCCACCGGCAAGGTGTTCAGCAAGAGATACCCGGTCATACAACACCACTCGATCCACACACACTTCTTCATCCCATTCTAACTGTGCCCACGGGGTATGCATGACTCCCCACGATGTAACACTTCCCTTGCAAGCCCACTCGCCCTTATCACCATACATTATTTTACCGTCAACCAGGTTGTCGGCAGCATAATTCTCATTCAACACATTAGATACCGTGACATGCGCCCGTGGGGCTATATTATCTTGTGCTGCCTGAAGTACAAGAATATTGCTGCACCATATAGCAGCTACTACCAATCCTTTTATTACGTTTTGATTCATCATTATATTTTTATTTATTATAAAGTTGTCTGCTCTCCACACTTCCGTTCTCTTACCGCAAAAGCACAATAAGTGAGATACAACACACAAAGCAAAATGACAATAACCCCAGCCGTAATTCCAGCGTTGTCTATTGCAAATCCAATAACAGGGGTTACCACTCCCCCTCCGGCTACAGCCGTCAGCATTAACCCGGAAATCTGATTCATTTTTGTGGGACACTCTTGAAATGCCATCGAATAAATAATAGAAAATACAGACGAAGCAAAAAAGCCAACTCCACCAATACATAATAGACTAACAGCGGGATTCTGAACACTAATCAACACTACAAGCATCATGATACATGCCAGAATATTGACTTTGAAATAGCGGACACCTGCAATGCGGGTCAGCAAGAAAGCACCGAGAAGAGCACCAACCGTTCTACTAAAGAAATATACTTGTGGAGCAAACTTCACTTGTTCCGCAGTCCAATCATACCGGATGCTCATTAATTTTGAACTGACATAATTTGTAGCGACATCCACACCTACAATAAAGAATATTCCAAAAAAAAGAATGAGTATGGTTCTATTTTTCAGCAGGTTGAAAGAATCAGAAACAGATACTTTACTCTCTTCCACCTGCTCTCGCCGAATGGGAGTAAACGTCAACCATAAAGCAAAGAATAATGTAATAGCGCCTAAAATGGGGAAACAATAATACCATTTATCATCACCAAAATGCAGGGTGGCAAATAATACAATTTCAGGACCTACCAACGAAGAGACAGCCTTGATAACCTGTCCGGCCGTCAGACTGCTAGTCAATAGCCGAGGGCTGGAAATAACATTATTCAATAACGGATTTAAAGAGATCTGTAATATGGCGTTCCCTATACCTAGCAAAACGTACGCAATAATACATGTTACACTACTGTAGACCAACAATGGCAAAAACATCCCAACAACTGTCACCGCCATGCTGGCGAGTACCGTATTTTTCCGTCCGTATTTACTCATTCTGTTACCAACAGGAATCCCTAAAAATAGAAACCAGATAAATACCATTGAAGGAACAAAACCCGTCATGGTTGGAGACCAATTAAAGCTCTTCTGCATATAGTCGGATGAAATACCGACTATATCACAGAATCCCATAACAAAAAAAGCGGCAAGCACGGGAATGGCTTTCAAATAAGAGTTATTCTTTACCATAGCTATCACTTTAATATATGATCTACGGGTACCCAGAAGAAACGAGGCTGATACAATGATGCCTTCTCAAACACTTTCTTCAAATCATAGGTGTTAACATTATAACACATCAATATTTTATCATTTTTCATGTATTGAGGATGTACCATCGTATTATAAGTCATCATACTGTCTTGTTCAAAATTAGGTTCATCGACCGTATAGAGCAATTTCTCATGACTAAATGCACCTTCAGGGCTGTCAGCAATATAAGAATAAATTTCTTTGGCATTTCCTGAACGATTTTGGGAAACCAATACTATTTTTTCATTTAGACTAAATACATTGAATTGTTCAGAGATATTTTTCTGAAGTCCTTCAAGTTTCGCCGTTTTAGTAGCGTCCGACTGCCAGCTAGCCCCATCCCAATACACAAAGTTCGCCAACTTATTATCAACCAATTCAGCCTTCGCCACATGAACAACCGCCTTTGCTCCTGTTGAGTCCGACTTTGTTCCGTAAACGTAGATTGCATTTTGATAAGGCATCACTGCATGTCCATAGTGTACACCATTCTGATTGGCAGCAGGGATATTCACCTTATCAATGATCTTCATGGTTTTCACATCCAGACGAAAATAGTCACAACACATATATTCAAAACCAAAAGATCCCTCACCCACTTTCCTGAACTTGGACATGAACAAATGAAGAATACCATCTTTCACAAATCCATCTCCAGGCCAATACCAACGGGGCGAATCCCCATCCTGCTCTGCCGGTATATATGCAGAAGGATTCTTCAAATCACCACTATACAAGGTCTCCAGTTCTCCTTTCTCATTGATAATCGTAAAAGTGTTACCCATCACGAATTTAGAGTCTTTACTCCTTTTATCATCAACAACATCTCCAAAAAACGAGTCACCCCACATAAAAAGATTCCGTCCATCCTTCAAGTCTATTGATATAGCACCGTCACCTCCTGTCACTCCACCGCCAAGTCCGGGCATCAACCGTGTACACCACATTGAATCCAGTTCGACTTCCACCTGTGGCACAGATGACTTATTATTGTTTTGGCAAGATACAAATAATGTACAGGCCAACAAATAGATAAACTTATTCATAATCCTATCATTTTGGTTATTGTCCATAGCCTTCATTCTGAGTAATCATGTTTTGTGACAGGTCTATTTCTCTTTGAGGAATAGGAAATTTCACATGGTATTCTTTAGGAGTAGATTCCGGTTTGGCAGCCTTTATGATAGACACAAATTCTTGTGGTGTACACATCCTGGTCAAATCAAACCAACGATGTCCTTCCATCACAAATTCATGGCGATACTCATTCAATACGGCATTCTTAAATCCCTTATAGTCGGTAGGTACAGCCGTGGTCAGCCCGGCACGGTTCCTTACAGCATTAATTGCGATTACCGCCTCCTCATTAGCTCCTTGATTTATTTCATTCAAAGCTTCGGCTATAATCAAATACATCTCAGCAGTACGGATTGCCGGAAATATAGCCTCCGTGTTATTCCCTTTAGGTTCGGCTTGACTATCCCAATACTTAAAAACATAGGGCTTATCGAAATCCTCAATGCTACCATCACTATAAGTAAAACTTCTTTTCAAAGTAACATCCAGGCGCTGGTCATTCTGCTGGTCAAAGCTATTCCATAAATCTTCGGTAGCATTTTCCCATCCTTGGGCATTGCTTACTCCGTCAAGGGCAGGCAATAAACGTACCAAAAACTGTGCACCTTTCCAACCTTCACTCAACGTTGCGCTAAAGTTTACTCCCCAGATTATTTCCGTATTAAAACGATTGGCCACTTTAAATAAATCACCATAGTTTTCAAGCATAGGAAAATTCGGGATGACAGATTTAGCCTTGTCTACAGCAAGCTGGTAATACTCCTGACTATGATGTTCTGCTGCATAGGTTATATAAACTCTAGCCAGCAAAGCTGAAGCGGATTCAGGATAAGGTCTTCCCCCACCAAAGCGTTCAGTGTACTTCAAATCGGTTTCAGCAGTCTCAAGATCCGAAAAGATCAGTTTATAAATCGTCTCTTTGGAGGTTCGGCTAGTTACATCTTCCTCAGCACTCTCAACATTATGTTCGCGTAAAGGAACATCGCCAAACATACGAATCAAATCAAAATACATCATTGCTCTAAAGAATTTTGCTTCGGCCACCAACTGATTTCTTAAAGTCACATCCATATCAATAGATGGAACTTTATCAATCACGACATTACAACATTTTATCGTTTGATAAAAATCTCTCCACAGCAATTCTACAGGCTGATTATATTGATCTATCTGCATATTTTCCACCGATTGGTAGTCAATGCTGGTCTGATTAGTTTCCGAATTATCAGCAAACATATCCTGAAGAACCCAATAATCATTGTAGAAAGTACCGCCATAGTTTTTATCCCATAGCCCATTCGGAGCATATCCGATAATCAAATAATCATAAATAGCATTGGTGGCGGATATAGCATGTTGAGCAGTTTTATAATATCCTTCACTTGTAATATTCCCTTTAGGCACTTCGTCGAGGAAATCCGAACAAGCAGTGAACATGAATGCTCCACTCAATAAAATGCTTAATATGTATTTTTTCATAATCTATTCTTTTTTAAAAATTCATTCTTAAACCAAACTCATACGATTTAGACATCGGATAAGAACCATAATCAGCTCCCATTGAAAGATTGTCGTTAGAAAAACGACTTACCTCAGGATCATATCCTGAATAATTGGTGAACGTATAAATATTCTTTAATCCGGCAAAGATTGTAAGTCCCTCACAATAAAATTTCTGAAGGATACTTTTGGGGAAGGTATAACTTAACGTGATATCTTTCACTCTAAGATATGAACCGTCTTCCACATAATGATCGGACAAAATAGTACCAGATGATTTGGTCGTGGCACGAGGATATTTATTAGTAGGATTCTCTGGAGTCCACCTTTCCAATGCTGCCACAGAATTATTTTTATGTCCATCAAAACTTTCCAATGAAAACTTATTGAAGTTCACAATCTCATTACCTACCGCACCTTGCAAATAGACTGTCAGCCCAATGGATGAATGATCGCGCAGGTTATAAGTAAAGGTATTATTGAATCCGAAAGTAAAATCCGGATTAGCATTTCCCAATTCATATAAATCGTCCTCATTAATCACATTATCACCATTCTTATTGACATATTTACGATCACCGTGTTTCAAAGTTTTCCCAGAGAAATATGGAATTTTAGACAAGTCTTCACTCAGTTGTGCTATTCCATCAGTTTTATATCCATAAATTGTACCGATAGGTTTACCTTCATTTATTTTAGTCCAATAGGTTACTCCCAAAATAGATGCCCCCGAAAGATTTTCCTGACTTCCAGCTAAATCTGTAACTTCATTCTTATTGTAACCGAGAGTAAAATTCATATCCCAGCCGAATTTACCGGCAAAAGGTACTGCACCCAAAGCAAATTCAAAACCCTCATTACGCAGACTGCCAACATTCTTTACAGCCGTATCATAACCGGTATTAAACGACACAGGCATAGCAAGCAGCAAATCGCGCGTATTTTTTCGATAATAATCCGCAGTTAAGGTAAGACGATTATTGAATAAGCCTAAGTCAAAACCAAGATTCACCTGAGAAGTTGTTTCCCACTTCAAGTCTTGATTACTCAATGTATAAGGCACCACACCGGTTGCCACTTCACTATTGCCAAAATAAGCTTCCGTGTTATACATTAAACCTTGCGAACTATATGGAGGAATTCCTTCATTGCCCACAATACCATAACTTACTCTCAACTTCATATTTGAAATGGCTTGTGCCTGCTTCATGAAATTCTCTTCTGAAATTCTCCATGCACCCGAGATTGAAGGGAAAAAGCCATATTTATTTCCCTTACCAAATTTTGAAGATCCGTCAATACGACCGGTCAGACTCATTAAATAACGACCACCGTAATTATAATTCACACGAGCCAGATAAGATAACATCTGCCATTCGGAGATACCCGAACTTGCAGCTTGACGCAACGCTCCTGATTGTATTGAGTTGAACCCTAAAAATCCGTCTGTAAAATCAGCTGTTGAAACTGCCGAATTTTCCGAGACAAAAGCTTGCGCCGTCATACCGGCCAAAGCGCTAATCGTATGCTTCTCAAAAGTGTTTGTATAGTTGACGGTATTCTCCCATACCCAGTTGTAACCGTCACGATTTCCTATGCTGGCATAGCCACCATTCGATTCTGCACGTTTAATCTCCCCGGGAGCAAAAGCCTGATCCTTTATATAGAAATAGTCAACACCGATACTAGTCTTAAAGGTTAGGTTTTTAATTGGAACCCATTCTAAATAAGCATTAGCCAATGTCCGGAATGAAGTATTTCTATTTTTCGCTTCATAGGCATCTTGTACAGGATTACCCACATTATTAGTTGTCGTCAGATTGTTTTCATAAATATAATCTCCGGATTCATTTCTCACGGGAAGAGCCGGATTCATCTCCAATGCCCAAGAAGTGATAGAAGAAGCAAATCCTACACCATTTGAACGGCTATAACTCAGATTCACAGATACGCCAGTCTTTAGCCATTTATTTATTTGCTGCCCCAAGTTAATGCGGAAACTTCCTTTTCCGAAATCTGAACCAATAATTATACCATCTTGCAACAGTAAATTACCGGAAACAAAATAAGTCGTTTTATCATTACCACCTGATACTGAAATATCATAGTTCTGCATAGGTGCTGTGCGGAATATCTCATCTTGCCAGTTCGTATTCAGTTTGGACAGATTATTTAACCCAGCAAAAACGGGATTTCTTTCTTCACCAGCATTGTCCGTTGCTTCATTTCCTAATTCGGCCAATTGGACTGCATTCAGCATATCCATTTTTTTAGTTACCTGCTGCAATGTGTATTTAGCTCCGATAGAGACTTTAGGCTTTCCATTTTTACCTTGTTTGGTAGTGACCAGCACAACCCCATTCGCTCCACGGGCACCATATATGGAAGTTGCAGAAGCATCTTTCAAAATTTCAATGGATTCAATATCATTGGGATTGATATTAGTCAAAGGATTAAGAGCCGGATTCTTTAAAGTCCCGGTGCTGAATGTATTTGCATCACTAATCACAGGAACACCATCAATCACATACAAAGGTTCATTATTTCCATTAATAGAACTGGTACCTCTGATTCGAATAGAAGTTCCGGCACCGGGCTGCCCCGAAGTGTTCAAAACAGCTACACCGGCTGCTCTTCCCTGAATACCCTGGTCCAAAGAAGTTATCGAAGTGGAAGACAATTGTTCTGACTTGATAGTGGAAATTGACGAAGTCAGATCACTTTTCTTCTGCACACCATATCCTACCACTACCACATCAGCCAATACTTGCATATCATCTTCCAGCACTATGTGAAATTCTCTCTTTTGTGCGGTAACTTTAACG
>OMDJ01000953.1_pt1 | contig 15448 bp, 10 predicted proteins | sample 1645211 | NCBI WGS metagenome assembly OMDJ01 (sample SAMEA103958142, study PRJEB25191) | human gut metagenome | biome: human-associated habitat [ENVO:00009003]; feature: intestine environment [ENVO:2100002]; material: feces | place: Germany | collected 2013/2015 | reverse complement strand
GACGCTCATGATACTCTCCTTTCAACCAGGCTTAAACGGCCGGAATGATGGCAAAAACAACCAGGGTTACTCCCGTTGTTTTCATTGTAAATAAAATAACAGAAGGACAACCGTTTGTTCCCGGAGTAAAAACAACGATCACAATGCAGAAGGAAACTCCGCCGTTTATAAAAACAGAGGAAGCAAAAAAGTATATCGAACGGGTCAGAAAAGTTGCTGAAGAACAGGGAATTCCGTTTGAGGAAAAAGATCGTGGAGGACTGTCTGATGCGAACCATCTTTCCAGATGTGGAAATGCGATCGTTATGGATGGAATGGGACCGCATGGAGCGAATGACCATAGTGAGAAAGAGTACGGATATATCGGATCCGTTGAACCATGTGTAAAGCTTCATCTGGCAATTCTAAAAGATATGTTAAAAAAACAATAAGCCGAAGGGAGAGAATCTGATTGATAAAATATGTTATAAAAAGACTTTTTTATGCAATACCGGTGTTTCTTGGAATTACATTTACGGTGTATTTGCTGATCAATCTTGCTCCCGGAGGACCGCTTTCAATTTTGGCTGCATCCGGAGAAATGTCACTCAGCGATCTGGAGGCGTTGAAAGCTTCACTGGGACTTGATAAGCCGGTTCTTGTCCGGTATTTTCTGTGGCTGGCAGACCTGCTGCATGGAAATCTTGGAACATCATACCGTACCTCCCAGACAGTCAGCATGATGATCGGACAGCGTATCATCCCATCATTACTGCTTACTGGAACCGGTATTATTGGTGCGATCATCATAGGAATTCCGCTTGGAGTGGTTTCAGCCTGTAAACCGAATTCGATATGGGATCATATCAGTACATTTGTTGCTTTTATCGGAGCATCGGTGCCAAACTTCTTTTTAAGTCTTCTTCTGATTTATGTATTGGCTGTAAAAATGAAATTGTTTCCGACGAGCGGCATGTATTCGGCAGGATCTAACGGCGATTGGAAGGATCTTCTCTATCATTTGGCACTTCCGGCTTTCGTGTGTGGAATCCAGCCAATCGGAAATTATATCAAACAGACAAAATCGAGTGTTCTTGAGGTTTTGAATGAGGAGTACATAAAAACAGCAAGATCAAAAGGACTTAGAAATGTCGTTATTGTGATCAAACATGCATTTCGCAATTCACTGATTCCGATCGTTACAACCTTAAGCCTTTCTGTCCCGTTTCTGATCGGAGGAGCTGTTGTAACAGAACAGATATTTGCCTGGCCGGGGATCGGAAGTCTGATGATCACTGCGATCACAAGTCGTGATTATCCGGTGATCATGGGAGTCGCTGTTTTGATCTGTGTCGTTGTTCTCGTTGTAAATCTGATTCTGGATCTGATCTATGCTGCGTTGGATCCGCGAATTAAATTTAAATAGGAGGGCACCAGGGCATGAAAAAAATATTAAGTAATCAGGCAGTAAAGAAATTTATGCATAACCGGAAAGCTGTTTTAGGTCTTATCATTGTCTGCTTTCTTGTTTTGGCAGTTATCCTGATGCCAATATTCATGAAGCTCGACCCATATACGACCGACCGGGCGGTAGGATTCAACAAAGCCCCATGTCCAGGCCATCTTCTGGGTACGGATGATGTGGGAAGAGATCTGTTTGCAAGACTTTTATATGGAGGAAGAATTTCTCTGTTTGTCGGGATCATGTCTACGATCATTTCGGTTTTAATCGGAATTCCGTTAGGGCTGATCGCCGGTTATTTCAGAGGAATTGCAGAAACTGTCATCATGCGTGTCGCAGATGCATTTATGTCATTCCCGACGATGGTTCTGATTCTTGTTCTCGTTGCGGTGTTCGGACCGTCGATCCTTACGGTCACGGTGGTGATCGGAGTATTGGGCTGGACTGCAATCGCAAAGCTGATTTACGGAAATGTGTTATCGATCCGGGAACGTGAATATATTCAGGCAACAAAAGCGATTGGAATGAGTACTCCAAAGATTCTGCTTTCGGAGGTACTGCCAAATGCGATCCCTCCGGTATGGGCAAATATTTCATTCCGGGTAGCAGGCGCAATTTTAACAGAATCCTCGTTAAGCTTTCTCGGAATGGGTGTCCAGACACCACAGGCATCCTGGGGAAATATCATATTTGCAGCGCAGAATCTTCTTGTATTGACGGCACGTCCGTGGGTGTGGTTCCCACCGGGAATCTGCATCATTCTCGTTGTTGTAGGATTTAATTTTATCGGGGAAGGTGTACGAGATGCCCTTGATCCAAAAACAAAATAGGGCAGTATATATCAAAAAATTTAAAGGAGGATCATTATGAGATCAAGTAAAAAAATTGCAGCATGGATGCTTGCGGCAGCCATGGCAACAGGACTTCTCGCCGGATGCGGAGGCAGCTCGGGAAATGAGACAACAGCGGCTGCATCTGCAGCGGAAGGAACAACAGCAGCGTCAACGGCGACGGATAAGACGGGAGATTATTCCGATAAGGTCATTACATACGGTTTGACGACTGCGTGGGATACCGTTAATCCTTACGGATCTACATCCGGATCGATCTATCAGAATCTGGTCTGCGACAAGCTGTACGACCGCCTTGCATTTATTGAGGAAGCCGGTTCCGGGGTATCACCGAGAGCGGCCAAATCATGGGAATCTGCAGATGATGGAAAAGCTGCGATCTTTCACTTAGATGAAAATGCAAAATGGCATGACGGTCAGCCGGTAACCGCAAAGGACTGGGTATTTACCGCACAGCTGATCACAAATCCGAAATTTGATTACGGACTCAGAAGTGAGTTCAACACATGGGCAGGAACCGATGAGAATGGTCTTGAAACGGCTGAAAAATCAGTCGGAGTTGAGGCTGTTGATGACTATACATTGAAGATTTCTTTTAAGAATGTTACTCCGGTCGAGGATTGGCTGATCCTTCATAACAAGTATTTCTATGTACTTCCGGAACATCTTCTTGGTGATATCGCACCTGAAAAAATGAAAGATGATGAGTTCTGGAAAGCACCGATCGGTTCCGGTCCCTGCACCTTTATCTCCGAGCTTTCCGGAAGCCAGCTGGAACTTGGATCCTTTGCGGATTATCAGCTTGGCGCACCGCAGTTTGGCAAACTGATCCTGAAAGTGATCGCTTCCACGAATACGATCACATCCATTGCAGCAGGAGAGATGGATGGATTTTATCAGCAGCCAACGACTGATGATGCACTTGCGGCAAAGGATATGGGACTTACGGTGACAGAATCAAGTGAACCGACCTTCACAGGCGTATTCCTGATCAATAACCAGAATGTATCAGATAAGCGTATCCGTCAGGCAATGAGCTATGCAATCGATAAAGAGCTTCTGATCGAGCAGAATCTGCAGGGGAAAGGCGTTGCACCGGCAACCTGTGTGATCCCGGGATCGGAATATGATTGCGGACTCACCTGGTCCAGAGATGTAGATAAGGCGAAAGAGCTTCTTGCAGAGGCCGGATGGGATTCATCAAGAACACTTAAAATGGCAGTAACCTCCGCAAGAGAGAGTATGGCAGCAATCATTCAGCAGAATCTTGCAGAGGCGGGAATTACGATCGATGTTCAGACAGTTGAGCTTGCAACGATGTTCTCAGGACTTCAGGATGGCACTTATGATCTTGGAATTTGCGGCTCAACAGCAATGTCCTATCCGCTCTGGATGTCCGGATATTATGACAATAAGAATGCGACATACTGCCAGATCACAGATACCGCATACGCAGAGCTTCAGGATAAGATTGCTGCTGAAACAGACGAAGCAAAGAAAAAAGAACTGGTAAACGAATATCAGCAGCTTCTACAACGGATATATTTTCGGAGTTCAGTCGGAGAGATTCCAGGGATATAACGCATTTGAAGGCGGAGTCAATAACCAGGCTGTCTGGAAATGGTCTGTAAAAGAATGATCAGAAACTGGTGACGGGTTTGTCACAAATTTAGAAGGATGATGACAGGAGGGGAGCAGATGGATGAACATTTGCTGGAAGTTAAAAATCTGAAGGTTTCCTTTAAAGTAGGAAAAAAGAAGCTGACAGCAGTGGATAATGTTACTTTTTCACTGGACCGGGGAAAGGTGATCGGGATTGTTGGAGAGTCAGGATGCGGAAAAAGCGTCACGGCCACTTCGATTATGCGTCTGGTATCTCCTTCTGTCTGCGAAATTGATGAAAACAGCCAGATCCTGTTTGAAGGGGAAGATCTGTCAAAGGCATCAGAAGCCAGAATGAGAAAGGTGCGGGGAAATGAGATCTCCATGATCTTTCAGGAACCGATGTCGTCTCTAAATCCGGTATACAGGATCGGAGATCAGATGTTAGAGATGATCAGGACCCATCATCGTGAGATACCGAAAAAGGAAGCATTAAAACAGTGTATTGAAATGCTTTCCAGAGTGGGGATTCCTTCTCCGGAGCAGCGGATCAAGGAATTTCCACATCAGATGTCCGGTGGTATGAGACAGAGGGTAATGATCGCAATGGCATTGCTCTGCCAGCCAAAGCTTTTGATCGCAGATGAACCGACAACGGCCCTGGATGTGACGATTCAGGCCCAGATCCTCAGAATTTTAAAGAAGCTTGCGGAGGAGTCAGACACATCGGTGATTTTGATCACACATGATATGGGTGTGGTGGCAGAAATGGCAGATCATGTCATGGTCATGTATGCTGGAAAATCAGTGGAATATGGAACCGCAGAAGATATCTTTGATCATCCGATGCATCCATATACGGTGGGATTGCTGAAATCAATTCCAAAGCTTGGAAGTGGTCAGGAAGATCATCTGTTTACGATCGAGGGAACGGTTCCGGGGCTGGATGAGATGCCGGCCGGTTGCAGATTTTCTACGCGATGTCCATATGCAACGGAGCAGTGCAAAAAAGAAGACCCGGGAATGCAGGGAGAAGCAGGACATTTTGTACGATGCTTCCGGTTTATGGATCCCGAGATACAGGATAGCAGGGAGGTGGAATAATGGAGACCCCTTTATTGGAAATCCGGGATGTAAAAAAATATTTTCCGGTAAAAAAAGTACATGGAAAGGAAATTACAGTAAAAGCGGTGGATTCCATTAACCTGAAGATCAATCAGGGAGAAATCGTAGGCCTTGTAGGCGAATCGGGCTGTGGAAAATCAACGTTAGGAAAGTCCATATTAAAGCTTCATGAGATAACCGGAGGACAGATCCTGTTCCATGGAGAAGATATTACAAATTATAACGAACGCCAGATGCGTCCGCTGAGGGAAAAAATTCAGATTATTTTTCAGGATCCATATGCTTCTCTGGATCCGCGTATGACCGTTTCCTCCATCATTGAAGAAGGTATGGTCATCCACGGCATGTACGACGCAAAGCGCCGTCAGGAGCGCGTATACGAGCTCCTCGAGCTGGTCGGCCTGAACAAAGAGCACGCCAACCGCTTCCCGCATGAGTTCTCCGGCGGTCAGCGCCAGCGTATCGGCATTGCCCGTGCGCTCGCTATCGAGCCGGAATTCATCGTGTGCGATGAGCCGATCTCAGCACTGGACGTTTCCATCCAGTCCCAGATCATCAACCTGCTGCACGACCTGCAGCAGCAGCTCGGACTGACGTTCCTCTTCATTGCGCATGACCTTAACATCGTCAAGTACATCAGCGACCGTATCGCCGTTATGTACCTCGGCAATGTCGTTGAGCTCGCTTCTTCCGACGATCTGTATGCGCACACGTTGCATCCGTACTCCAAGGCTCTGCTTTCTGCAGTGCCGATTCCGGACCCGAGTGCAGAAGCGCAGAAGCACCGCCAGATTCTTTCCGGCGACGTGCCGAGCCCGATCAACACGCCGAAGGGCTGCAACTTTGCCGGCCGTTGCCCGGTCGCCTGCGACAAGTGCAGAGAGTCGAAGCCGCAGCTGCGTGAAATTCGTCCGGGTCATTTCTGCGCCTGCCATCTGGTAGAGCCGGAAATCTGATTGGATCTGTAAGTGAAAATCAAAGCTCCCGTTCACAGGCTTTCGTGAACGGGAGCTTTTGCTATAGGGTAAAACCCGGGAAATAAAATGCCCGCCGTGCAGAACGTTTTGGTTCCTGCATGGCGGGCATTTTGGTAAAAATTTGAAATCAGCCGTCAAATGTGCGGTCAAGCTCCGGACAGGAGACTTTTTCGTTTTGGAGCAGCTTTTGCGCAGCCGGGAAAAGCGTTTTCGCAAGCTCCAGTGCTTTGCCGTACAGTTCGATAAGGTGCTCCGTGCACAGCTTGCAGCTCGGTACGTCCTGCGTGGTCATCATCATATCGGCAATGGCGTCGTGGTGGAACGTGATGTAAAGCCCGGTGTCAATGGTGCGGCGCAGCGCCTTGTTCGGCGTGAACAGCACACGGCCGTAGAATACCATGGAGGAGATGCTCTTTTCGGTCAACGCCACAGTAGCTTCCGGCGTGTAGAAGGGCGTGATCACGGCGGCGTTGCGCGTGTTCACTTCAAAGTGACCGCACGGGTCAAAGTGCTGTGGGTCTTTGCCGTCTTTGAGTAACAAAGCGCGGTCGAAAGCGGTCTCCGTCGCCGCGTGCGTGACGTTGAATTCTTTCATCGCCGTGTGGATGTACGGGTGGCAGATAGAATCCAGCGTAAAGTGGCACAAAAGCCCGTAGAAATACGCGCGGGCAGCATCTTTGTCATGCGCAGACGCAATGACCTTCTGTGCGCGCTGTAAAAAGTAGCGCCCGGAGCGCTTGTGTGCCGCATAGCCGATGCGGTTCACCTTGTTCGGCAGAACGGGTCGATAGAAAAAGTAGATGTCCGGTCCGTGTAAGCCAATGTCAAAAAGCCCGCGGTGCGCGGTGCAAATGCTGCGGATGTCCTCCGGCAGCTGTTTTAAAACATCGCAGCCAAAGCGATAATGGGTATAAAAAGCAGGCATAACGGTAACTCCTTCCGTAAAGGGTTTCTATTTATATGTATCATAACCGTTTTTAAAGCGTTTTACAACGAAAATTTTCGTTCACGTGATTTTTTACAGAAACTTAACTGCGCGGCTTGATAAAATCCACAAAATCGTTTATCATTATAACAAAGAGAATACACCGTAAACGGCATAGATCATGCAGAAAGGAAAAATAAAATGAGCAATCCGTATAAAATCGATTGGAACGAGTATGCCGCGCTGGCGCGTCAGGCTGTGGCGGAAGGCTGCGTGCTGTTGAAAAATGACGACAAGGCGCTGCCAATCCGAAAGGGTGAGCGCGTTTCCGTGTTCGGCAGAATTCAGTTCGACTATTATAAGAGCGGCACAGGCTCCGGCGGCGCAGTTAATACCCGCTACGTCACGAACATTCTGGACGCTCTAAAAGAAAACAAAGACATTTCCGTCAACGAGGAGCTGGAGCAGACCTACCGTGACTGGCTGAAGGACCATCCGTTTGAAAAGGGCATGGGCTGGGCACAGGAGCCGTGGTGTCAGGAGGAAATGCCCGTCACAAAAGAGCTCGCCGATCAGGCTGCTGCAAAGTCCGATATCGCCGTTGTCATCATCGGCCGCACCGCGGGTGAAGATAAGGACAACAGCGCCGCAGAGGGCAGCTACCTCTTGACGGCCGCCGAGCATCAGATGTTAAAAGAGGTTTGCGGCGCGTTCAAGCGTGTTGCGGTTCTGCTGAACGTCGGCAATATCATGGATATGAAGTGGGTGAAAGAATACGATCCCGCCGCTGTGCTGTACGTCTGGCAGGGCGGCCAGGAGGGCGGCGCAGGCGCTGCAGATGTTCTCACAGGCACTGTCACGCCGTGCGGCAAGCTGAGCGACACCATCGCGCTCGACATCAGCGATTATCCGTCCACAGAGGGCTTCGGTGATCCCACACGGGTCATTTATAAAGAAGACATCTACGTCGGCTACCGCTACTTTGAGACGTTCGCAAAAGACTGTGTGCTGTATCCGTTCGGCTACGGTCTTAGCTACACGACCTTCACCCGCACGGTTGAAAGCTTCGACTTCGACGGCGAGACCGTTACAGAGAAAGTCACTGTGAAAAACACCGGCGACGTGCAGGGCAAAGAGGTCGTCACCGTCTTCGTTGAAGCACCGCAGGGCAAGCTCGGCAAGGCCGCAAGAAGCCTCGCCGCATTCGCAAAGACCGAGACCTTACAGCCGGGCGAAAGCGAAACGCTTACGCTCACGTTCCCAATTGCAAATCTTGCGTCCTACGACGACAGCGGCGTTACGGGACACAGATTCTGCTATGTGCTTGAAAGCGGCGCGTATAACGTTTACACGGGCGGCTGCGTGCGCGGCGCAAAGCTCTCCGGCAGCTTTGAAGTGAAAGAAGATACCGTCACCCGCACATGCGTGCAGGCGTGCGCGCCGGTCACGAAGTTTGACCGCATGGTGAATCACAATAACACGATCGCATTTGAGCCCGCACCGCAGCGCGAATACGATATGGCGGCCCGCAGCGCGGCGGCATTAAAGCCTGCAAAGCCGTATACGGGCGACAAGGGCATCAAGCTCGGCGATGTATTCGACGGCAAAGCGGAGCTGGAAGACTTTGTAGCGCAGCTTTCCGACGAAGACCTCATCTGCCTTATGCGCGGCGAGGGCATGAACTCTCCGAAGGTCACGGCGGGCACCGCAGGCGCGTTCGGCGGCGTCACGGAAAACCTCGTCAACTTCGGTATTCCCACAGCCTGCTGTGCAGACGGCCCCTCCGGCATTCGTATGGACTGCGGCACCGTCGCGTTCAGCCTGCCGAACGGCACCTTGCTTGCCTGCACCTTTAACGAAAAGCTGAATGAAGAACTTTTCGCCATGCAAGGCAAGGAGCAGCGCAAAAACCACGTCGACACACTTCTCGGCCCGGGTCTCAATATCCACCGCAGCCCCTTAAACGGCAGAAACTTTGAGTATTTCTCGGAGGACCCGCTGCTCACCGGCAAGCTCGCCGCCGCACAGCTGCGCGGCATGCGCCGCTTCGGTGTCACCGGCACCATCAAGCACTTTGCCTGCAACAACCAGGAGTTTAAGAGAACCGAGATCGATTCCGTCCTTTCCGAGCGCGCACTGCGTGAGATTTACCTGCGCGCGTTTGAAACGGCCGTAAAAGAGGGTGGCGCATACTCCGTCATGTCCACCTACGGTGGTCTGAACGGCATTTGGACGGCCAGCAACTTCGACCTGCTCACGACCATCTTGCGCGACGAGTGGGGCTTCACAGGTACCGTTATGACCGACTGGTGGGCAAAGGGCAACGATCGCGAGGGCGAAGAAGCCACCCGCGAGAACGTCGCCGCACAGGTGCGCGCGCAGAATGACCTCAACATGGTTAACGCGGACGCCGCCTCGAACAGCCAACACGATAATTTGGACGACGCCCTTGCAGACGGCAGACTGACGCGTGACGCGCTCATGCGCTCTGCGATGAATATCTGCCGCACCGTGATGAACTCGCCTGTGATGGAGCGCAGCCTCGGCCGCATGAGCGATGAGGAGCGCGAAGCCGCAGAAGCGGAGAAGACGAGCGAAGATTACGTCGATTTCAGCGGCGAGTATCAGTTCATCGATGACGAAGCTCCGCTCGACATTTCCGCAGTCAATACGGAAAAAGGCGCTTCCACCGTTCTCGGCATCCGCTATAAGAAAAACGGCCTCTATAAGTTTGTCATGCGCGTAAAAGCAAACGCCAATGAAGTGGCGCAGATTCCGATGTCTATCTTCATCGACGGTAACTTGCGCGGCATGGTCATGATCAACGGCACGAACGGCGAGGTCGTTACCGCAGAGCAGGACATCGGCGTGCTGTTCGGCGGCACGAATTATCTCAAGCTTTACTTCGGCCAGACCGGTATGGAGATCGAAGAGATTAAATTCGTCTGCACACAAGCATTTTAAGTGAATTCATATGCAAAATTGCAGGATTATTCTCCAAAAGCGGGGAATAACCCTGCTTTTTGCATTTTTAAAGCCGTACGCTTTCATTTTAGCGCAAAATTGCTTGCAATTTATTTTGTATACTATATAATAGGAATAAATACCGTATAAAATCAAAGAGAAAGGCAGTTGTTTACATTGAAAAAATATGACGAAAACCGTGCGTTCGCACTGCTCGATAAAATCGGCTTTACGCGCGTGGCCGGCTCCTCAGAAGAATTAAAAGCCGCGAAAATCCTGAAAGCGGAGTGTGAAAGCTTCGGTCTGTCCGCCGTGATTGAGCCGTTTGAGATCGAATCCGCCGAAGTGGAAGCGACCTTCGAGGTTCTGGAGCCGTACCGCAAGAGCTACACCGTGCGCGGTTACCAGTGCGCGGAAAGCACCGCCGCAGACGGCCTTACGGCGGATTTTGTCTACGTGGAAAACGCGCTTCCGGTCGACCTGTTGAATGTCAAGGGCAAGATTGTGCTCGTCAACGGCTTCCTGCGCGTGCCGCTGTACCGCAGCCTGATGGAAGCGGGCGCCGCAGCTGTCGTCACCATGGACGGCGATATTCACGATGACCTCGAGAATACCGACCTTCATCAGCGCAAGCTGCGCAGTGCGCTGCGTACGTTCGGCAATGCACCGGCAGTACAGCTGCGCACCGTGGACGCTATGGAGATCGTCAACAAAGGTGCATCCCGCGCAAAGGTTACTGTACAGAACAAGAACATTACACTCACGTCGCACAATGTGATTGCGGTGATCAAGGGCACCGAGCACCCGGAGCAGATTATCTCCTTCGGCGCACATTATGACTCCGTTGAATTTTCCAAAGGCGTATACGATAACGGCGCAGGCTCCGTCATCAACATGGAAGCGGCGCGTTGGTTCGCGCAGCACCCGCCGAAGCGTACCGTAAAGTTCTGCTGGTACGGCAGCGAGGAGATTGGACTCGAGGGCAGTAAGGCATTCGTGCGCGACCACAAGGATGAGCTGAAAGATCACGTCTTCATGATTAACGTTGACGTCGGTGCGCCGATCCTCGGCTATAACACGGCGGCTGTCACAGGCGAGGAATCCCTCGTACACTACACCGATTACATGCTCAAAATCAACGGCCTCTCCGCTGTGACACGCCAAAGCATTTATTCTTCCGATTCCATCCCGTTTGCGGATAACGGCATTCCGGCAATCAACTTCTCCCGTGACGGTGCAAAAGGTGCGGCGTATATCCACAACCGTTTTGATACCATGGAGTTCCTTTCTGCAGAGGCACTCGGCAAAACGCTGGAGATTGTGCTCACGTATGCCGATACGCTGATCAATGCGGCGGTATTCCCGGTGGAAAAGAAGATTCCGGACAATATCAAGGAAGACATTGACAAGTATCTTTATAAGAAGGAGCTTGCCGAGGCGGAGGCAAAATGAGCGAAGTCAAGCGATATACCTTACCCGAAGTTCCGCACCTTGTGCACGGGCGCACAAACGGCTCGTTAACGCCGCTCACGCTGTTCTGGACGGCGGCGGGCTTAGAACTTAATGTGCGCGGCAGCGAGCTGTGGGTGGAATTTACGGCGGATTGGGACATCCACGAGCCGTGGTACAGCTTTATGGTGAATGGCGAGTTCTTCTCCCGCCGCATGGCGCAGAAGGGCACGGAGCGCGTGTGCGTGTTCCGCGGCATGGACCCCGAAAAGGTCAAGAACGTGCGCATCTTTAAAGATACGCAGGCCATGAACGCCGACCCGGAGAGTGTTTTGCAGATTAACGCCGTCGAAACAGACGGCGAATTCCTGCCCGTGCCGGAGCGCAATTTAAAGATCGAATTCATCGGTGACAGTATCACGAGCGGCGAGGGCGACATCGGCGCGAAAGCGGAAACAGACTGGATTTCCATGTTCTTCAGCGCGGAGAATAACTACGCTGTCATGGTGTCCCGTGCTTTAAACGCCGATATCCGTGTCTCGTCGCAGAGTGGCTGGGGCGTGTGCTGCGGCTGGAACAACGACCCAAACAGCGCCATTCCGCCCATCTACGGGCAGCTTTGCGGCCTTTTGAGCGGCGAAAAAAACATTGCCCTCGGCGCAAAAGAGCCGTATGATTTCACAAAATGGCAGCCGAATTACATCTTCATCAACCTCGGTACAAACGACTGCGGCGCGTTTTCACAGCCTGCCTGGACAGATGAAACAACCGGCGAGACGTTTCAGAACCGCCGTACGGAAGACGGTAAGCTGAACCCCGAAGACGAAGCGCGTTTTGCGCACGGCGCGACCGCGTTTTTAAAGCAATTGCGTGGGTATTACCCCAACGCCCGTCTTGTGTGGATCTACGGTATGCTCGGCTTGGAGCTTGCCCCGGCGCTGCAAAAGGCCATAGACGATTACAAAGCGGAAACGGGCGACGCGAACGCGGAATTTCTGTCGCTGACGGATGACCTCAAAAATCGCGGCTGCCGTGACCACCCCGGTGTGGGCGCACACCGCACCGCGGCAAACGAGCTTATTGCTTATATAAAGAAACAGAACGCATGAGATAAAGCATCACGGTCGGCCCTAAAAAGCTGCCCGTGATGTTCTATTATATATAAGAAGCAAATCAAAAAACGTGCGCGGCACGGAAACAAAACTCTATGTAAAACGCGGGTTATGTAAACTTAACATGTGTATTCTATACATCGGTTGACGATAATTTTTTCTGCAGACACGGTGAGACGCATTTTGACACAAAATCGGCCCGATTGAAACGGACATCCCGCTTTCCAAAGCCGCAAATGCGATTTTTTCGGAGAGCTGCCCAAAATACAGCACGCTTTTTATGAAATATACCTGCCTTTTGACCGCGGTTTTTTGAAAATTTCTGCTGTAAAGGAAAAGTGCCGCACAGCACATGGAATGTATCAAATTCGGAACAATATACGGTATAAAACGGGAAAACGCAGAAAATTCGCGAAATTCATCGAAATGAATATGCAAGAACATACAATATTAAGGTATAAGAAAATTTGTTCGATGTTTTTACCTTTGCAAAATTTTTGCAAATTGCACAGAGCGCCGCAAAAAAGTTCCGTAAAAAAGGCAAATAATCGCTTTCAAAAATATCAAATGAGTTGTTATGTAAATTAAAACGCCATGCGTAACTCAGCATATTGCACAAAAATAACCTTTCGAAAAACTTGACAGACCACCATTTTCACATTATACTCTCAAATGACTTTTGGAAAGGGCATTTTGTACCCGTATTTCAAAGGTCAGAAAAGGTAGTGGACGCAAAGCAAGAGGGCGGGGTGGCCGCCGAAGCTTTGCCAAATCGAAGCGCAAAACGCTTCACAGTTTTTTGAAAGGAGCAAGAGCTATGCGGCATGTTAGAAAACAGCAAAAGAACCTGATGCCGAAGATCCTTCTGATCGTCGTTCTGGTTGCAGCGCTCAGCATCTCTTCCGTTGTTACGGTTATGGCAAATACCGCCGATATCACCGTATATGACGGCTCCGAAACATACAGATTCAGTATGATCGGTCAGAACCCGCAGGATATTCTTTCCCGCGCACAGACCGAGGGCATGGCGCCCGTTTCGGATATCGATACCTACGACTTCTCCCCGGAGAACGGCACGCTCACCGTGCAGCGCTTTGTGCGCGTTTCCGTCAAGGAGGATAACGCCTCCCAGATGATTTTAGCCCCGAAGGGCAAAACGCTTTCCGACGTGTTTGCGGAAAACGAGATTACGCTCGGCGCAAGAGATACGACAGATGCCGATCTTACCGCCGCGCTTACGGCAGACATCGCCGTGCAGATCACCCGTGCAAAGCGTGTGTTTGTTTCGGCAGACGGCAAGCGCCGCATGGAAGACCTCAACGAGGGCACCGTAGAAGACGCGCTGAAAGCCGCCGGCATCACGCTCGGCGAAAACGACACCGTCACACCGGCCATGGATACCGCACTTACAAACGGTATGCGCATCCGCGTGCAGCGTTACCTTGATCTCACCGTTACGGCAGACGGCAAAACGACCGAGAAGAGCGTTGCCGCTGAAAATTACAGTGATGCCGTAGAAGCCATGGGCATTACGCTCGGCGAGAACGACCGCATTCTGGTCGCGACCGCAGAGGGTGAAAAGCAGGTGAAGGCAGAGGATAACGTATCGAGCGGCGATGTGATCCGCGTTGTGCGCATCCGCACCGAAGAGGTTACCGAGAACGAAGCTGTCGCGTACAGCACGGTATACGAAGATACCGAAGATCTCTATGAGGGCGAAACGGAGACGAAGAACGAGGGCGTGGAAGGCGAAGCCAAAGTTACCTACACGGTCACGTATGCGGACGGCGAGGAAGAAAACCGCATCGTCAAGACGAAAGAAGTTTTAAAGGAAGCGAAGAGCGCGGTCGTGCTGCGCGGTACAAAAGAGAAGCAGAACGTCTTCACGGATGCTTCCGGCGCACCGTCCTCCTTTGAGTATAGCCTTACGGGCTCCTGCACGGCATACTATGCACCGGCAGGCGCCGTCACATCCATCGGCGCTACACCGCAGGTCGGTTATGTCGCCGTAGACCCAAACCGCATCCCGTACGGTTCGCTGCTGTACATCACCGCGGTGGACGGCTCGTGGACATATGGCTACTGCTACGCCATGGACACCGGCGGAGCGGCCATGTGCGGCGATATCGTGGCAGACCTCTACTACGATACGCTGGAAGACTGCACCGCATTCGGCAGACGCGATATGATCGTCTACGTTGTGCGCGCAGGCTGGTAAATCAAAGAACCGCACCCAATTCAAGCAAAAAAGAAATAAAATAAGATTTTGCTGCCAAGAGCATCTGCTCTTGACAGCATTTTTTAAAATTTCAAAAAATTCCGCAAAAAGAAAAATAAATTTTCAAAAATACGGTATACTGAAAAATAACGTGCAAAGAAAAACGCGGGAAATAAGACCCTGAAAAACCCGCAGAAAATCTGAAAAATTTTTCGAAAAAAGGGGTTGCAATTTCATACTTTGCCTGTTATAATAATACTTGCGTGACTGCGACAGATATGCGATGAAGCGGGAGGTTGCGGCTGAGACATGCCGGTTTTTCCGTGGAGTATGTCCGATTTCAAACCGGGCGACACAATTTGATACGCTGAGCGGCTCCTACGGGAGTGGCGCGCGGAACCATGCGTTGATTTCTAAGGCGCACAGGCCGGACAAAAAAGGCAGATCAATGGTTTTTTATGAGGGTTTTGTGATTTTACACCGACCCAAAAGCATCCCGGATTTCACAAAAGTGAATATCCGGTTTTTATATGGCTTCTTGGTGAAACACCCGGGCCAGTGTTCATAAAAACCCCCGCCCGCCAACTAAAATTTAACAGGAGGCGATTTAAGTGGCAGTCAAAGAAAAGATCAGGATTAGAATTAAGGGTTACGATCATCAGGTTGTCGATCAGGCAGCTGAAAAGATCGTGCAGACCGCAAAGCGCACGGGCGCAAGAGTTTCCGGCCCGGTACCGCTGCCGACAGAGAAGCAGATCGTCACGATTCTGCGCGCTGTTCATAA
>OMDJ01000952.1_pt1 | contig 15451 bp, 10 predicted proteins | sample 1645211 | NCBI WGS metagenome assembly OMDJ01 (sample SAMEA103958142, study PRJEB25191) | human gut metagenome | biome: human-associated habitat [ENVO:00009003]; feature: intestine environment [ENVO:2100002]; material: feces | place: Germany | collected 2013/2015 | reverse complement strand
CGGCGTTCCGGGTGCTCCTATTGCTTCAATGAGTGATATTGAATCTATTGTCGTATTGAAAGATGCCGCGTCTGCTGCTATTTATGGTGCGCAATCAGGTGCGGGCGGCGTTATCCTGGTTACTACCAAAAAAGCTAAAGCGGGTATTCCTACTCTTAGCTATGAAGGTACTTACGGCATTCGCCAGGCTACAAATTTGCCGGAACCGTTAAATGCCGAGGAAGAGTTGGAGATGCGTAAACGCTCTTATGCCAACGCGAATGTGACTTTACCTGACGGTTGGAATATAGAAAAGAATCCATGGATCGGTACTACCCGTACAAACTGGATGGATGAGATTTTTCGTACAGCTTTCTATCAGCGTCATAATATTGCTTTAAATGTAGGTACCGACAACTATTCCAGTCGCTTATCTTTTTCATTTGATAACGATGAAGGTGTATTGATTAATACTTATAATAAGAATTATGCAATTCGTTATAATGGCAAGTTTGATTTGAATAAGTGGGTATCTATTAGTGAGGATTTGGTATGGAAGAATACTGAGAATCGTTCAAAAGATACAAACGACGCTTATACAGGTCCTGTTTTATCTGCAATTTATATGCCGGCAAGTGCTACTGTCTATAATCCGTTGGATGGTACTTGGGGAGGTACTACTACGGAGGATCCTGAATACATAGCTAAATATGGAAGCAATTTCGCAGGTGCTCATGGTGATGCGGTCAATCCGGTACGTTTACTGAGAGCTGAAAACCGTTTTAATAGAACCAGCGATGTGTGGAGCACTACCAGTTTGCAGATAGCCAATATAATACAGGGCTTGAAGTTTACCAGCCGTTTTACTTATAATCTGAAAACCAATAATTATAAGAACTTCCGTCCCATTCAAGATGAACCGGGTAAACCTAATAATTCAAATAGCCTGGATGTAACCAACTACCGTACAGATGCTTGGAAAACGGAGAATACTCTAACTTATGATAATAGTTTCGGAAACCATACAGTTGGTGCCTTATTCTCTACTACAGCCGACCATTATAATGTACGCGGACTGAAAGTAAATGGTAAGAATTTTGCTGATGAAAGCCCGTATCTGCAGTATCTGGCATATGCAGGAACTACTTCTGCTACAGATTATTTGACAGGGCCTGATGCCAACGTTTCATTAGTAGCTCGTCTCGCTTACTCTTATGATGATCGTTATTTTGTGACGGCATCTTGGCGGCGTGACTATGCCGGTCGTTTACCGAAAGAGAATAACTTTGGTGATTTCCCCGCAGCTACCTTAGCTTGGAAGATTTCTAATGAAAGGTTCTTTAAAAAGAGTGATTTCATAGGTATGTTGAAGTTGCGCGCTTCTTGGGGGCGTGTAGGTAATTTGGGTTCTATTGACTATAATTACAAGTCACTCTTATTGGGAACATCATACTGGCAAGAACAAGCTCAATATGGTGTGATAAATAATGCAACCTGGAATAATTTTGTATATAATTCCAGTGCAATGAATAGGAACTTGACATGGGAGACTTCTGAACAGTGGGATTTAGGTTTAGATGTTGAGCTGTTCAAAAATCGTTTGGCATTGTCGTTTGATTACTTTGATAAACGTACCTTTAACTTGATTCAGAAGCAAACAATGAATTGGCCAAGTTCTATCGGATTGGACCCGTTGTTGATTAATCAAGGTGAGATTCGTAATCGTGGTATTGAAATACAGGCTAACTGGAACGATCGCGTTAATAAGGATTTTTCCTACTTCGTGTCGGGTAATTTTTCATATCTGAAGAATTGGGTTTCGGATATTGGCGTAAAGAATGCTGATGGTAGCCCCGGCGTATGGACAGATAGTGATTCTAAATTCCGTAACATACCTTATACTCGCCAGACTGCCGAGGGAGAGCCTTTGAACTCTTACTATCTGATTAAGACTGACGGTATCTTTCAAAGTGATGCGGAAGCGGCCGCTTATGTGGATAAGAATGGAAAACGTATCCAACCGAATGCCGTAGCTGGTGATTTGAAGTTTATTGACTATAATAACGATGGTAAGATTGACGATAAGGACCGCCAATATTGTGGAAGCGCTACTCCAAAAACAACGTATTCATTTTCATTTGGCGCTACTTACAAGAAATTCTCTTTTAGTGCTATGTTCCAGGGAGTAGGGGGTGCTCAGGCATTTTACGCTGCTAAATCTGTAATTCTGAGTGATGCGGATGGTAATTTCAACCGCGTAAAAGATATTTTGAATGCGTGGAGTCCTACTAATACATCTTCTAATATTCCCAGACTTTCGATGAATGACCCGAACTCCAATTTCTCTACGGCTTCTGACTGGTATCTGGAAAGTGCTTCTTACTTGCGTCTTAAGAATTTGACTTTATCTTATGATTTGACCGATGTTCTTCAAAAATGGTCACATCTAAGGGAACGTAACAGTCGTATGTCTGTTTATTTCAGTGGCGAGAACCTTTTTACGATTACTGATTATTCCGGTATGGATCCGGAGTGCGGAGGATGGGATGCTATGAAGTATCCTGTATCCAGAGTATTTTCTTTTGGTGTTAAACTAACTTATTAATAAAAACAGTTATGAAAAAATATATACCATTATTGGCGTTATCGGCACTAACCTTTTGCTCTTGCTCTGACTTTTTAAATGTGCAGCCGGAAGGTAATCCTGCCACTACATCCTATTTTTTGAATGATGAACAAGCGATTGATGCCATTGACGGACTTTATGCTCCTATTCATCAGGAAAAAGGCTTTGGACGTGAGTTGTTTTGGGAACAAGGTGCTGCTTGTGATATAGTATGGGCTAAATCACGTGGTTTCAACTCGTTAGCTACCTTTAACTATAACGGTGATGAAAGTCCCATCAGTGGTGGATTTGACTTATTCTATCAGAATATGGCTCGTTCCAACTGGATTATCAAGCAGTTGCTTGCCAAAGAGAAAAAAGGTGGACTAAGCGATGTAGAACATCGGAGTTTGGGTGAAGCTTTCTTTATGCGTGGCATGGCGCATTTTTGGATTGCTTACCGTTATGGAACGAAAGACCAAGGTGTACCTTTTGTGCGCTACGAAGATTTTGAGGGCGATTATGATAATTCCATACCTCCACAGCAGGCTTCTGTAATAGACAATTATAAGTTTATTATAGAGGATATGGATAATGCCATTTCTTATTTGCCGAAATTCGAAGAATATTCAGATGATGATAAGGGACGTGCTCACAAAGCTGCCGCTGTAGCCTATAAAGCTAAGGTATATGCCTATTGGGCTACATGGGATGAAACTCAATGGAACAATGTAATTGCTATGGTTAATTCTCTGGAAACTGATTATGGACGTGGTTTGGCTGATACTTTTGCCGAAGTGTTCTCTTCGGAGTTTACGGATTTTTGGAATAAGGAATATATTTGGTCTATTCCTTCCAATGGTGGCTCTACAGGCGGCGGTGTTGAATTCCCCGGAGTGATTTTGGAAGATAAAGCTTGGGGTGTGTATAATGGCTGGGGCCACATAAAGCCTTCTTACGATATTTATGAAGAAATGGCAAAAGACGGTGCTGGTAATGATCGTCTGGTGCGTTCTATTTTGGAATATAATCAAGAGTTCGAATTTTTTGGTGAGAAACGTAAATTCTATACTGATACAAACTTGGATGTAGGTTTCCAGATTAATAAATATATGGACCCGTTCAAACATAAGGATGCCGATACTAAAGGATACGTTAACACAAATGGCAACTGGCCCACTGCTCGTGTAAATTTCCCATTGATTCGTTTTGCGGAAATGCTGCTGTTCCGTACCGAAGCCTATTTAATGACAGATCAACCTGGTAAAGCGAAAGAAGATTTGAATCGTATCCGCAGACGCTCTAATTTGAAAGAGTTAATAGATATGCCTACTATGGCGGATTTATATCATGAACGACGTTGTGAGTTGGCTTTTGAATATACTGACCATCTGTTTGATTTGAAACGTTGGCATCGCTCGTCAAATGTTGTAATCAAAGAATTGGCTGCAAAAGAATTGAATGCCCATCCTCGTATCCGTAAGTATGCGGACCGTTCTAATCCGGAGTCAACTTTTACAATAGAGCCATATGCCGACTATCTGAATAAGACTCCTTATCAAGATTATATGATGGTATTTCCTTATCCGGCTGAACAAATTACTAAATCAAACGGTAAGTTGATACAAAATGACGGTTATTAGCTAATTTGAAACATCTAACTTGATGAAACAGAATACTTTTATATATGCAGCTATTGCGTTTTTTGTTTGTAGCTCTTGTACATCCGGTAAATATTCTCCTGTTGACTATGTAGATCCCTTTATTGGTACAGGTTTTCACGGTCATACGTATCCGGGGGCAACTGTTCCTTTCGGTGCGGTACAATTGAGTCCTGATACCCGTGCGGGAAATTGGGATGCCTGTGCGGGATATCACTATGATGATACAACTCTAAAAGGCTTTTCGCATACACATCTAAGCGGAACCGGATGTATTGATTTGGGTGACATTTTGTTTCGTCCTACAACTCTAAAACCGGATCTGACCGCCGAAAGCATTTGCCGACCGGCTAATTTCTCACATAAAGATGAAAGGGCGTCGGCGGGGTATTATTCGGTGATATTGAAAGATGAAGGGATAAAAGCGGAATTGACCGCAACAACTCATACCGGAATGCACCGTTATACATTCCCTTCCGGAAAACCCGTTACTATTATTGTCGATTTGGCTCATTTACTTGACAATGAATATATCTATGAAGCGGAATTGGAACGGACAACATCTAATGAGATTGTGGGAATGCGTAGAACCAGAGGTTGGACAGATAATCAATATGTTTATTTTGCAGCCCAGTTCTCAGAACCTTTTCAAACTGTTGAGTTTGTACAGGATAAGAAGATAGTTTCCGCCGAAACCAAACAGGTGGGTACTGACTTGCAAGCGATTCTGACATTCGCTGACAAAGATGGAGAACCTATAATCGCCAAAGTAGGATTGTCATTGGTAAGCGTGGACAATGCGCGTAAAAATTTGGCGGAGGAAGTGAAAGACTTCAATTTTGATGCTGTGTGTGCTGCCGCCCGGAATGACTGGGAACAAGCGCTTTCATCTATTACTGTCGAGGGAGGCGGTACAGACGATTTGAAAAATTTCTATACTGCCATTTATCATGCTATGGTTGTTCCTAATGTAGTGAGTGATGTCAACGGTGAATATCGGCGGCATAATATGCAGATAGGACAATTGCCAAAAGGGAAAATGCAATACTCCACTTTCTCTCTTTGGGACACTTTCCGTGCATGGAATCCTTTGATGACGTTGATTGATACTGCATTAGTCAATAATATGGTGAACTCTTATCTGGATATTTACGATGCTTCCGGAGAACTTCCTATTTGGCCGCTTTCTGCCGCAGAGACGGGAACAATGATAGGATACCATTCGGTGTCTGTTATTGCTGACGCTTATTTGAAGGGAATTAGAGGATTTGATGCGGAAAAGGCATTGGATGCAATGAAGGTTTCCTCTGAAAAGAATAAAAAAGGAGCGGATTACTATATAAAATATGGATTTATCCCTTCGAACATAAAGAAAGAATCTATATCTTGCTTGCTGGAATTTGCTTATGATGATTGGTGCATAGCGCGTATGGCTCAAGAAATGGGAAAAGAAGATGTTTATCGGAAATATATTGAACGTTCCCAGAACTATATCAATGTGTTTGACGGTTCTACCAAATTCTTCCGTGGAAAGCGGATGGATGGCAATTGGGAGACTTCTTTCAATCCATTCGAGGTAGGACGTTCCTATACGGAAGCTACTGCCTGGCAGTATCGCTTTTCCGTACCCTATGATGTGAACGGAATGGTGCAATTGTTTGGGGGCAAGGAAAAATTTATCACTGCACTCGATTCTATATTTATCGCAGACCCAAATGTGCATGGTGATCTTGCGGATATTACAGGGTTGATAGGACAGTATGCTCATGGTAATGAACCCAGTCATCATATCGCCTATTTGTATGATTATGTAGGGCAGCCCTGGAAGACACAGGAAATGACACGCCACTTACTTGATGAGATGTACCAACCTACTCCGGGAGGTATCAGCGGCAATGAAGATTGTGGACAGATGTCCGCATGGTATATCTTGTCCGGTCTGGGCATTTATTCCGTTTGTCCGGGAAGCAATGAATTTGCATTGACCACCCCTCTGTTCGAGAAAGCGGTGCTTAAGTTGGCAAATGGAAAGAGACTGACTTTGCTTGCCAATGATCCGAAGAAGAATATCTATATCCATAAAGTAGAGTTGAATGGAAAACAGATAGATACTAACTTTATTACTTACGCTCAATTGATGGAAGGAGGAGAGCTTCGCTTTACTCTATCAGACAAGCCGGACAAAAGCAGAGGTATTTCGGAAGAGGCTTCTCCTTATTCTTATACCAAAGAAAAAGTGGTTTCCATTCCTTATGTAGATAGAGATCTGAACTTGTTTATGGATAAGGTGACAGTAGCTCTTGCCACAACGACCGAGGGCGCGGAGCTTAGATACACTCTGGATGGGACCGAACCTACAGAAAAGTCTTTGCTCTACGATAAACCATTTAAAGTAGATATGACTACACAGATTAAAGCAAAAGGATTTAAAGAGGGGTTCCGCCCGAGTAGAACTTTGTCTATTACAGCTACTAAAGCTGAATTGAAAGCGTCGCTTCCGGTACATCCTTCACGGAACGGTACATCCTATAAATATTTTGAAGGAACTTATCAAAAAGTGGCTGATATTGAAAAAACTCCATTGTTAGAGGTAGGTGTATTGCCGGAACCCTCTATAAAGGAAGCAAAACAGAAAGATCATTTCGGTTATATATTCTCTGGTCTGATTAATGTTCCCGAAGATGGAGTTTATATTTTCCAGACTCGTTCGGATGATGGTAGCGTTTTGTATATAGGCAATGAATTGGTGGTGAACAACGATGGGTCACATGCCGCTATTCCTGCTACAGGATATATTGCGTTGGAAAAGGGATTCCATCCGTATATACTTTATTATTTTGAGGATTATGAAGGGGAGCATTTAAGCTGGTTCTGGAAACTTCCTTCTGCAAAGGAATTAGCACCGATTCCTACTTCAGCCTTGTTTGTAAAATAATTAATGACATAATGCCATGGAAAAAATAATTTTATTAGTTTTGCCATTTTTCGCTGCATCATGCGGCCTAGTGAAACAACAGGCATCTGCACCGGAGCCTGTCAACGTCATGTCTTTCAATATTCGCTATGATAATCCGGAAGACAGTCTGGACAATTGGAGATACAGAAAGGATCGTGTGGCAAATGCTATTCATTTCTACGACGTGGATATATTGGGTACACAAGAAGTGCTTCATAACCAGTTGGAAGACTTGAAGCTGCGTTTGCCGGAATACGGCGTGGTTGGAGTAGGCCGTGAAGACGGTACAGTGCACTTTGGTATAAGAAGGATCGTTTCAACGTGCTTGATTCAGGATATTTCTGGTTGAGCGAAACACCCGAAGTAGCCGGTTCAAAAGGTTGGGACGGTGCTTGTGAGCGTATCGCTTCATGGGTCAAACTGCAAGATAAGGTTTCCGATAAAGAATATTTTGCCTTGAATACCCATCTGGATCATGTGGGGGGGATGGCACGTCGTGAAGGTATAAGCCTTATGCTGGATAGAGTGAATGAGTTAAGTGATGGATTACCGGTAATTGTGACCGGAGATTTCAATTCAGAACCGGAATCAGATGTGATCAAACACGTCACAGATTCTGCCAATCCGGAACATCTGACGGATGCTCGCCAGGCATCTTCCATTGTTTATGGGCCTTCCTGGAGCTTTCATGATTTCGGAAAGATTCCCTATAACAAACGTCCGTTGATTGACTATGTATTCGTACGCAACGGTCTTAAAGTCTTGAGATATGGTATTTTGGCTGAAACGGAAAACAACGGTTTTTTGTCAGACCATACGCCTGTACTGGTAACGGTTGAATAGTGTATAAACTTAAGAAAGAGACAACTTAGTTAAAGTAATGATAACAATGAAAAATATATTGAGAAACTTCGTATTCATAGTTTGGGCAGTTGCATTATTGCCCGTCAATGTGTCGGCGCAAAATCGTAGAGACAAGGAGCAAACGTATGTATTGGAACAACCGTATGAAGTAACCAAGATAACTCCTTCTCAAGGAAAGAAGATAAAAAATGTCATTCTGATGATCGGAGACGGCATGAGTCTTATGCATGTATATTCTGCATGGACAGCCAACCGTGGTAAACTCTTCTTAGACAACTGTCAGGCTGTAGGTTTGTCGAAAACTTACTGTGCAGATAAACTGATTACTGATTCAGGAGCGGGGGGGACAGCTATTGCTAGCGGACAGAAAACAAACTATCACTATGTAGGTGTAGATACTTTGGGACATCCTTTGAAATCATTGGTTGATTTTGCTGCTGCCAAAGGCAAATCTACGGGAATTGCAGTAACCTGCCGTCTTTGGGATGCTACTCCTGCTGATTTCTGTTGCCATAATAAAGACCGCGATGCTGAGAGTGAGATTGTGACAGATTATGTGAATTGTAATGCGGACTATGTATTTGGTGGGGGTGCCAAACTCTTTGAAAATCGCGAGGATGGACGTGATCTGTTCAAGGAGTTACGTGAAAAAGGTTTCCGGACTCCCCGTAGTTGGGATGAACTGGCAGGTATAAAGAGCGGTAAAGTATTCGCAGTTCCTTATCCGGTAGACACCCCGCTTCCTGCTGAACGTGGTGACCTCCTTGCACGTGCTTCATTGAAAGGAATTGATTTGCTGAATCAGAACAAAAATGGTTTCTTTATGATGATTGAAGGTTCTCAATTGGATGATTACGGGCATTTTAATGATCTTGATCTGCTGATGCAGGAGACACATGACTTTGACCGCACTATTGGCGCTATTTATGAGTGGGCAGCCAAGGATGGTGAAACACTGGTTGTTGTTACTGCAGACCATGAAACTGGTGGCCTTACATTAGTAGATGGTGATTTAAAGGAGGGTAAAATCGTATGTAAATTCTCTACAGGCGGGCATAGTGGTGTGATGGTGCCGGTATATGCTTTTGGTCCCGGAGCACAGGAATTTACCGGAATTTATGAGAATACTGCTATCTTTGACAAGATAAAGAAATTACTCGATCTTTAAACTAAAACAATATTTCCCATGCTGAAACACATTTTGTTTACATGCTTCTTTTTCTTTACGGCAATTCCGTTGCTGAAAGCTCAGGGCTGTGGCAATGATGAAAAATATCATTTGCCTTATAAAAACACGTATGTAAAAGAACCTTTGGTAGCCGAGAACGAGTACCGCATAGCCAAACCCGAAACCGTTGAACCGAAGAGTTTCGAAGAAGCCCGGCAGATTCTTCCTAATCCTATTTGGGCCGGACACGAAAAGGAACTTGAAATGTATTGGAGAGCATGGGAAATAGCTGTTGGCAATATCCGTGCTCCTCAACAGGGGTCAGGTTTCGTATCAAGTTATCTGGATACGGCTTACAACGGTAATATCTTTATGTGGGATTCTTCTTTCATCCTAATGTTTGCACGATATGGTACACGCTTCTTCCCTTTCCAGCGTACATTGGACAATTTCTATGCCAAGCAGTATCCCGATGGTTTTATCTGCCGTGAAATAAAGGCCGACGGAGCCGATTGCTTCGAGCGTTACGATCCGGTCAGCACTGGTCCTAACTTGATGCCTTGGTGTGAAATGGTTTATTATTACCAGTTCGGTGATACGGAACGCCTGCATAAGATATTCCCGGTACTTTGTGCGTATTACAAGTGGTTGAAACTCAACCGTACGTGGCGTAACGGAACTTATTGGTCAAGCGGATGGGGAACCGGTATGGATAATATGCCCCGTGTGCCCGAAGGTTATAGTCCTATTTACAGTCATGGACATATGATTTGGCTGGACACCAATCTCCAACAACTGTTTACGGCTAACTTGTTACTTGAGATGGGATTCTATCTCGAACGTTGGCAGGAAATAGAGGAATTCGAAGATGAGGCTAAGATGTTAGGGAAGTATATCCATGATAATCTTTGGGATGAAAAGACCGGTTTTCTGTATGACCAATATGCTGATGGTACACTCTGCAAAACAAAAGGAATAGGTGCCTATTGGACATTGCTCACTGATGTGTTGGATGATAAACAGCTTGACCGTATGGTGAAAGAATTAGATAATCCGGCAACGTTTAACCGGAAATTTCGTATTCCCTCTTTGTCGGCAGATCATCCTAAGTATAAAGAGAACGGGCGTTATTGGCAAGGTGGCATATGGCCGGGTACCAACTATATGGTGATGCAGGGACTTGTAAAGAAGGGATATCATAAATTGGCCCGGGAGATTGCTTTGAATCATTATGCCGAGGTTCTGGAGGTATATAAAAATACAGGGACATTTTGGGAATACTATTCTCCGGAGAAAGCGGAGCCTGGATTTATGGCGAGAAAAGAATTTGTGGGCTGGACTGGGCTTCCTCCTATTGCCGAACTGATAGAGTTTATTATCGGCATTAGGGGAGATTATGTCAATCAACAGATAATCTGGGATATGAATTTGACTGAAACTAATGGAATAGAGCGTTATCCTTTCGGTTCGGAAGGAATCATAAACCTGAAAGCTGAGGCACGTCGTTCTGCAAATGATGAACCACGTATCGCTGTTGATACGAATATCGGTTTTGAGTTGCTGGTGCTTTATGGTGGTAAGGAAAAGAAGGTGAATGTAACTCCCGGTAAGCATACCTATTAAAAAAGATTGTCTATGAAAAGAAATATGTCGCGGCGTCATTTCTTGAAAACAGGAGGACTCGCTTTGGCTGCTATGGCTATGTGCCCACCTTTGTCGTTTGCCTCCTCCGAAATGCCGGTGCAGAAGTACATTTCTCTGCGTCCTCCTGTGGGCAAAAGACATTTTGTATCGAAGGCGGTAGAGGCAACTATTGAGCAGACCAGGCCAAAAATAAAAGATGAGAAGTTGCGTTGGATGTTTGAGAACTGTTTCCCTAATACGCTCGATACCACCGTCAGGTATAAAATGAAGGCCGGCCGGATACATTCGTCATAACAGGTGATATTGACGCTATGTGGCTCCGTGATTCATCTGCGCAGGTATGGCCTTATTTGCCATTGATGAAAGATGATAGGCGGAATGTATTCGGATTGATCCTTATGCCAATGCATTCAATGACGGTCCGTTGGGCAGTTATTGGGAGACTGACCATACACAGCATATGGTGAAAGAACTGCATGAGCGCAAATGGGAAATAGATTCTTTATGTTACCCCATACGTCTGGCTTATCACTACTGGTTGTTGACGAAAGATATTTCCGCATTTGATGCAGATTGGCACGAGACTATGAAGCTGGTAGTGCAGACCTTTAAAGAGCAACAACGCAAACAAGGTTTGGGGCCATACAGTTTTACGCGTGATTGTGACCGCCCGACTGATTCACAAATTAATAACGGATGGGGTGCGCCGGTAAAACCGGTGGGTTTGATCGTTTCCTCTTTCCGCCCTTCGGACGATGCTACTCAATACGGCTTCCTTATTCCTTCCAATATGTTTGCAGTGGTGTCATTACGGCAGTTGGCAGAGATAGAACGTGAGGTTTATGATAATCTTCCCTTTGCGGAAGAATGTACTGCATTGGCGGATGAAGTGGATGCCGCTATCCGTAGATATGGAACATTCAATCATCCTGTATGCGGGCGGATATATGCTTTCGAAGTGGATGGTTTCGGTAATGCCCTTTGTATGGACGATGCCAATGTTCCTTGTTTACTGGCGGCTCCTTATTTGGGCTACTGTTCGTTTAAGGATGCCGTCTACCGGAATACCCGTAAAATGATATGGAGTGAAAACAATCCTTATTTTTTTAAAGGCAAAGCTGGTGAAGGTGTGGGAGGCCCCCATGTGGGGTTGAACTACATTTGGCCGATGAGTATCATTATGAAAGCTTTTACGACGGATGCCCCTGAGGAAATACGCAGTTGCCTGAAACAATTGCGTGATACGGATGGCGGAACAGGTTTTATGCACGAATCCTTCAACTCGGAGAATGCCGCTGATTTCACGCGCTCTTGGTTTGCCTGGACGAATACATTGTTCGGTGAACTTATCCTTAAGATAATCCGGGAGTATCCCGGCCTTTTATCCCAAGCATTATGAAAATGGCTTATTGGTTGCTTACTGTATCATTTGCCCTTTTTCAGTATGGAGATGAAGTAGAAATATACTAATATCAAAGAATCATGAAAAAATTAATTATTTTTTTATTCGTGTTGTCGGGTTGTGTCCCGGCTGTGGTTTTTGCGCAGCAACAATTCTCTTTTAAAGATGGGAAGTTTAAAATTGCCCAATTTACGGATTTGCATTGGACACCCCGATCTCTGGCGTGTACTGAAACAGAAGCGACCATCTGCGCCGTCTTGAAAGCGGAACATCCTGATATTGCCATATTGAGTGGAGATGTAGTAACTGAAGATCCTGCCATTGATGGTTGGAAGTCTGTGATTCGTATCTTCGATGAAGCTAAGGTTCCTTTTGTCGTTACTATGGGAAACCACGATGCGGAACACATGGCAAAGGACGATATCTATGATCTTCTTCTGGAGTCTCCTTATTATGCGGGAGCAAAAGGACCGGAAGGCATCATGGGATGTGGCAATTGTGTGATACCGGTTTATGGCTCGAGAAACAGAGAGAAAGTAGAAGCATTGCTGTATTGTATGGACTCTAATGACTATCAGCCGGACAAGCTTTACGGTCCTTACGACTGGATTCACTTTGACCAGATAGCATGGTATCGCAAGCAAAGTGCCCGTTTTACCAAAGAAAACAATGGAAACCCTGTGCCCGCATTGGCTTTCTTCCATATCCCTTTGCTTGAATACAACGAGATAGCAGGTGATGGAAAGACTTTCGGTAATAACAGGGAAGGTGAAGTCACTTCTGCGAATATCAATTCCGGCATGTTCGCTTCATTTATTGATATGAAGGATGTGATGGGTGTATTTGCGGGTCACGATCATGATAATGATTACCTTGGAATTAACAAAGGCATTGTACTTGGGTACGGACGTGTAACCGGTGCGGATGCTTATGGTGAACTGACGAGGGGAGCACGCATCATCGAACTGTACGAAGGCAAATTCAGGTTTGATACATGGATCACTACACCTTCGGGACGTGAAGCGACCTATTATTATCCTTCCGGCTTGAATTCAGAGGAAGAACGGACCGCGGACTACCTGCCGGCAGTAAAGAATGTATCTTCACCCAAACAAGGGGTGGCATATACCTATTATGAAGGAAAGTGCAAGCGGGTTGCCGGCATCGCTTCTTGTCTTAAAGTAAAAGAAGGGGTTATGAAGAATATTTCGATCAAAGAGGCTGCCGTTGCAGATCACTTTGCCTATGACTTCCATACGTTGATACAGATTCCCGAAAAAGGAATATACCGTTTCTATACATTCTCGGATGACGGTTCAATGCTTTATATTGACGGTAAATTGGTTGTTGATAACGACGGTGGACATAGTGCCCGCCGCGCCGAAGGAAAAATTGCTCTTGAAAAAGGTTTTCATGAGTTGCATTTATTGTATTTTGAGGATTACATGGGGCAGGAATTGGAAGTAGGATTCTCCGGACTGGATTTTCCGGAAGTTCCTCTGCAGGATGAAATGCTGTTCTTACCGAATTAAGAGAGCGATTCTTTCAATAGTTATCATTGGACATCATCCGGTGTTCTTTCCTGTATTCATAGGGAGAGACGTTCTTTAAAGTTTTAAATTGGCGGGACAGGTTTTTGAGATTATTTATTCCTACTTGTTCCGCCACATCTGCAATCGGGGCGTCGCTTGCCAGAAGTAATTGTGCAAAACGCTCGATCCTGAGATTTAAGATATATTTGTGAATGGATTGCTTGGTGACCTCTTTGAAACGTATCTCCAACAGACGGCGTGATAAAGGCACTTGCTTGACAATGTCCGATACAGTGATGTCATTGGCTAAGTTTCGGTGGATATATTTCAAAGCTGTGTGAATATGTGTGTTGGTGGTAGAGTAAAAGTCTGTTGAAAGCCTATTTACTATATTTACCGGTTGGAGTACCACGTCTTGGTAAGAACATTCTTCGTCGTTCAGTAAATGTTCTATAAGTTCGGCAGCTTCGAATCCACCTCTCACAATATTTTGACTGATACTGGATAGGGGAGGATCAGACAGATTGCATATTATTTCGTCATTATCAACACCTAATATGGCTATTTTGTCGGGTACTCTGATATTGTTAACCTTACAGATTTCAGTGATGCGGTTACCTTGGTTGTCATCACAAGCCATAAGCGCCGTGGGCTGTGGCAATGATTTTAACCATGTAAGCAGAGGAGGAGCTTCATAAAACCATAAATCATCAAGTGACTGCTCTTGATAGGAATAGAAATTATTGCCGAAACCATGTTCGGCTATACACTCGTAGAAGCCTTCGCAACGTTCCTGCGACCAAACGGTATCACGGTAACCATAGAAAGCGAAGTTCCGGAATCCTTTGCTTAAAAAAAACTCTGCTGCCATCCTGCCGGTTTTGTGGTAGTCGCCGGTGATGTTGGGAATATTGCTGAATCTTGATTTGTAGTCTTGCGCAATTGCGATAATTCCGTTTTTACGGAACAACTCTACATTATCATCATTATCAAATCTACCGATAATGGCGTCTGCCTGCCACGCTTTTGCCCATTTCAGAACCCCTTCTATCCCATAAGTAAGTTTATAGGAAGGTGGCATCCGGCATACAACCCATGGTTCATGTTTTTTTGAGTATGCCAAAACCCCTTTCAATAAATTGTATGAAAAGGATTCTGTAAAGTCAGTCAATAGTATCAGTCGAATCATGGTATCTGGTAAAATCAAAATAAATGAAAGAAATAGCTTTAATTTGGTTTAGAAGCCTATCAGTTGGTCGTTTCTTATCTCCTTTTGTCTTTGAATATAACGATGAAATCGTACTTAAAGAGTAATAAAATGGGATCTTACATATCGACCTGACTGATAAACAGTGGCAAGTTATAGAAAATCTTTTAGATGACAAAGGGGCAAGCGTAAATATTCTCTCCGTTCCACTTTTAATGGTATTGTTTACTTGGCAAAGACCGGAAGCAATGGTGTATGCTTCCTAAGGAGTTGCCCCTTGGGAACCAGCCAAATGTCATCCGTTTGCAGAATAATGGCGCAAAAAGATAGCGAGTATCCGCTTTTTGATAACAGATCCCTTTGTTGTTTCTGACATTCCACAGTTCTCCACTGTCTGGTCGAGTGATTTTTTCAATTTGGTCTGGTCTACATC
>OMDJ01000948.1_pt1 | contig 15496 bp, 9 predicted proteins | sample 1645211 | NCBI WGS metagenome assembly OMDJ01 (sample SAMEA103958142, study PRJEB25191) | human gut metagenome | biome: human-associated habitat [ENVO:00009003]; feature: intestine environment [ENVO:2100002]; material: feces | place: Germany | collected 2013/2015 | reverse complement strand
TCGTAGTTGACGTTGTTTTCGATCGACACGGAGCGCTGGGCGAGGATATGGTAATCGCTCTCGCGCGCCAGACAGTTGAGAAGCATCAGGAAGTTGAGCACCGAATCGAACCTGTCTTCGCTGCGTATCAGATTCTCCACGATCGGCTCGACACGGGAAACCGTCTCTTCGGAGAATGCGATGCCGCGGCGCGCATACTCGAACATCTTCTTGATCGGATAGAACTGCTTCTTGTCGATGAACCCCGATTCGAACAGATCGGGCGAAAACTGCACGCAGACCTCATGGACATCGGCATTCTTCGAAAAATTGCCGTTCAGCCACGCGTGTTCGAGGTAGGACCCCGTAATCAGGACCAGATCCCTGTCTGATATTTCGCACACGGAATCGCCCACGATGCGGGTCGCCCCCCGCGCTCCGTACACAAGGTTCAACTCGTACTCCTTGTGGATATGCACGGGGAAGCAGAATTCGCGTTTGTAACGGTCGAACACGACGAAGCAGTCCTGCCCTGAAATAGGGGGTATCTCGGTCAATATGTCAGGATTGGGCATAACGGATCTTTATTTGGGCCGGGCGTCGGCCAGCGGATAAAACAGAATGAAGGCACATGTCCCCAAAGCGGCCAAAGCCGGGAAGACGCTTTGCAGACACCCTATAACCGTAAGCGCAGCCGGCGACTGGACGGCATTCGCTTCGAATCCGGCCAGCGACAGTATCCACGCCGTCGCGGCGCTTCCGACCGCCCAGCCCATCTTCTGCGCCATCGAATAGGAGGAGAATATCAGCCCCGTATCCCGGCGGCCCGAACGCCGTTCGGCATAGTCCGCCGTATCGGCGGACATGGCCCAGAGCAGCGGAAGTACCCCGCCGACGCTCAGGCTGATGAGCGCCTGCGCCAGAAGCAGCACGGAATAACCGCCCTGCCGCACGAAATAGAAGGCGAAGCTGAAAACGGCCGTGAGCAGCAAGGCGCCTACCAGCGTCCGCCGGCGTCCGAACCGGTCCGCGGCGAAGGGGATCAGCACGATGCCCGCAATGTTGAAAAGCTGTCCCACGGCGAGGAACAGGGCCGACCCGGTCAGGGCGACCCCTGCGAACGACACCGTGCCGACAGTCTCGCCGGCCACGCAATACTTGAAGAAATAGATCGTACCGCTCTCCCGGAACGCATTGAACACCTGAAGACATACGGCCGCGCCGGCAAGGATCAGCCACGGCCTGTTGTGCAGCAGGTCGCGCAGCGAGACCAGCACCGGATGGCGTTCCGTCCGCACGGGCCGGACCCGCTCGCGTGTCGTTGAGAACGTCACGAAGAAGAGCACGACGGCAACTCCGGCCACGACGGCGACCGCCGCGGTCCAGCTTCCCGACGGCCCGGCCCACGGCCGGAAAGCCTTCACCAGCGCCTCGACCGCCAGCACGACCGCCATGCTGCCTGCGGCGGCGAAGGTCATCCTGAACGCGGCGAGCACCGTGCGTTCGTGCGGATCGGCCGACATGACGCCGAGCAGTGCGGCGTAGGGCACATTGACCGACGAATAGACGATCATCATCAGCGAATAGGTCACGGTCGCATAGACCACCTTTCCGCCCGCTCCCCACTCCGGCATGTAGAAGGTCAGGACGCCCAACGCCCCGAAGGGCAGAGCGCCCCACAGCAGCCACGGCCGGAAGGTCCCCCACCGGCTGAATGTGCGGTCGCACAGAAGCCCGACGACGGGATCGAGCAGCGAATCCCAGATCCGCGTCACCAGAAACAGGACGCCGACCACCCATGCGTCGATGCCGCAGATGTCCGTATAGAAGAACATCAGGTAGACGCTGAAGAGCTTCCACAGCATCGAAGAGGCCGTGTCGCCGAGTCCGTAACCGATCTTTTCCCTAAGTCGCATGACCGTACGCTATCGTCTGGTTATCCGGGCGGCGAAACCGCCTCCGGGGAACATCTTCACATCGAACGATTTACCGGGAGCCAGCAGGAACTCCTCCCGGACATAGTCTTGGGCGATGCGCGCCGCGTTCTCGCCGTCGCGGAACAGTTCCACCGCATACGTCCCTTCGGGCAGCAGCGAGAGATCGACCCGCACCGTACGGCCGTCCCAGCCGGCAAGTCCCCCGACATACCACACGTCGCCGTGACGGCGCGCCGTCACGATATGGTCGCCGACCTCGCCGGCGAGCACCTCGGTCTCATCCCAGACGGTAGGCACGCCGGAGATGAAGCGCAGGCATTCGGGTTCCCGTCCGTAGGCCGACGGGGAGTCGCACAGCATCGCGAGCGGAGCATCGAACACGACATACTCGGCCAGCTGCCGGCAGCGGGTTCCCTGACTCATAGGCTCGGAATTCACCGGCCGGAAATTCGCTTTCGAAGCATTGCGCATGGCGCCCTGTGTATAATCCATCGGTCCTGCCATCATCCGGATGAAGGGCACCGTCACGTCGTAGGTAACCTGATCGACCTCGACGGGCGACCATTTGACCTGCTCCAGCCCGTGCACGCCTTCGAAATTGATGACGTTGGGATAGGTCCGCTGGATTCCCGCAGGTTTGAATATGCCGTGCAGGTCGAGCAGCAGCTTGTGCCGTGCGGCCGTACGGGCGGCATCGTAGACGAACCGGACCATCTGCTGGTCGTCCCTGTCCATGAAATCGACCTTGAATCCCTTGATGCCCATTTCGGAATAGTGCTCGCAAAGCTCCTCCATCTGTTCGGCGAACGGGAGGTAGCCGAGCCAGAGGATCAGTCCCACGCCCCGCTCTTCGCCGTACTTCACCAGCGCCGGCAGATCGAGTCCGGGGGCCGTCTCCAGCGGCGAATGGTGATCGCGGCTCCAGCCGTCGTCCAGAACGAGGTAGCGCAGACCGTTGCGGGATGCGAAATCGATGTAATATTCATAGGTGGGCTGGTTGATCCCCGCCGTGAAGTCCACGCCGGAAAGCCCCCAGTCGTTCCACCACTCCCACGCGGCCTTGCCGGGTTCGATCCACGAAATATCGTCGAGCCGGCAGGGCGAAGCGAGCTTCCAGACCAGATCGTTGTCCGCGAGCCGGGTATCCTGCCGCACGATACTGAGCGCCCGCCACGGCAGCCGGTCTCCCGGCGCAAGGGAGGCTATGAACGGCTCGTACTCCTCGACCACGCCCTGCATGCGGTCGTAACCGCCCGGCACGACCTTCCGCGGAGAGGGTGCGAAAACGCCTTCGAGTTCGTCCGCGCCGCTTCGGTGCAGGAACATGCCCGGATAGAATTCGAGGTCGGCGTCCGTGATGCAGACGTTCACACCCCCGGCCGTCTGCACGAGCAGCGGCAGGAACGCCAAGCGGGCGGAGTCCATTTCGCAAAGCGGCGTACGGGTATAGGTGTTCTCGAACGACTGCATGAACTGCTCGCCGAAAGCCAGTCCGTCGTGCCTGCAAGGGGTGTCGCGCACATAGGGCACGAATGCGACGGCTCCCGGAGCGAACCGGAACCGGGCCTCTTCGCCCGCGACGAGCACCTCGCCGGGCTGACGCGCGACGAAGCGGTAAGCCACCGCGTCGTCATAGGCCCGGAACTCCAGCGAAAATCCCTCCCGGAAATCGATCACGATCCCGTTGCAGCGATCCTCCACCTTCCGCTTTTTATAAACAGGTGCGTCGTGCACCTCGTCGATCCGGTAGCGCCGCACTCCGGCCACCCGGCTCTGCCGGCCCCAGCATTCGCCGGAAACGAGCCTCACAGCCAAGGGCGAAGGCTTCAAAATCTGACTCGTATCCGATCGAACGGAATATACGATTCGATCACCGCATCCGATCGTGACGGTCAACGAACAATCGGGTGATTGAATCGTATAGGTCTTATCCCGGCACATAGCGGCTCCCGGCAGCAGGACCAGCAGGCATAAAAATGGGAAGAGTTTTTTCATAGGCCTATAGTTTTTAGGTTATATCAATGATTTACAGCATATTATATATTCAGCTGCAAGGTTTTAGGTAAAATTACATCGCCGGAAAGTATTTTCCAAGAGCCATGACACAATTCAATCGAATAATACAATGAAAAGATCACATAATACCAGCGATTCAACCCGTATATATTCCGTTCCATTGTTTTTAATAATATTTAAAATCCGTAAAACACACTTTTCAGGACTTTTTCATGCGCAGAAAAAGCGCAGAATTAATACGATTCGATCAAACTTTTTTGCTTTTCGAACCTTTCTATTGCAGGCTCGTACAAAACGATAATTTTGTTTTCGGCAACGACACCCGATCAATCCAATCAAAAACCAACCTATATGCGAAGAAAACTCTACTCTCTGACCGCAGGCCTCGCCGCCGCCCTCCTGCTGGGCGCCGCCTGCAGTTCCGACGACACGGCCGAAAAACCGGTTCCGGAACCCGCAACCCTGACAGCCCCCGCGCTGACCCTTTCGGCCGACGCCGTGCTGATCGACCCGGAGCACTCCGACCAACCGGCCCTGCACGCCGAATGGACCGCCGCGACCGACGACGAGCAGACCGAGGTCGCCTACACGCTCTACGTCAACCTGACCGACCGCGACATGTTCTCCGGTCCGGTCGTCATCGACAAAGGCGCGGCCCTGACGCACGACTTCACCCACGGCGAGCTGAATCAGCTGCTTCTCAACACTTTCGATCTGGAAGCCGGCACCGAAGCGGCGGTGCGGTTCGCCGTATATGCGAAAAACGCGGACGAGGAGTTCGACGCCCAGCTGTCGGAGATCAAAAACTGCGCAATAACGCCGAAGACGACCTATCCGAACTTCCCTCCCTCGCTGATCATGGTGGGTGCGGCCACCCCGTGGCAGTGGGATCTGAACGCGGGCCTCGAACTGCCCGAAAGCCGCGAAGGCTCCCACCTGTATCAGGCCTCCGGCGTCGAGCTGCGCGTGCAGCCCATGAGCCTGAACAACGGCTTCAAATTCTACTTCTCGCGCAACGTCAACGACACGGACGACCCCCGTTTCGCCGCACAGGACCTTTCGGCGGAGACGTTCGGAAAGATCGCCGTATATAAAAGCGGTGAAGCACAGTTCCAGCCGGGATCGTTCGGCTACGAGAACGGCGTTTACGACATCGAGGTAAACCTCGACACGAAGCTGCTCACCCTCACCCGCACGGGCGACCTGCCCGAAGCGCCGCTGCCCGAACAGCTCTACCTGCTCGGCGGCTGCTTCACATGGGGCTGGACGTGGGACGGCACGCAGCTCGCCAAGGCCGAAGAGGGCATCTACCGCGCCCGGAATATCGACATGACGTTCGGCGACAACGGCGACGTAGGCTTCAAGATGTTCACCGAACGCGACAACTGGGGCGTCTACTACGCCATGACCGACGACGCCACGGCCGACAACATCTCGCTGCAGCTTGTCACCGACACCGACGCGCCGCAGGTATACCCCGGCAAACTCGGCTACGGCAAGGGCGTGTACGACATCGAGGTAAACCTCAACACGATGAAGATGACGCTCACCGCGAAAAGCATCGACTACTCGACCGCCTATTCGATGACCGGAGAAGCCACTCCGGGCGGTTGGGAGAGCCGCACCTACCTGCCCAAGAAGGGCGACAACGAATGGGAAGCCACGGGTGTCGCCATGAATTTCGACGGCGATTACAAGGGATTCAAGATCTTCGCTTCGTCCGACGGCTGGTGGCCTTGGTACGGACAAACCCCCGACGCGCCGTTCGGCACGGTGATCCGCATCGACGATCAGGCCACGAGCGACGCCAAGGGCGACCCGCAGTTCTATCCGTCGCGCTTCGGATATACGTCGGGAACCTACACCATCAATCTGAACCTGAACACGATGACCCTCACCCTCACCAAAGAGAACTAGTCATGCACAAACAAACTCTGAAGGCAATTATGACATTATTTTTAGCGGGATCGGCGACGATCGGATCGGCCGCCAACGACACGATGCCGCTCCACTCCGGCTGGAAGTTCAGACAGGCGAACCGAAACGAATGGCATCCGGCGACGGTGCCGGGCGTGGTGCACACCGACCTGCTGGACAACGGACTGATCGAAGATCCCTACTACCGGCTCAACGAACGCTCCCTGCAGTGGATCGACAAGGAAGACTGGATCTACGAAGTCTCCTTCGACGCCGGAACGCTGACGCGCGGCTACGAACACGTCCGGCTGGAGTTCCTCGGTCTGGACACCTATGCCGACGTCTTCCTGAACGAAACCCGGATCCTGACGGCGGACAACATGTTCCGCCGCTGGGCCGCCGAAGTCAAACCCCTGCTCAAGGAGCGCGGCAACGTACTGCGCGTCTATTTCCACTCCCCGATCAACAAGGCCCTGCCGCAGTACGAATCCCTGCCCTACCGTTACGAGGCTTGGAACGATCAGGCGGACAACGGGGGACTCGACGGGAAAAAACTCAGCCCCTTCACCCGCAAGGCGGGCTATCATTACGGCTGGGACTGGGGTCCGCGGCTGGTTACGTCGGGCATCTGGCGTCCGGTAAAACTTCAGGGCTGGAACGAGCTGCGTCTGGAAGACGTATTCCACCGCCAGACGGAGGTCTCGTCCGAAGCCGCCCGTGTCGAGACGCAGGTGGAGATCGAAGCGGCTGCGCCCGTCGAAAACGCCGTCGTCACCGTCTCCGACGGCAAACGGGTGCTCGGTTCGCGCAGCGTGCAGCTCCACGCGGGCATGAATCGGGTCAGCGTCCCGTTCACGATCGACCATCCGGAACTATGGTGGTGCCGCGGCATGGGCGAACCGCACCTCTATACTTTCCGCACCACCGTGGAGCTGGGAGGCCGCGTGCTGGCCGGCCACAGCGCACAAGTCGGACTCCGCTCCGTCACCGTCGAAAAGAAGCCCGACTCCTACGGACGCAGCCTGCGGTTCCTGCTCAACGGCGAACCCGTTTTCTGCAAGGGCGCCAACTACATCCCCTGCGACTGCTTCCTGCCCCGCGTCACCCGCGAGACCTACGAACGCACGATCCGGGACGCGGTCGACGTCAACATGAACATGCTCCGCGTCTGGGGCGGCGGCATCTACGAAGACGACTTCTTCTATGAGCTTTGCGACCGCGAGGGCATCCTGATCTGGCAGGATTTCATGTACGCCTGCGCGGTCTACCCGGCCGAAGGGGCGCTGCTGGAGAACATGCGTCTGGAGGCCGTCGACAACGTCAAACGCCTGCGCAACCACGCCTGCGTGGTCTACTGGTGCGGCAACAACGAGAATCAGGATTCGTGGCTCAGCGGCTGGAAATACGACGTCGACAAAGTCGACCCGAAATACTCCGAGATCATCTGGAAACAGTACGAGGAGCAGTATTACCGCATGCTGGCCCAAGTGGTGGCCGAATACGCCCCCGACATGGGTTACCAGCCCACCTCGCCCTTCTCGGACTACGGCGCGATGAGCAACGACCACGAGGGCGACCGGCACTACTGGGAGGTATGGCACGCCAAAAAGCCCATCACCGAATACAACCGCCAGCGCAGCCGTTTCTTCAGTGAATACGGGTTCCAGTCGTTCCCGTGTTTCGAAACGGTGAAGCGCTACGCGCCGCTGCCCGGCGACCAAGACATCACGTCGGAAGTCATGATGTCCCACCAGCGGGGCGGCGAGCACGCCAACAACCTGATCAAAAGCTACCTGCTGAACGAATACCACGAACCGCGCGATTTCGAGTCGTTCCTCTACGCCTCCCAGATCTTGCAGGGCGACGCCATCAAAACGGCGATCGAGGCGCACCGCCGCGACAAGGGCTACTGCTGGGGATCGCTCTACTGGCAGCACAACGACTGCTGGCCGGTAGCTTCGTGGTCGAGCCGCGACTGGTACGGCGTCTGGAAGGCGCAGCACTACTTCGCCCGCTACGCATTCGCAGACATACTGATCTCCCCGATCCTCGACGGCGGACGGCTCGACATCTACGCCGTTTCCGACCTGCTCACCCCGGAGAAAGGCACCTTGTGCGTCCGGGCGGTGCGTCTGACGGGCGGCCGGACCGGGGAGTTCGAACAGCAGATCGACGTCCCGGCCAACGCCAGCACGAAAGTCGCCGCCATCGACACCCGGACGCTGCTGAACGGAGCCGCTCCGGAAGAGGTCGTCATTCAGGCGACATTCACCGCTGCGGGGAAGACATACCGCAACTACTACTTCCTCGTACAGCAGAAAACGATGAATTACCCGAAAGCGACCCTGCACTGCAAGGTCGACCGGGCCGGCGGGGAGTACGACGTCACCGTCCGGTCGGACAACTTCGCGCGGGGCGTCTATCTGTCGGTCGAAGGCGAAACGGCGCACTTCTCCGACAACTTCTTCGACCTCATGCCGGGCGAAACGCGCACCGTCCGCGTGGCGTCGGAACTGAATGCCAAGGAGCTTGCGCGGCGCCTGAAATCAATGTCGCTGGCCGACACCTATTAACCCCGAAAAACAGATACCCATGAAAAAAATACTTATCGTCATGTCCGCCGCCGCAGGTCTCGCATTCGCCGGCTGCCGCCCGCAGAACCCCGACGTGCCGGCCGTGCGGGAGTTCATCCGCGACAACTGGCACACGACCGTCCAGCACTGCACCGCCGACACCGCCACGCTCATCGGCCTGCCTTACCCCTACACGGTTCCCACGGCCGGGGCGATGTTCCGCGAAATGTACTATTGGGACACCTTCTTCACCAACGAGGGACTCGTCCGGGACGGCCACCCCGAACTGGCCAAAGGCAACACCGACAACCTGCTCTACATGGTCCGCCGCTTCGGCAAGGTCTACAACGGCAGCCGAACCTATTACGAAGCGCGGTCGCAGACGCCCTACCTCTCCATGATGGTCGACCGCATCTACCGGCAGACCGGCGACAAGCAGTGGCTCGCCGACGCATACGAGACCCTGAAGGAGGAGTACGGCTTCTGGATGCGGGAGCGCCTGACGCCTACCGGACTGAACCGCTACGGAAGCTCCGCATCGGACGCTCTGGTCGACGAATTTCTGGTCACCGGCGGCAAACGCCTCGGAACGGACCTCTTCGACAAGGGCTACACCCCCGAACGGCTCCACAAGCTGGGGCTTGACTTCGTCGCCGAAGCCGAATCGGGCTGGGACTTCAACCCGCGCTACGACCGCCGGTGTACGGATTTCTGCCCGCTGGACCTCAATGCCAACCTCTTCATGTACGAGGTGAACTTCGCCCGCTTCGCGCAGGAGCTGGGCCGCACGGACGAGATCCGGGAATGGATCGCCAAAGCGGAGCTTCGCCGGGCACGGATACTCGAATACTGCTACGACCCCGAAGCGAAACAGTTCTACGACTACGACTATGTCAACGGCCGGCGCTCCGACGTGCTTTCGGGAGCGGTCTTCTCGCTCCTCTACACCGGCGCCGTACCCCGTGAATACGCCGGAGACATCGTGCAGGCGCTCGTGCGGCTCGAATTCCCCTACGGCATCGCCGCCTGCGAGGACAAGCCCTACGACTACCCCTACCAGTGGTCCTATCCCAACACGTGGCCTCCGGTCTGCTTCTATGCGGTGATGGGACTGGCCCGCTACGGATACGGCAAAGAGGCCGAACGCATCGCCGTCAAATGGATGAAAGCAGTCACCGAGTCGTTCAAGACGACGGGCAACCTCTGGGAAAAATACAACGTGGAAACGGGAACGACCGATGTCAGCAACGAATACGAGATGCCCGCGATGCTGGGCTGGACCGCCGGCACCTTCATCTGTCTGGACGACTATCTGGCCGGGGAGATGCAGCCCGACCCGCTGCCCTCGGAATACATGAGCTACTGACAACCAACAAAATAACAACCCTATGAAACCAAACTTACGAACCAACTTGGGCCGGTTCCTGCTGGGAGCCGTTCTTCTCTTGGCCGCCGGAACGGTCTGGGCCCAGCCCCAGAACATCCGGGGTAAAATCACGGACCCGGCCGGTCAGCCCGTCGCGGGGGCCAGCGTCATCGTCAAAGGGACGACCAACGGCACTTCCGCCAAAGCCGACGGAACGTTCGAACTCGGCGCCGCAAAGGGTGCGACCCTGCAGATCACGATGCTCGGCTACAAAACGGCGGAAAAGGAGGTCACCACGGCGACCTTCTACCCGATCACGCTCGAAGACGATTCGAAACTCGTGGACGAGGTGGTCGTGGTCGGCTACGGCGCCGTAAAGAAAAGCGACCTCACCGGTTCGGTGGCGTCCGTCAAAATGGGGGCGCTCGACAACCTCTCCTCCACTTCGGTCGACGGACTGCTTCAGGGCCGTGCTGCAGGTCTTCAGGTGCTGAACACCTCGCAGGATCCGGGTGCGGGAGCGATCGTCCGCATCCGCGGCAACAGCTCGCTCGAAGGCTCCAACACGCCGCTCGTCGTAGTCAACGGCTTCCCGATGGGCGATGCGGGCAACCTCTCGCAGATCAACGTCTCGGACATCGAGTCGATCGAGATTCTCAAGGACGCCTCGGCATCGGCAATCTACGGATCGCGGGGCGCCAACGGCGTGATCCTCGTCACGACCAAGTCCAGACGGTCATCAGCCAGCTCTCCGACCCGCTCGACATCTGGTACGACCCGATGCTCATGGCTCAGGTCACCAACGAGGAGCAGGTAAACGCCGGACTCAACCCCATCTACATCGGCCAGACCATCGGCGGCATCTATTATCCCTCGCTGCTTGAGATACAGAACGGCGAATGGGCCAATACCGACTGGCGCGACCTCTGCCTGAGAACCCCCGTCCTGAACAGCACGACGGCAGCCATCAGCAGCGCCAACGACCGCGCCTCGATCAACCTCAACGTCAACTACCACAACAATCAGGGATTGTACAAGAAAGACTCCTACGAGCGCATCAACGCCAACCTCGGCGTCACCTACAACCTCTACAAGAACCTGAAACTGACCTCCTACAACGTCTTCTCGATCACCAACCGCAACATCAGCAACGGACTCGAATACGGCCGCAACCCCCTTTGGCCCGTCTACGACAAGGAGGGCAACTACTATCTGGCCGGAGCGCAGGATTTCGGCCACCCGCTGGTCATTCTGGATAACGTGCTGAACAAAACCACCGGCCGCGACTTCGTCACCTCGCTGGCCGTAGACTGGGAGCTGGTCAAGGGGCTGACGATCCACTCGCAGCTGGACTACCGCTACCAGACCTCGGTCGGCGACGTGTACCGCGCCAGCAACACTTCGCAGGACGCCAACGACAACGGCGGCATCGCCCAGATCAACAATTCGTTCAACCAGAACCTCATGTCGGAGACCTACCTGACGTTCAGCCGCACGTTCAACGAGAACCACGCCCTGACCGTCATGGCCGGCCACTCCTACAACTGGGACACGGGCCGCGGACTCTACACGACCGCCCGCGGATTCGTCAACGACGTCCTCCAGAACGAAAACATGAACGCCGGCAACCCCAACCTGCGCCAGATATACAACGACGGGTACTACCTGAGCAAGCTGCTCTCCTTCTACGGGCGCATCAACTACTCGCTCAAGGACAAATACCTGCTGACGGCCACCATGCGCGCCGACGGCTCGACGAAGTTCGGCAAAAACAACAAGTGGGGCTACTTCCCTTCGGGGGCCGTCAGCTGGAAGATGCACAACGAGCCGTGGCTCAAGCAATCGCGCTGGCTGAGCGAACTGAAGCTGCGCCTGAGCTACGGAGCCTCCGGCAATCAGGGCATCAGCAGCTACCAGACCCTCGACCGCTACGGCATGGAGAAATTCTGGCACAACGGCGAGTGGGCGACCGTGATCGGCCCCGGCTACGAGGTGGGCCGCACCGGCGCCAACAACCGGTACATGGTATGGGGCGGCATCGCCAATCCGGACCTGAAGTGGGAGTCGACCTCGCAGCTCGATTTCGGCGTCGATTTCGCAGCCTTCGACCGTCGCCTGCGGCTGACCGCCGACGTCTACTACAAAAAGACCACCGACCTGCTGCGTGAAAAATACCTGCCCCTGTCGTCGAGCTACGACAAAATATGGGTCAACGACGGCGAAGTGACGAACAAGGGCTTCGAGGTGAGCCTCGAAGGCGACATCGTCCACACGAGGGACTGGAGTTTCTCGGCCACCTTCATCTACTCGATGAACCGCAACAAGGTCGTAAGCTTGGGCGACGCCATTTCGAGCGGTCTCTCGCAGGATTACCTGACGGGCATGTACTACGAAGTGACCGGCGAACCGATCTCCATGTTCAATCAGAACGCCAGCATCTATGCGGTAGGCCATCCGATGAACGTATTCTACGGCTACCGTGTCAACGGCATCATTCAGGAGGGGCAGGACCCCGGATTCATCGACCCCGACGGACTGAAAGACCGCCCCGGCGAACTGAAATACGTAGACCTGACGGGCGACTACGCCATCACGCCGGAGGACCGGTGCATCATCGGCGACCCCAATCCCGACTTCACGGCCAGCCTGAACCTCTCGCTGCGCTGGAAGAACCTCGACCTCTCCGTATTCCTCTACGGCGTCTACGGCAACGACGTGCTGTACAACAACTATACGTTCAGCCCGCGCGTCAAGGCCAAGCGGTGGACTCCGGACAATCCGACCAACGATTTCCCGCGGCTGAACAACGCCCGGCAATACTGGCTGTCGGATTACTTCCTTCAGGACGGCTCGTTCCTGCGCATCCAGAACATCACCCTCGGTTACAACCTCCACTTCAACCGCAGGTTCCTCAAGGGCATGCGCATCTACGCCAACATAGACAACGTACACACCTTCACCAAATTCGACGGATACGACCCCGAAGTGGGACTCGACGGCATCTACTGGGGCGGATATCCCAAACTCCGCAAATACACCGTCGGTATCGACCTTAACTTCTAATTCTGACAAGCCATGAAAAAGATCATATTCACGCTCGCTGCGGTCGGCATGCTTTCGGCCTGCTCGCTGGACGAGACCCCCTACGGCTTCTATTCGAGCGACAACTTCTACAAGACGGAGGAGGATGCCGAATCGGGCCTGATGTACGCCTACAATGCGTTGAACTACCTCGAATACCTCCGCGGAATCTGGTATCTGGGCGACATCCCGACCGAAACGATGTATCCCAAATCGGACGAGCCGGGCGACATCCACATGCTGCAGCAATGGACTGTCAATTCGGAAACCGAGCTGACGATGTACTACTTCAAATACTGCTACATCGGCATCAACCGCGCCAAAACGGTCATCGAACGCGTTTCGGGAGGCAATCTGAACGAAACGGTGAAAAACCGCGTGGTCGGCGAGGCCCTGTTTCTGAGGGCATGGAACTATTTCAACCTCGTCCGGGCCTACGGCCGGGTTCCGCTCTACACCGAGCCGATCTCGTCGCTCGAAGAGACGACGCCCCAGATGGCCGAGTCGATCGACAAGATCTACGACCGGATTCTGGAGGACCTGCTCGCGGCCGAAAAGATGCTCACGGTAAACAAGGTCTTCGGCCGCATCGACAAGGTCGGCGCGCAGGCCCTGCTCTCGAAAGTCTACCTGACGCTCGCGTCGAGCATCGCCTGCAAGGCTCCCGGCTACGCCTCGGCGCCGCGCAACGCCGACGAAATGTATACGCAGGCCGCCTACTGGTCGCGCAAGGTGGTTTTCGACTATAAGGAGACGTACAACTTCGACAGCGACCTGCGCAGCATCTACGACGTTACGAAACCCGACGGACCGGAACACATCTTCATCATGGGCATCGACCGCAGCGGCACGCACGAAGGCATGTATTCGAAAATCCCGCTCCAGTTCCTGCCCAACAACGGCTCCGCGCCGATCTACATCCGCTACAGCGACGGCAGCCTCCAGAAGGGCAACGGCAACGGCTGGGGCGTCTTCCTGATCGAGGACAACTTCGTGGAGAAGACCTTCCTCGCCACCGACAAGCGGCGCACGGAGCTGATCCACAAGGACATCTACGACCAGACCGGCAAACTCGTCACCCCCTCTCCCGTTCGCGGCTACTTCTCGGCCAAATACGTCGATCCCGACTTCATCGGCGAACGCACCAGCGCCCGTCCCTTCCTGATCCGCTATTCGGACATCGCGCTCGTCTTCGCCGAAGCGGCAGGTCCCGACGAAGGACTGGCGCTGGTCAACGAAATCCGCCGGCGCGCCGGAATCCCGGAGCTGCCGGAGGGCATGAGTCTCGCCGAATTCCGCAAAGCCGTCATTCAGGAGCGCGCCCTCGAACTGGCGTTCGAAGGCAACCGTCTCTACGACCTGCGCCGCACCGCGTCGGTCACCGCCACGGTTCCCGAAGCCACCAAACTCTCCGAAGAGCAGGCGGCCTTCTACCCGATCCCGCAGCGCGAACTCGATTTGAACCCGAACGTTAAATAGACACTACGAAGATGAAAAAATACCTCATACCGACCGCCCTTCTGCTTGTCACGGCCCTGTCGTCGTGTACGAAGACCATCGACGAGGACCTTTCCGGCAACGAACGTTCGCTGCTCGAACTGCGCGTCGAAGGACAGATGGGAACCGCCATCATCGACCGCGACGGCAGCCGGGCCACCGCAACGGTCTATATCCTCGAAACTCCCGGCTTCGCCTACGACCGGGTTCCCGTCAAGGGAATCGTCGTCTCGGAGGGCGCCAGCGCCAGCGTCGGGAACGGCGACGTGCTCAATTTCAGCAACCCCGAACGCCGGGCGCGCATCACCGTGACCTCCCGGTCGGGACACAGGCTCGACTGGTGGATCTACCTCGAAACCTACGATCCGTTCTTCCTCGGCACATGGCGCATCGTCGATGTCAAGCTGGCGTGCAACCAGCGGGTCAGCGGCGTCGGCGACGGAGCTTGGACGACGCAGCTCAGCAGCGGCGAATTCGGCACCTACGGACTTCCCGAATACGACGACCGGGTGACGATCACGCTCGGCGAGATCTCCGACAACGAACTCACAGGAACGCTCGTCCATTCGGCCGGCGACGACGGGGCGTACGGCAATTTCTGGGGTGTCTACGCGCCTTACAGCGTCGAAGCCCCGCTGGACATGAACCCGCGTCTGCGTCACCTGCTTCCGCCGGGCGAATCGCAGTGGACCCTCGACCTGACCACCAACCAGATGAAGATCACGCAGAACAACGTCTCCTCGACCATGATCTTCGGCACGGAAGGCAACAACCGGCTTTTCCGCTTCCTGCTGCCCAGCGCCGCCGGAGAACCGGGACGCGACTCGTTCTACGACAACATGTGGCGCAGTTCGACGGAACTCTTCTACGTCATGTATAAGGTCGGCGACTGACCGCCGCACAAACCGATAAACGGGGGCTGCTTTTGAAAGCAGCCCCCGTTTATTTTCGATCCGGACGTTCGGCCCGGAACCGGCAGTCGCCCGGCGATTTACTTGATACGCTCGTAATACTCGCGCGTGCGGGTGTCTACGCGGATCTTGTCGCCCGTGTTGATGAACAGCGGCACGCGGACCGTTGCGCCGGTATTGACCGTGGCGGGTTTGAGCGAGTTGGTCGATGCGGTATCG
>OMDJ01000928.1_pt1 | contig 15747 bp, 15 predicted proteins | sample 1645211 | NCBI WGS metagenome assembly OMDJ01 (sample SAMEA103958142, study PRJEB25191) | human gut metagenome | biome: human-associated habitat [ENVO:00009003]; feature: intestine environment [ENVO:2100002]; material: feces | place: Germany | collected 2013/2015 | reverse complement strand
ATGCACAGTCCCGGCGGAAGCCAAATCCACGGGCGATTCAGCAGCGTGGTGAGGTTGGTGGCGGCGTTAATCATGTTGCCCCAGCTGGGGGTAGGCGGCGCAACGCCCACGCCGAGGAACGACAGCGATGCCTCTGTCAGAATCGCGCTGGCAATGGACAGCGTGGCCTGAACGACCACGGGCGCGATGATGTTGGGCAGCACATGCGTGAAGACGATGCGAACGTTGCCCGCACCCAGCACGATGCTGGACTGCACATACTCCAGTTCGCGGATTTTGAGAATTTCGCCGCGCACCAGACGTGCTGTGCCCGTCCAGCTGACTAAGCCGATAATCAGCATGATGGTGTAAATTGTTGGCGTGATGAAGCAGGAGATGGTGATAATCAGGAACATGACAGGGAAGCAGATGACCACATCCACCGTGCGCATGATGAGGCTGTCTGCCAGCCGCCCGCCGAAGCAGGCGAGGCAGCCCGCCAGAATGCCGATGGCGACGGAAATCAGGCAGCTGATCAAGCCGACGCTCAGCGAAATGCGGCCGCCGTAGAGCAGACGGGCGAACACGTCGCGACCGATGCTGTCCGTGCCCAAAATGTGCTCGGCGCTGGGGGCGCTGTACTTGTCAATCATGCCATTTTCCTTGTAGTTCTCTGCCAACGGGTCGTAGGTGCAGATTTTGTCCGCAAATATTGCCAGCAGAATCAGCACAAGGAGGATGATGAGGCTGATGACCGCCAGCTTGTTGCGGCAGAATTTCTCCGCCGCGCGCCGCATGGTGCTTTCGCCCTTGACGGCACGAACTGTATTCTGGCGCATGGTCATTCCCCCTTTCCTTTGGATACGCGAATGCGCGGGTCTGCCACGGTGTAGAGCATGTCGGCAATGAAGTTGCCCAGCAGCACCAGCACGGCGGTAATCAGGTTCAGCGCCATCAGCTCGGAATACTCGCGCGCGGTGATGGCCTTGATGCCCAGCGTGCCCAAACCCGGCCAGTTGAAAATGGATTCGACAATGTACGATCCGCCCAGCAGCCCAGGCAGCGACAGCCCGAAGAGCGTGATAATCGGGATGAGGGCATTGCGCAGCGCATGGACGAAAATCACGCGCTTTTCGCCTAAGCCCTTGGCGCGCGCTGTGCGGATGAAGTCCTCATGGATAACATCCAGCATACTGGAGCGCGCATAGCGGGTAATGCTCGCCGTCTGCGGCAGCGCCATGACGATAGCGGGCAGTGTCATGTGGCGCACAACATCCACAAAGCCTGACCAACCGGTTAGCTCCACGCCAATGGTGCGCATGGCGCCAGTTGGGAACCAGCCTAACTTTAGGCTGAACACGTACACAGAGCCAAGCGCAAGGAAGAAACTCGGCACAGCCACGCCGATGAATGCCAGCACCGTCAAAATGTAATCACCGACAGAGCCGGAATGCGTCGCGGAATAAATGCCGAAAATCAGACCGAACAGCAGACTGATGGCGTAGGACGTGAGCGTGAGAAGGAGTGTCGGACCGATGCGCTCGGTGATGATGTCCGTCACACTGCGGCCGCTCATAACGCTGTAACCCAGATTGCCCTGAAGAATCTGCCCCAGCCACTTGAAATACTGCACATAAATGGGGTCGTTGAGTCCCAGCGCATCCTCTGCCGCCTGAATGTCCTCCATGGACAGCTTCGGGTTAATCATCGTCTGCAGCGGCGAGCCGGGCGCGATTTTCATGATGAGAAACGTCAGCAGCGTGATGCCGAAGAGAATTGGAATCATTTGCAGCAGACGTTTGAGCACATAGTGGCGGCCCACAAAGGCACGCACTTTCCTCAGGGTTTTCAAACTTGCGTCACATCCTCGTCTGATGCCACACTGTCCGCGGACAAAAGTATGTCCGCGGACAGCAGGCGGTTTCTTGGGGCGTCTGCCCCGATGGGATTACTTCGTGAAGGAAGGCAGGTTCACCAGATTGCTCAGGCTGTTGATGACCACGCCGCCAATTGTGCCGTTTGCAACCCAGACGGTGTTCTTTTCCACAAACGGGAAGAGCAGCGCGTTGTCCAGCATGTAAGTGTTGATTTCGTGGTAGATTTCCGTGCGCTTGGCCTGATCGGTTTCCGCCTGACCAGCGTACCAGAGGGCATCGAGGGTTTCATCGCCGCAGCGGTTGAAGTTGAAGCCGCCCTTCGCAGCGTCAAAGTCAGAGCAGTAGAGAACCATCAGCCCGGACGGATCGCCGTCGCCGCCGCCAAAGGTGTAAGTGCCGTAATCCGCTGTCTCCTGATTGCTGATGGTTTCTACCATGACCGACCAGTCCACCAGCTTGATGTTGACCTTAATGCCGGACTTCTTCAGGGAGGACTGCCACAGGGTGAGGAGGTCGTTCTGCTCACTGCCGGTGCACAGGGAGGTGAACGCCAAGGTCACACCGTCCTTCTGATAGTAGCCGTCATTGCCCATGACGTAGCCGTCAGCTTCCAGAATGCTCTTTGCCTTGTCATGATCCTCGGTGTAGGGATAGGCGGACTTGTCCGCAGCCCAGTTTCGGTTCACGAACACGGAGTAGGAGCCTTCGCCGTAATCGCCGAAAACAGCCTTCGCAATGGTCTCAGGCGTGTAGGAGTACAGGATGGCGCGGCGTACTTCCACATCAGAAAGCGGACCCTTGATGAGGTTCGGGTAGAGCGGATAGTTACTGCCGGAACAGACATACGTCTTGGTGTTGTCCATGAACGCCAGCGTTTCTACGTCCTCAATCGGCGCCTTAAACATGTCGATTTCGCCATTCATATAGGCGTTGACGAACGTCGTTGCGCTTTCAGCAAAGCGGAAAATCACGGTGTCAATCTGCGCCGGTTCACCTGCCCAGGCTTCGTTCTTGACGAGCTTGATGTATTCGCCGTGTTCCCAAGTGACGAGCTTGTACGGGCCGTATGTCACGGGATGTTCCGCGAAATCGGTCTTTGCCCAGTCGCTGAAGGAAACGCCGGACAGCACATGCTCCGGTAAAATCGCACCGGGGTCGCAGTAGTAGCCGAGGAATGTGGGATCCCATGCGCTCAGCTGCACAGTCATCGTGTAGTCGTCCACTTTCTGTACACCGCTCATGCCCGCTGTTTCGCCGCTGTGCGCTTCCGCATAGCCCGCAATGCTGGACACGTTCGTACTCGCGCCGCCGGTGTAATCCGCGCTTGCCAGCGTGTTGAGCGTGAAAATCACATCGTCGATGGTCAGCGGCTCGCCGTCCGTCCAGGTGTAGCCTTCACGCAGCTTCCAAGTGTACGTCAGCGTGTCGGCATCAAATTCGCAGCTTTCCAGCATCAGCGGTTCGGGGATGCTGGTCTCGTCGTTCCGCTTGAACAGATACGGCATCATCTGCATGATGACCATGGCATCCTTATCCGCCGTATACATATACGGAATGATAGTATCCGGTTCGCCAACCAGACCAATCGTGATCTGGGTACTGCCTTCCGCCAGCGCCGCGCCCGAAAGCAGTGCGGTGAGCAGGAGGCAGAGGGTCAACAGAAAAGAAAAAACTCGTTTCATTGTTCAAGCCCTCCACTTCGTTCATTTCCTGAATCCTGCAAGTTTTTGACGAGCTGGATTCGTTTTCTTTCACACGCTGGAGCAATGAACTTGCCCTGCGTGTTGACGGTATTCTAACAATTTTTTGTGCCGCAGTCAAGTCTAATTCGCAAAAGATTTTGTACTTATCGTGTTTTTTGGGCGTTTTCCACTCCACTTACTCGATATTATTCAAAAATAGAAGTGGAATTTAACTCGGAGTACCAGAAAGTTGCGAATTAGCACACAATAATTTGTGCGTACGTGCAAAAAACATTTGACATTTGAACAAAGGCAAGGTATAATCAAAACGAATGGAAAATCAATTTTCCATCTTGAAGTTATGCAAAACACGGATTTTTCCCTTTTTTCCCTGAAAGCAAACCTTTCGACGCTGCCTGCAAAGCATCGGAAGAGAATGGAGGAACTTGAGCCATGAAGCAGAACCTTTTCTCTGATGACGCCGTTCGGCTGGATATACTGCGCCAGCGCAGTTACAGTATGCGCTGGGCGAGCTTGCCGGAGGACGTCATCCCGCTGTCGAGCGCTGATCCGGATTTTCCGCCGTCGCAGGAAATACTCGATACGCTGCATGAATATTTGAACGGCGGCTACATGCCGTATGTGCCGCCGCTGGGCATCACTGGGCTGCGCGAGACGCTGGCGGAAGGCATTTGGAAACGCAAGCATGAGAAAACAGAGCCGGAATGGTTCATTCCGACGGACAGCGCGGCGCGCGCCATGCAGATTGCTGCGGCGGCCGTCCTTGCGCCCGGCGACGAAGCAATCATCTTTGACCCGGTTGACCTGATGTTTGGTGTCAGCATCGGAATGGCGGGCGGAAAAGCTATCTACTATCCCTGCCAGAAGCACGGTGGGCATTGGGATTTTTCCGATTTAGAAGGGTACATCACCCCGAAAACGCGGATGCTCTGCTTGTGCAATCCGCATAATCCGCTGGGCAAGCTGTATTCCGTTGCGGAGTTGCGGAAGATTCTGGATATCGCTAATGCACATGGGCTGTATATCCTCAACGACGAGGTATGGTCGGACATTATCTATTCGGAAGTGCCCTTCCACAGCCTAATGGAGTTCCCGAAAGAGGACACGCAGCACGTTATGACGGTCTACGGCTTCTCCAAAGGCTTCTCGATGGCGGGTATCCGCGGCGGATACCTGATTTGTCCGGAAAAAGCGCTCTTTGACCGCGCATTCGACGTGTCGGGCGTGGGCGTGACGGTTGGCGGCGTGCCGTGCCTGACGCAGGTAGCGATGAAAGCCGCGTTCGAGAAGGGCTTCCCGTGGGTGGATGCGTTCGTGGCGCACCTGCAAACCTGCCGCGATATGGCGTATGACCGCCTGAACGCTATGCCCGGCATCCATGCCGACAAGCAGGAGGCGACATTCGTCACCTTCTTCGATATGCGGGAGACGGGCGTCAGCAGCGACGACTTCGCGCGCTATATTCTGGAGCGCAGCCGCGTGTACCTTGTGCCCGGCAACAAGCAGTGGTTCGGGCCGGGCGCGGCGGGGCATGTCCGACTGTGCTACGCAACCAGCCACGCCATTTTGCAGGAAGGGCTTGACCGCATCGAACGCGGCGTGCAGGAATTGATGAACGGTGAACGGCTCCCTAATTCATAAGAAAGGTGGCAGATTTATGTCCATCCGAAACCGTACTTACCTATCGCAGTTCATCCCCGTTGCACGGGGGCTGCAGCAGTACTTGGGTGATATGTACGAGGTCATCCTGCATGACGTAAGCGAACCGAACGCCTCCATCGTCTTTATTGCGGGGGATTTGACGCACCGCACCGTCGGCGACCCGCTGACCAACGTCGTCATTGAGGAAATGAAGCGCCACGGCGACGACGCGCAGGATATGATCGGCTCTCCGAGCTGCCGGATGGGCGGCATTTCAAGTCCTCCACCGTATTCCTGCGCGACGAATCCGGCATTCTGCGCGGCTGCCTGTGTATCAACATGGATATATCGCCCTATCAGTCCGCAATTGATTTACTCAGCCGCGCTGTTTCGACCATGAAACCGCAGAACCCGGAAATCTTCACGCGAAACATCACCGAAGTGGTGGATACCATCGTCACCGAGCAGTTCCGGCAGACCCCTGTTTCGCCGGAGGATATGACGAAAACGCAGCGCATTGCTTTCATCAGTGAACTGGAACGCAAGGGCGTTTTTGAGGTAAAGGGCTCCGTAGAACGCGTGGCACAGCTGCTGGGTATCAGTGTTTTTACGGTATACAGCTACCTGAAGGAAGTCCAGAAGGACTAACACATAATAGGAAAGGATTGAACGATTATGCTGACCAATCACCGCATTGAAAAGCTGCAGGAAAAACTGCGAGAAGAGAAACTCGACGGCGCTGTGTACGCCACGAGCGCGAGCTTGCAGTACCTCTTAGACGACACGACCTACCCGTGGCAGCGCACGCCGGAAACGGGCTTCTATGTTTTCCCTGGTACGCCGATGTACTCTACCGAGCGGAGCTACTTCCAAGCCAAGCCGGATGTGCTGCTGTTTGTGCCGCGCGAGGGGGCGGCGACCGTGCTGGCAACCTACGAGCGCGCCCGCACCATGCCGAACACGCCTGTGGACATCAGCTGCTATTATGTCATGCTGGCTGCGAATCTGGTGGACGTGGTGCGCGGCTGCAAGCGGCTGGGCGTGGGGCTGTGCGCCTTCACGGCGATTGAGAACATGCTCAAGGAAGAGGGCGCGGAGGATATCGCCTGTGTCCCGGCGGAAGGGCTGGTGGAGGCGCTTCGGATGATTAAGGAGCCGAAGGAAATTGCCGCCCTGCGCCGCGTTGCTGCCTTCACCGATGAGTGCATGGCGACCATCTGCGATATGCTGCGTCCGGGCGTGACACAGTGGGAGGTGGAGAACCGTCTGAATCAGCTGGGGCTGGAGCATGGCTGCTCTGACGTGCCGTTCTCGCCGTCCTGCACATTCACCAAGACCGGCGACCCACGCTGCCAAGACAAAATCGGTACGATTCCCAAGGACGAACCCCTAACCCCCGGCACGGCGATTGCCTTCGACAACGGCTTCGTCATGGACGGCTACTGCTCCGATTACGGTCGTTCGTTCTACTGCGGTCCTGCCCCGCGCCACATTGCGGACGCATACAAGGCGCTGCAAACGGCGCAGCTGGAGCTGCTTGACCACATCAAGCCTGGCGTCAGCATGTCGTGCACCTTCGCGAAGCTGCACGAGACGCTTTCCCGCCTCGGCTACGGTGAGAACCTGCGCAACTTCGCCAACATCGGCATGATGGGGCATCAAATCGGCATTGATGTGCACGAAATTCCGTGGCTGCACAATACAACGCCGGAGGTTTTTCAGCCCGGCATGGTGATGTGCATTGAGCCGAAGCTGTGGCTGCCCGGCGAGGCGTTCATGCGCACGGAGGACATGGTGCTGATTACCGAAACCGGCTGCGAATCCCTGACGGTGTTCGACCGGAACTGTTACGAACTGCCGCTGGAATAAGCAAAAGAATACTTGAAAATGCCTGCTTCCTGACGATGCGTGAGGGGCAGGCGTTTTTGCGTGTGCAGCCAAAACGAAAACCGTTTTCGGAAACGCTGGATGATTTTCGTAAGTTTACAAGCTGAAGCACTTGACATATATCAAGCGTTACGCTATACTACAAATGAAATGATGCTTGTGGTCAATAAAATGCCATTAGCACCATCAAGGTTATGCCTCTTACGAGGGGAGGATTGGGCGGCATAACGAAGGAAACGTTTACTTTACGACCGACATGAAAGGAAGGAAGCTACATGAAGAAGATTCTGGCGTACCTCTTGGTACTCGTTTCTTTGATGATGCTGTTCTGCGGAACGGCGAGCGCGGAAAACAATTCGATGGATAAAAACGGGTATGCAACCACATACGTATCCATGCCTGTTTACGACACTGATGCGAGAACAACGAAATACGAAAATGTTCCGGTAGGTTGCTGGACAGTTGTGGGGCGCTGCTATTATATGACAAGTGATGGCAGAACCTACTATCCGGAATCTGCCAGTGTGCAAAAGGCTACTTTTTCCCCTTACAAGGGCGGAATTAGCAGTACTACGACTGCACAGTATCAATCTTCTACCTCGCAGATTATGGAGAATGGCAAGCGGACGCAAGTGAGTTTGCATTATTCTTGTCCCATCTTGGTGAAACATTATACGAATGCGTCAAAGCAAAATGCAAAAGCAACATATAGTGAATACACCTACTCCACGAATACTACCACGACTTCGTTGCAGTCTACCACAACAATCTATTTCTACCGTTACAACTAAAAGTACTGCAAACCGCCCAATCCTTTTTCTTTTTCAATATCAATTTTGGAGGAACTGCTGATGAAACGTCTCATTTCATTCCTTAGCTGCTTGCTGCTCCTTGCCAGCATTCCGTTTTGTGCATTCGCAGAAGATGAGCCGGAACGGTTGGTAATTGCAATGATAAATTATGAAACCGGAGCGCAGAATTTCTCGATTGAAGAAGCGTTTTTCAAAGCACATCCGAACGCAACGATTGAATATCGCATTTATTCGAGTGAACAGTTTAACGGCGTGCTTATGAATGGACAGTGCGACTTTGATTTAGCCGTTGCCACATATTCAGTGGAACGCGCAATGCTGGAACGCGGCTATATCCAAACACTGGATACAATCGGCTTGATGGAATACCCTGAACAGCTGATTGATTTGAGCCATCTTCTCATGGTGGATGGAAAACTCATCGGCATACCGCTGTGGGAAGTGCAGTCATGCTATTTCTGGGATGCTGGGCTGGCGCGAAAAGCGGGAATTTCCTATCCAGCCTCCGCGGGATATTGGACGTGGGAGGACTTCGCGGAACTTTGCCGTCAGCTGCCGAAGGACACGGACGGCGACGGCGAACCGGATGTGTATTTGATGTACGGAACGATGTTAGCGGACTGTCCGTATTTGCAGAATGTCAATCCGGATATGATACTGAATTATTTGCCGCTCCATGCCGATGACATGGACACGTTTTTCACGGAATACTTTGATTTGTTCCGTGAAATTTTCACTTCGGATGCACTTCTCGCATTTGATCGTTCGGAGACCAAAAAACATGTGCTTATTTCGTACAGCAGCGGGCTGAATCCGATTGATAGAGCTGGTACATTGATGCCGATTCCTGTATTTAGCGCGGATGAAGATTACCAAATGGGCGGTGTGAGTAGCCTTGTGCTCATGCAGAACGCGCCGCACGCGGAACTGGCGGCGGATTTCCTTCATGCGGCGCTCTCCGACGAAGCGCTTTCGCTGTTCAGCGGCGACGAAACGCGCCTGATGGCGAAGAAAGCCCCGACGAAAAGGGTGACGAATCAGCAAACACTGAAACCTGTCTTTTCCGATGTGAACGGCATCAAAACCGCTTATGTGACGGCGGGACGCAGGTATTTCACCAGCATATACAGCGCGGGGGGATACAGCAAGGCACAGGCATTCCGCGAGAAGCTGTTTGAATCCACCTTTCCGGGTAAATCTGATTTCCACGGTGCCGTCTGGAGCTACCTGCAAGAGTGGTACCTCGGTCACATCAGCGACGCGGAGCTTCAGGAGTCCGTGACGTACCTCGTGGAGATGGCATTGGAGGAGTGAGGACGCGAATGCATTCCTCGAAACACACAAAGCACTTTATCTACCCCCGGCGGGACGCATGGTTCCTCCTGCCGGGGGTCCTTGGGTTTGCGCTGTGGTATCTCGTGCCGTTTGGCATGTCGCTGGCGGCATCGGTCATGGAGAACAGCGCAAACGCGCACTTTGCGGGGCTTGAAAATTACGCCGCCGTCATGCAGAGCAGCTACTTCCGCTTGGGCTTCGGCAATACCCTGCGGTTCTTTGCCGTGGCGGTGGCGCTGTCCCTCGTCATCGGCTTTCTGCTGGCGAACATGATTTTCTGGCATTCACGTCGGCGGATTTCGTGGTTAACGCTCGTGCTGCTCATCCCGATTTTCCTGCCGACGGCGGCGATTGTCCCCATGTGGAAGGTGATGATGGGCGGCAGTTCGTGGCTGATGCGCACGCTGAAACCCCGCGACGCGGATTGGAAGTACATCACCCTGCTCACGTTGTACCTGTGGAAGAACATCGGCGCGGTCAATCTGCTGTTCCTCATCGGCTTGCAGGGGATTGAACCGTCTGTTTTCGATGCCGCGAGCGTGGACGGAGCGTCGCACCGCACCATCGCCATCCGCATTGCCTTGCCGATGCTGTGCACCGTGACGCTGTTCGCCATCATCTATCTGGCGATGAACGGGATGCGCATCTTCCGCGAGTCGTATCTGCTCTACGGCATGTATCCGCCCAAACCACTCTACTTCATCCAGAACTATGTCAACAACCACTTCACAAAGCTGGATTACGGCTTGCTTTCAGCGGGATCGTCGCTCTTTGCGCTGGTGATGACGGGGCTGTTCCTGTGCATCTGGCTGTTCCTTCAGCGAAAGGAGGATGCCTGATGAAGCATGTGCGCCGGATTTGCGCCGTTCTGCTGGCGACGGTGGTGCTGCTGCCCCTTGTCCTGCTGTGCGTGCAGGCGTTCGTTCCGCCCTTCGATGCGCTGATGATTTCGACCGGCTCGGAGCCGCTGCACCTGCTGCCTGTCCCGTTTTCCGCGGAGCAGTGGCAGATGCTATTCAACCAGTCCGCCTATTGGCAGGCGTTCTGGAACAGCCTGATTTGGACGGTGGGGGCGTGCGCCGTGCAGGTCATGGTCGCATTCTTAGGCGGCTATGTGCTGGCGAAGTACCCGGCGCGGTGGTGCGTGGCGATTGCGGGCTTGTATACGCTGATGATGCTCATGCCCCCGCAGATGACGCTGCTGCCCATCTACCGCGTCGCCTATGCGAACAAGCTGCTCAATCACCCGATGCTGCTGTATGCGCCGATTGCGTTCGCGCCGTTCGGAACGTTCTTTATGCGGCAATGGCTGCTGCGCTGGCCGGACGAGTTGACGGAGTACCTGCGTTTGGAGGGCGGGTCGAGTGTCAAGCTGCTGTGGTACTGCCTTGCGCCGTACTCCCTGCCGGGGATGCTGGCGCTGTTCGCGCTGACGTTCACGGAGGGGTGGAATCAGGTGGAGCAGCCGCTGATGCTGGTGTCGGATTCGCTGCGGCAGCCGCTGTCCGCCTTGCTGAAAGACTTGTCAGCGGGAAACCCGCAGATTGTGTTTGCCGCGTCCGTCGCGTCAATTTTGCCGATTGCGCTGGTGATGCTGGCAGTGCTGGTGCAGCAGGGAAGCAAGCGGAAAGCAGCCTGATTGCGTGCTGCGCAGAGAATCTTACCTCTGCGGAGACTGATGCGTTCTGGCAGATGTGTTTACGCTGGTTTGGTAAATCCTGAACGATGCTTCAATGGAATGCGGAAGATGGTCATCCCCAGAGCAAAATTTCCCCTTTGCTCTGGGGACTTATTCGATTTCCGATGATATCGTGGCGGCTGACTTGCAAATCCGACCGAGTTGTGCTACTATTTTGTCAGATGTCCATCCTCCCATCATTGTGCTGAAAAGCTGCCCGTCACGGGCGGCAACCTCGCGCAATCAATCAAGGGATTGATGCTATTTCCGGATTCGCCCGCGCTGTTTCTCTTCTGGCGTGCGAGCGCAGCACTGCGTTTTATTCACGTTAGCCAGAATGAAAAACTCGCTTCGCATTTCAGCACATTCTTGTCTGGAAATAGTATGTAGAACCAGCAACGCTGCTCACAACAAAGAAGGAGTATCCTATGCGTGAATACACCCCCGAACGGCTGCGCCACCTGACCCTGCTGGCGGAAAAATATCCTACTGCCTTGTCCGCGTACAGCGAAATCATCCGCTTGGAGGCGCTGCTCCGTTTGCCCAAGGGGACAGAGCATTTTATGAGCGACCTGCACGGCGAGCATGAAGCCTTCATCCATATTCTCAACAGCGCGTCGGGGGTCATCCGGGAGAAAATCGACCGTCTGCTGGGCGATACGACCCCGCCGGAGGAGCGCGCGGATTTGGCAACCCTTATCTACTATCCGCGGGAGAAGCTGCCGGAATTGAAAGCGCGTCAAAACGACCTCGACGGCTGGTATCAGCGGGTGCTGCTGCAGCTGATTGACCTCTGCCGGCTGGTGTCCAGTAAGCACACGCGGCGGCATGTGCGCGCTGTGATGCCCAAGGAGTGCGGTCACATTCTCGACGAGCTGCTCCACGCGCATTTCGAGGATCACGACAAGGAACAGTATTATGGCGAAATCATTGCGAGTATGCTGCGCTACGGGCTGGCGGATCAGTACATCATCGCTCTGTGCGATGTGGTGAAGCGTCTGGCGGTTGACCGGCTGCACATTGTGGGCGACCTGTTCGACCGCGGCCCGCGTCCGGATATGATTCTCGAACGCCTGTACCAGTACCACGATGTGGACTTCCAGTGGGGAAATCACGATGTGGTGTGGATGGGCGCGGCGGCGGGCAGCCCGCTGTGCATCCTGACGGTGCTGAAAACGACGCTGGCGTACAACAATGTGGATACGCTGGAGCGCGGCTACGGCATTCCGCTGCGCTGTCTGGAGCATTACGCGGAGGAATACTACGCCCAGAGTGACCTGACCCGCTGGATGCCGCACGCCGACCCGAACGCGACAGACGTCCGCCCGGCGAACCTCGCGCGTGTCGCCCGGATGCATAAGGCGGTTACGGTGCTGATGCTGAAACTCGAAGCGGAGGTGATTGCCCGCAACCCCGATTTTGAGATGCAGGGGCGCGACTATCTGCGCCAAATCGACTATGACGCCGGAACGGTGCGCTGCGGGGGCAAGGTATATCCGCTGCTGGACTGCGATTTCCCGACCGTTGACCCGACTGCGCCGGAGCGCCTGCTGCCGCGCGAGGAGGACATTTTAAGGGCAGCGAAAAGCTGCAAAAGCACGTCGAATTCCTCTTTTCACAAGGCTCGGTGTACAGCTGTGTGAACGGCAATCTGCTCTACCACGGCGCTGTGCCGATGGATGAGGATGGGCAGTTCACCGCCGTGCGCTTCTGGGACGCGGAGTACAGCGGCAAGCGCTGGTTCGACTGCTGCGACCGCTGTGCGCGCATGGGGTACTTTGCGCCGGAGGGCAGCTGGCAGCGGCAGGTCGGGCAGGATTTTCTGTGGTATTTGTGGTGCGGCGCGGTGTCGCCCATCTACGGGCGGAGCGCCATGACGACTTTCGAGCGCCTGTATATCGCTGATCCGGCGACACATGCGGAAATCAAAAATCCGTATTATCGGCTGATTAACGACCCGGAGAATGTCGAGCGCATTCTGGCGGAATTTGGGCTGACTGCGCCGAACAGCCACATCGTCAATGGGCATGTGCCGGTTCGGGCGATTGAGGGCGAGAAACCGGTCAAGGGCGGCGGCAAACTGATTGTCATCGACGGCGGATTTTGCAGCGCGTATCACCAGAAGACAGGCATCGCGGGCTACACGCTGGTCTACAACAGCCACGGCATGACGCTGCGGACGCATCAGCCGTTCGAGAGCATCGAGAAGGCGATTCACGAGGATGAGGACATTGAATCATCAAGCGAACGCATCTACACCGCGCCGCGCCGGATTCTGATTGGCGATACGGACGAGGGGCAGCGCAAGCGCACGGAAATCGACGATTTGGAGGCGCTGACGGAAGCGTATGGGAACGGTTTAATCCGCGAAAAAATGGAATAAACGCAAACGGCGCATCCTCCTGTTCGGAGCGGTGCGTCGCAATGCTTCCTATTATAATTCCAACTCTTCGCCGTCCTCCGTCAGCTTTTCCAGCACGCCGTTGTGCATCAGCCACGCTTCGCCGCACAGCATTTCGTCGCCGTCCCGCGCAAGGATATAGCTGCCGTCGGGCAGAATATAGAACGTATGCCCAGTGCTGTCGGCAGCGGTGATGTCCTCAAAGAGCCGCAAGCCGTCCAGCACGTTGTCTTTCACCTGATTGTAGTGCGGCAGGATGTTCCGCGTCGTCAGCCCCAAGCCGGGGATGAAGCGCTGATAATCCGGGTCAACCGCTTCGCCGGGTTCTTCCGGCTGGGCATACACGGTGTCGGCGCAGTTCATACTGCCCGCGCTGATGCCGATGATGACGCCGTCAAAATCCGCCAGCAGGTTACGCAAGTCCATCGACGCGAAAAAGGCGTTTTCGGTCGGTACATGCCCGCCGGAGAGCAGAATCACGCCGCTTTGCGCGACAAGCTCCGCCGCATCATCGGCGTTCCGGCTGTCCAGTACGCAGACATCCTCCAGTTCGATTTCCGCCGCCGCGAAACAGCCCTCAAACGTCGCCGCCATTTCGTCATTGCCCGCGAAAGCATCCGGGTCGCTGGCGATAATGAGCAGCTGCGCGCCCGGCTCGACGCTGGCGCGGAGGTTCTCGACAAAGCCGTTGCGCGCGTCGAAAATACAGGGAAGGTCAAGCCCTTCGGGAACGTTATTGTCGCAGGGACTGCTGGTCAAAAAGAGCGTCATGCGGGAAAATCCCCCTTCTATTAGTCGCTGAATTGCCGAAAGGATTCGACGCGGAAGACGGAAATTCCTGCTGAATCGCGCGGGCGGGGGCTATCGGCAGAAGAATTCTATTTGGCGGATGAAAAAATCCGCATTTCTTTCGCTTCGGGCGCAAAAAAGGCTTTTCATCCGCACAAATTTGTGATACAATGAAGATGGCTATGCACGCGCATGAGCCTACTTTGCCGTTTGCTGAAAATGGCAGGTGTGTTTTGACTGAATCCGTGCCGCGGATTTGGAAATAGAGAACCCACAGACACCGAAACAATTGGAGGAATTGATTCATGATTACTGCTGGCGATTTCAAAAAGGGCATTACCGTGGAATGGGACGGCGGCGTCTGGACCATCGTTGACTTCCAGCACGTCAAGCCCGGCAAGGGCGCGGCTTTTGTCCGCACCAAGATTAAGAACGTGATGACCGGCGCGGTGGTTGAGCGCTCCTTCAACCCCACCGACAAGATGCCCAAGGCCATCATCGAGACGAAGGAAATGCAGTACGTTTACAATGACGGCGAGCTGTACTACTTCATGGACGTGGAAACCTACGACCAGATCCCGATGTCGCTGGACAAGGTGGAGGACGCCATCCCCTATGTTAAGGAAGGCACGAATGTGACCGTCCGCTTCTTCAAGGGTCAGCCCTTCTCCGTGGAAGCGCCGAACTTCGTTGTGCTGGAAGTGACCGACACCGAACCCGGCTTCAAGGGCGATACGGCTTCCAACACCTACAAGCCCGCGACGCTGGAAACCGGCTACTCCCTGCAGGTGCCGCTGTTCATCAACACGGGCGACAAGATCCGTATTGACACCCGCACCGGCGAGTACATGGAGCGCGCGTAATTATCTGACTATAAGTTCAAACCGGCTCGGTGGACAGACTTCCTCCGAGCCGATTGTGATACAAACAAAACCATCATTAGGAGGGTTGGACATGAGCAAACTGACGGACAAAGTGAGCTACCTGAAGGGCCTTGCGGCGGGCATGAAGCTCAACATGGAGAAGGACAGCAACAAGCTGCTGCTGGAAATCCTCGGCGCGATGGGCGACATGGCGGAGGAAATGCAGCGCATGGACGAGGCGCACAGGGAGCTGCAGGACTATGTTGAGTCCATCGACGATGATTTGTCCGACCTGACGGAAACGCTCTTCAGCGACGAGGAAGAGGACGACGAAGATGCCGATGACGCGGACGAATGCGACTGCGAGGACTGCGCGGACGACACAGACGATGAGGATGACGCCGACGAGGAGGAAAATCCCGACGACGACCTGATTGCCTACGCCTGCCCGAACTGCGGCGCTGAGCTGACTTTCCACGCCAACGACGTTGACTTTGACGAGAATACCCTCTGCCCGAACTGCCATCAGCCGATTTTCCCGGAAATCGACGAGGACAGCGAGGAAGAGACGGAAGAGTAATTTTCTAAATTAAAATTAAATGCAAAAAACAGGAGCATGGATGCAAAACGCCCATGCCCCTGTTTTTGATTGGAAAATTACGGGTTCTTCACGGAATCTTGGGGGAAGAGCAGCTTGGGGGCGCGTCTGCGGACGCGCAAAGTTAGGGGCAGGGACGCTTCGCTGCCTGCACCTTTGTTGGCGGCTTCCTTGGGATTGGTCT
>OMDJ01000917.1_pt1 | contig 15861 bp, 14 predicted proteins | sample 1645211 | NCBI WGS metagenome assembly OMDJ01 (sample SAMEA103958142, study PRJEB25191) | human gut metagenome | biome: human-associated habitat [ENVO:00009003]; feature: intestine environment [ENVO:2100002]; material: feces | place: Germany | collected 2013/2015 | reverse complement strand
GGAGAAAGAAGATGAAACTATCAATTTTACTGGCGGGGAGCATTTTAACCTCGGCAATGGTCGGCAACGCTTATGCCCAGACCTGCGGCGCTCAGCCTTCGTGCTCTGATTTGGGATATACTTATACCGGAAGCACCTCTGACTGTCTCAGCCCTGCCCTCAAGTGCCCTTTTAACACCTCCTATTTTAACTGCACTAAAAAAGCTGATACATTTTATCAATTTAAATTAAATTGGGCTTGGGCATCAGATATTCCGGGAAAACAGGATTGGCCGGCTTATCAAAACGGAATTGTTATCGGACATGCTCATGACATTAAAAATTATGGCGCTTTTATCATCATCAACGGCAAAAAAATCGGTTCGTTAACCGGTGACGTAACACAACGGTCCTTTTTCTATTTCAATATCTCAGAGGGTGACAGGATAACTATAGATGCAGATGACGTACATGCTACTTTCGTTCCTTATTACGGCAGTTAAAAAAAAGCTCCCCAAAGGGAGCTTTTTTTAACTCAGAAAATATTCCCGCAAATAAGCCGGCAGATCTGCAATATTAACGCGATGCTGTTCCATTGTGTCACGATCGCGGACGGTTACGGATTCCGGTTGGTTTTCAATGGTTTCAAAATCGACAGTCAGGCACAGCGGGGTACCGACTTCATCGTGGCGACGGTAGGCTTTGCCGATATTTCCGGTATTTTCCAACGCAACGCGCCCAATCCCCAGTTTAAGCAGATTTTGTTTGATTTCATGGCATTTGGCCATTATCTGCTCGTTATTCTTTTTCAACGGAATAACCGCGACCTTTATCGGCGCAAGATGTTTCTTCAGTTTCAAAACAATACGGCTGTTGTTATTGCCGAGATCTTCCTCTTCATAAGCTTCGGTCAAAACAGCCAAAACGCCGCGATCAACCCCCATCGAAGGTTCAATCACAAAGGGAACGACCCAAGAATTGCTGTCATCATCACGAATGCACAACTTGGTGGTAGATTCACTGTTGGGATGACAGTGCGAGGTCAGATTTAATTCATCCTGCCCTTTGGTATGGTTGCCGAGGTCATAATCGGTGCGGTTGGCTATGCCTTCCAGTTCTTCCATACCGTGAGGGAACTGATATTCAATGTCATAGCAGGCTTTGGCATAGTGAGCCAAATCGTCTTTCGGCGTGGTATAAATATTAATGTGCTCGCGCGGCAGTCCCTGCTCTTCCCACCATTTGATCCGGGCTTCTTTCCACATTTCATGCCATTTTTCGTCTTCGCCGGGCATAACAAAATATTCTAGCTCGGCCTGTTCAAACTCCCTGACGCGGAAGATAAAGTTGCGCGGTGTGATTTCATTGCGGAAAGATTTGCCGATTTGAGCAATGCCGAACGGCAGCTTGCGCGAGGTGGAATCAACCACGTTTTTAAATTGGGTAAAAATTGCCTGTGCGGTTTCCGGACGCAGATAAGCCAGATTTTCCGCATTATCAACCGGGCCGACCGTCGTCTTGAACATCAGGTTAAACGGACGGGGTTCGGTCAAATCTGTCGAGCCGCAATTCGGGCACTTTCCGTCTTTAATGTGGTCAGCGCGGAAACGCCCTTTGCATTTGCGGCAGTCGGTCATCGGGTCAGAGAAAGTGTCTTCATGGCCGGAATAATGCAAAACCTTGCGGTTAGTCAAAATAGCGGCATCCAGTCCTTCGATATCATCACGTTCATAGACCATTGCCCGCCACCAGGCCGCTTTCAGGTTGTTCTTCAATTCTACGCCTAACGGACCATAGTCATAAACCCCCTGCATGCCGCCGTAGATATCGGCATTCTGAAAAATAAAGCCACGGCGTTTACATAAGGAGACCAGCTGGTCCATTGTCTTTGCAACCATTTCGAAATTTCCTCTTTATTAAAACTAGTAAAAAATTAACTTCTTACTTGTATAATAATAAATTCCAAAAAGCAAGCGGAGATAATCAAAAATGCAAAATAATAAGACTAAAGTCGCTCTGATTTATGACTTTGACGAAACCCTGAGCACTCAGTATATGCAGGACTTTTGCCTGATTCCGCAATTCGGGATGACGCCGGACGAGTTCTGGGCCAAGGCCAACCAATGGTCGCGTGAAAACGGCGCCGACCAAGTGACCGGCAGTATGTATTATTTTATGAAAACGGCCAAAGAAATGGGCATTCGCCTGACGAAAGAAAATCTGAAGGAATGCGGGAAAGGCGTGATTTATTTTCCCGGCGTTCTGGAATGGTTTGAGCGGATTAACCGTTTCGGCGCTTCGCTTGATTTGGAAATCGAACATTACATCATATCATCAGGCTACGAAGAGATTATGGCCGGAACCGAAGTCAGCAAGTATTTCAAAGATATTTTTGCCTGTTCTTATGCTTTCGGCGCTGACGGCACTCCGGTTTGGCCGGCACGGGTCATCAATTACAGCATCAAAACCCAATATCTCTCCAAAATCAACAAAGGTCTGGGCAAAAACGATGATGTTGCAGTAAATGAATTTACACCCGATGAAGAACGCCCCATTCCGTTCAAACGGATGATTTATTTCGGCGACGGAATGACCGATATCCCGTCAATGAAACTGACAAAAGAGCGCGGCGGCAACGCCATTGCCGTATATGACCAAAGCGCAACCAGCAAACAAAAAGCTCTGCGGCTGCTGGTTGACAACCGTGTCAACTTTGCGCTGCACGCCGATTATCGGGAAAATCACGAATTGGATCAGGTGGTTAAAACCATTCTGGACAGGATCGCCACGGAAAGAGACCTCGACATTCTCAAGGCTCGCGAAGAAAAGAAAAAACAGCTGCTGAAATAAAAGTGAAAACCTTTTTTGCAAAGGCAAAGAAAAAAGTCTTGCAATAATAAAAATTTTAGCATAAATATAAGCCTGCAGACGTTATCGATCTGCCCGGCAGCTTACCGGCCGGAACATATTGGGGTGTCGCCAAGTGGTAAGGCATCGGCTTTTGGTGCCGACATTCGTTGGTTCGAATCCAGCCACCCCAGCCAGAAATGCGATAAAGCCTTGTTTTTACAAGGCTTTTTGCTTTAATAAGATGTAAAAAATCAATTCTGCTAATAACTTCTGCTAATAAATCTCATTGATATTGGCCTTATAATGAGGTTAATTTCATGGTTTTATTGAATCGAGGCTCTTCTTTTTACGAGGTTATTAATATACCTCGTAAATTGTTTCCTATTTTTAGAAAAAAGCAAATATGGATTTCTCTCCATACCACAGATAAAAAAGTTGCAAGCATCAGAAGTTGCTCTATAATTGCAAAAGTAAACGCACGATTTTTAAGAGAAGAACAAATGCTTAATTTAACCGGTTTTGAAAATAACAGTGATGACGATATTGACGAGATGCTTTCCAAGATATCCTCAGACGTACCATTATCTCCCGTCGAATATGATAAAGGAGCAATAGAAACTTTTGCCCTTAACTATTGCCTTGACAACATAAGTAAAGACAAAAAAATTATTACCAAAAGCATAGATAGCTTAAACTATTACAATCAGCTTTTAAAAGAAAACATTGAACGATTTCACGCAAAAGACTACCAATATATACAAATTGAGGTCGCCAACTACCTCCAAAAAAATCATTTACAGATGCCCAGTGAAAACTGCCAAAAAATTTTTTTACATTCTTTTATGTTAGCATTTATTCAATACCTTGAAATAATTATCGACTATATAAAAGGCGCACCAATTAAAGAACCTGTTCAACTTATTAGTTCTCCTCCGTTATTAGAACAAAGCGTTGCTCCTTATACACACCCAATTACATATAAAAAGCCCAACTTAAGTTTAGCCGACTTATCAGAAGTGTATAATAATGAAATGTCGCGCAACAACGTATCTCAAGCGCAGAAGGACAAAATTAACCAACGGCTCTATATTATGAGTCTGATGTTGGAACACAAAAAAATACGAGATATTTCTGACGAGGATTTACAAACTCTAACCATAAATTTACAGTGGCTTCCTACCCGCTTAGATAAGACTATTTCACCACAAGATATTCCTCACATCATAAAGGATTGCCAAAAACATCCTGAAAGATGCATCTCCGACAAGACAAGAGCCGATTATATTCAGTCCCTTAAAACAATTTTTAACTGGGCAGAAAAGCGTAAATATATTATAGAAAATCCTATTAACGAAATTGATATTCCTGCCCCTATCATATCCAAGGAGAGCAATAAATATCAAACATTTACACTTTTACAATTACAAACAATCTTTCACAGTGACTTTTATTCCAAACATTGGGATAATAACCGACAGCGTCGCTCATTCTTTTGGATTGGGCTTTTGGGCTTATATACAGGTGCCAGACTTAATGAAATTTGTCAGCTCCAATTTGATGATATTCAAGAAGAAGATGGAATTAAATTTATCAGTATTAATGAAAATGACGGTAAACACGTCAAAACTAAAGCCGGCATCCGCAAAATTCCTATTCATCAAGAGCTTATCAAATTAGGATTTTTGGAATTTGTAAATTTAATGCAAAAGCAAAGCCCTGCCAAAAACAAACGTATTTTTATGGATTTAACACCTAACTCTCGCGGAGAGTTTTCTGCTCAACCCTCCAAATGGTTTGGAAAGCTCCTTGATTCTCTCGGTTTGAAGGATAAAGGACTTGTTTTTCACTCATTCCGCCATACCGTTCGCACGATTTTAAGGAACAATAACTGCCCGATTGACCGCGTACAAAGGCTTTGTGGCTGGGAAGGTTCTAATTCTCTCTCCGAACACTATGGAACAATCAGTATCAAAGTCTTAGCTGATGAGATAAACGGAAAATTAGTATATGAAGGGTTAAACTTAAGCCATCTGTATATTTAATGGAGAAGATGAATGCTTGAAAACACGAGAGAATTTAATGTTCCTTATTTATCGCTAATCAAACAGCTACCTAAAATTATCACTACTGAAGACAATAATGATACCCCCGACCATGACAAAGAAATTATTTTTGACAATATTTTTTATCATATTATCCCGTACATTATAGCAACTGAAAAAGAATTAGACAGATACAATGCATTAATTTCTTATGATTTATTTATCTCTTATCTGTCTTGGTATGATACTGAAACAAAAGTCAAATTTTTATCCTCAGCTCTACGCAATCAAAAAAAACCGACAAGGATACACAAAAGTCTAAAGCAAATTTACACAATGTTTTATTCGGAATACAAACAATACCATACCCTTATCACTAATTCATCACTAAATAACATTACATACACTGCAACATTTCACGATATTGCTAAGCGTTTTCAAGCCCATTATTCCCAGCTCATGGTTACATATTTTATTGTACAAAACCTTATTCGGCTATCAAGCCAAAGAACGCTTTACGGAATACGAAATGCAAAGGAATTAACGCAGATTACATCTGATTCTAACCCAAATCATACGCTCTATACAAAAAGAGCCATCAAAACGGCATGGGACAACCATGGATATAGCGCCGTACTTATCTTTGGGTTTGTTCACAATCTTTTAAACAAGAAAGGATGGAATGAATTGTGCGACGTTCCAAAGTTTATCACAGAAGAACAATATAATGCCATAAAAACAAAACTATCTTCCGATGAATTTAAAGAGGCCTTTATTAATTATGATAACTATAACGAAGATGCTGAAAATATTTTAAGACTTGCACAATATGCTGAAAATATTATATGCAACCAAAAGAATTCCCAGTCCAGTTCTGCATATAGCGGAATTCGCTTAAATAAAATGCTTACAAAAAAAATTAATTTAACGCCCTTAACTCTATCCTTTAACAAAATTTCGTCAGATGAAAGCCGTTATCTTTACAAAAGCTATATTCCACAAACAAATGTGACGCATCCTTAGGCTTGTCAAGTCCATCTGCTCTGCAGGATCTAGTTCAATAACCGACACCCCGTCATTTTATTAAAAATGACGGGGTTTTTCTTTCAAAATTTATTCAACTATGTACGTTTTAAACTGTATGTAGTTACACTTTTAACTGTACATAGTTCACTTTATGATGGACTATGTACATTTTTATATGCAATTGTTTTTACTGAATTTTTCATACAAAATAAAAGTATAAAGTGCTTTCACCTTTAACATAAAATGCACTCATTTAAAGCATTAGGCGAATCACTTTATTCCAATATTTATCAAACATGAAAGGAAACACTATGACGAAAAGAAAAATAAAAAAAGTATCTGTTAAAGAAATTATACAAAAAGCCCAAAAAAGCGATCAGTTTAAGCAGATAAATAAATTAAAGCACCAAATTGCTAAGCAAATAACGCAAACAAGAGAAGATAAGCAACAATTGATGGCTTTACTTTATTGTCATATTGGTGAGCTATTTAAAAACGAAGACTTTTTAAGCGGAACAGAAGAATACATGCGTGCTCTTTTTTCTGACAAAGACAAAACTCAGCAATCTTTTCGTCGTAAATATTGCAGGGCAATGAAATTGTTGCATGAAAATAAGGTACCTTGTCGTACTAAGAAGGCACTTGCCCAAATTCAATTCATTGGGATGCAGAATCTTTTTAATGGAAAAATTAAAGATAAAAAACCTTCTTCATCTAAAAAATCTAAAAAAGATAATCTTCAAGAGCTAATTAAAAAAAGCTCCCCTGATAAAGTAGCAACCTTATTGATGCAATCAATAAATAAGGGAAAAGCCACCAAAGAAGATTTTATGATTTGCTGTATAAACGGGAAGCTATTCTCAAGCTTCCTCCAAAAGCTTACCGCAAATATGCAAAAAAACTTCAAGAACTAAAGTCTAAGTAACAACTGCATGGTTGCAATACCTGCATTGCAACCTTTTTTTTGAAAAGGAATAAAAAAATGAAAAAATCTAAAATTAATAATTCGGTTATTGAAGAAGCTCAACACAGAATAGAATCATTAACAAAAGGATTAACCAAACCAGAATTAAAATCCTTTAAGAAAGATTTAATGCAGCTTAAAAATAAGCTATGTAGCAAAAATAAAGATTCTCTCGCTGATATAAAGTTATAAAAAAAGAAGATGATGGCTTCATGCAACTAATGGAATGTCTAAAACCGCTTCTTGATGAAAATAATAAACCAAAGACTTCTATATTAAATCGTTTCACAACGTCTTTTTGAATTGTGTTTAAGTATACCGTATCCAACAAATAATCACTTATGAGCTGTTTATCATACAACAGATTAAGCGTTTGAGGAAAACCGCTTTCCCGAATATAATGCGAATAAACAGCTATCGGATTGTGCAAATCCAACATATCTTGTTTGGTGTTAATATTCCATTGTGAAAATTGTGAATATGCCCCAAAGTATTCTTTAAATGATAATGGCTGCATTTTGATTTCAACATACCGACCGCCTAATTGGTTTGCCAAATCGCTAGAGAACATATAGGCATTAGAACCTGTCAAATATAAATCAACATTATTCTGCAAACGCAGAGTATTAGCTACTCTTTGCCAATCTCTTAACAACTGTACTTCATCAATAAATACATAATTCATCTTTTGGGGATTAAGATGTTTTACAATATGATTAAGGAGTTTATTATAATCAGTTAAAAAATTTTCTTTATCATATTCCAAACCAATTTTTTGAGTTTGCATAAGATCTTCAAGATTGATATTGATTATCTGGCTATCATCTGCGATCTTATCAAAAATTAAATCCATCTGGTAGAGATAAAACAGCTTGGATTTGCCGCAACGTCTGACACCAGTAACGATTTTGATTAAATCAGTCTGACTTTGCCATTTTTTCAACTGTTCTATATATTGAGGTCTTCCGACTATTCTTTCTGATACCATTTGCAAATTCCTTTCATATATTTATTATAAATATACTTAATAAACTTGCAAAAATCAAGATAAATGTAAAATATATTTTACAAAGTCCATAAAATATTAATTTTGATAAATACATTTTAAGAATGTTAGACTACTAATTTTCTCTGCTAATGTCTGACACCAAAATACAAAAATAAGAATCTTCTGAAGATCCCTGTTGACAAGGGTTACGGTGCTAATGTACAGTCAAAAAAGCTGCTAATGTTTGGTGCTAATTTTTGATGATTTTAACCCCAGACAATATAGGTGTTAATTGATTGATTTTACAGTATATATGGTAATTAGTGGCTGGGGTTGTCGAATCCTGCCACCCCAGCCAAGTATATGAATAGCTCGTTGAAATAACGAGCTATTTTTTTTGATTTTTTACTAGTGATCTGCTAAATGATACAACAAGGTGACACAGCAGATGACTCAAAATCATACTAGCTAAAAATTGAATTTCTTCATCTGATACTTTCTCTTTTCTTAAAGGCAACGATAATTAAGCTACCATAAATAATTAATGGTAAAAAAAAGAGTATTGCTCCAAGAATGGCATTTCCTAGACTGCCAAGTGTTAAGATAATATTTTTTTGTTTAAACAAAAAATACAAATAAACAAATATATATAATAACCATTCAGGAATTATTACTTGCCAAGATAAGGCTTGGTATAAATAATTTTTTCCATAAATTTTCAGCCCTGTGTAGAGAGGAACGGCTAAAATATAAAAACAGATGATTGTAAATGTTTCATAACAACATGGGGCTTGTTCATCTTTTCTAAACCAATGAAAATAGTTATTCCAACCAAATTCCAAATAGTTTTGAATTTGAGCCCCCCAAGCAGGAGTAATACAGATTTCGCCACTTTGATGGTCATTCGTCATCATTGTTCCCCATAATAGAGACAAAACAATAATCAGTAGCTCTAGTATAATGTATTTTGCTATTTTCATTGTTTTCTCTTTTTATTTGCTTTTTAATTTCATTATATGCATGTTACACCCAGATATTATAAATACAGAACACAGAATAAAAGGAACAAATAGTAGCAATACCCCGATTAAAGCATTTATGAAACTATAACTTGTTAACACTAGACCTGGCTGCAAAAATAACCATATCATAAATAAAGCAATGTAAAATATATATTCTGAAATAACAAATTTATATTTAAGTGTTATTGAAAGCTTAAACATTCCATACACCTTTAACAAAGCATATGCAGGAAAACAACTTAAAAAATATAAGCACCATGCCGCAAAAGTTATACGGCATGGCATTTGTTCTATATTTGAAAACCATTGAAAATAGTTATTCCAGCCTAATGCCAGATAGTTACCAATATTTATTCCATAATTTGCTGTTAGGCATGTTTCTCCAGGTTTGAGCATTGAGATAAAAAATAAATCTCCCCAAAACCAAGCGGCGATAATAAATATTAGTTCCAGAATGACATAAAATAAAATTTTCATTATTTTCCTTTTTTTGATTTAATTTTTGGCATTTCCAATGGGTTATTCCAAGATTTATTTTTATAATATTCTTTTGCCCGAGCACCATAATCATTTACTTCTTTTAATCCTGTACCATTCCATAAAGTAGCGATTTTGGCAATATCTTTATCAGGAACAGCATCATATATTGATTTAAGGACCCTTACGCCGAGTTCTATGTTTTGCTCAGGATCATTAACATCATATTGTTTTCCTTGAATATTAAATGGACTACGGCAGAATTTATAAAAATTCTAAGAAGAACAGAATCTTAGAAAACAAATAGGAGACGTTATCAGGAAAATAAATTCGTTTCAGATTGACCTTTTCTTTGTTTTTTAGCTTTAGTATAAGCGACGATTAAAGAAATTATGGCGGACAGAAGTGCCAATACAGCCAGGCCGAACAGCAAATATTTCAACAAAGAAACTGATATGTCTGCATTGCACAGTCTGTCATCGAAACAGCATTATGATACAGAGGGAATATTTCAAATCTATAAAAAAATTGACAAAAAGACTCTAAAAATATTGCGTCTTTGATGAAAATTTGTTATTTTTATTATATATATTCAAGCAGGTAAGGTTGGAGATTGGCGATGAGTTTGAAAACAAAAGCAGCGATTGCGTTAAGTGTTATGTCTTCATGGTTCGGGACATCCGCAGCGCAAAACAGCGGCGAGCCGGAAAAACCGGACAGCGTCAAACGTTCCGAGCTGATTGCCAAACCGGGTGCCGACAAAGCGGCAAAAACCTTTACCGAATTTCATTCCGTTCAGGAAAATCCGGACAGCATTCAACCGGCAAGCATTGCGGAAATTCCGGATAGTGTTCAGGCGAGGATTGAACAAGAGCGCAAAGCGTTTCAAGACAGCATCATTTTGGAAAAGAAGCATGCCAATTTAAAAGCTTCCGAGAAGCTTATGCTTTATGTTATTGCCCATTTTGAAGGAATGAAAAGCCGGGCCTATTATGACAAGGCCGCCAAAATCTGGACAATTAATCTCGGCAATACCATTCGACCTGACGGCAAGCCGGTGAGACCGGGCGATTGTATCCGTACGGAAGAGCAGGCTTTGGAATATGTAAGCGCCCACATTGACAACAAGATGTCGGAAGATATGGTCAAATACCTGCCGCTGGACCAGATGACACAAGCCGAAATCGCCATTATGGGAAGTTTGTTCTACAATTGCGGCACCGGTATTTTGCACGACAGGAAAGGCAACCCCAAACAGTTTGCCCTGACGGCATCCGAATATTTTACGACACGCGGCGACAGCATCAGCAAAGAATTTGACAAGGCGTTTATGAATTACTGCCATGTAAAAGGTTCCGTCAACAAAGTGCTGCAGGAACGGCGCAAGAATGAACTGACTTTTCTGCACGGGGAAGTGCAGATTACGGTTGATGAGCAAACCAATATCGACGAGAATATCGTTAATTTGAAAAATGCCACGCTTGGCAGTTTGTACGGCTGCCGCGGAGACCCGGAAACAATTATGGAACGTTTCAGCGAAGAATCGCGCTATCATTGTCCGACAGATTCTCTGAAAGTCGCAATTGACCGAGAACTGGCTCAAAAGACTTATGTTAAGCGGGCCCGGCCGACACCTCGTCCGAAAACGACCGCTCAAAAAAGGCCTTCCTCCCGGAGCCGCGGCGGCAGATAATATTACAAACCCCGGAAAATACCGGGGTTATTTTCATCCACAAAAAAACAGGCTTTGCACTTCAGAGTGCAAGGCCTGTTTTTCACATATTTAAATTTTTTCTTTGACAATAGCGGAAATTTTTCCGTCTTCCGCCGACCACAGAACCGTTCCGGCTTTTTTGGCAGAGACAAACCCTGCACGGCTCAGCCGTTTGATTCCCTGCCCGTCAACCGAGCAATAACCGGAAAAATCATCCGTTTTGACCAGTAGAATTATCTTCCCCTTATGGTTGATAATATGCATTTCCTGACATCCCGACATAATCGGTTCGTCTTTGCCGGTTTCATCCAGCTGATACAGCTTATTCTGTTTGGTAATGCTGTATCCGCAGGCCATGGGCCAAATTCCGTCTTTGACTCCTTCGGTAGCCGAGCGAATTGTCAGGCTGTCCAAATCAAATGCGCGGTGAGCACCGTCAACGATTGTCTCCAGATAGCGCCGTTCTCTCTCATCAGCCGTTACCGGATAGTAGCGGTGGATGGCAAAAGAATCACAACGCGTCAAAGACTGGCCGTTGTTGCGGTAAAGCGCGATGTTGTCTCCGGTTCGGGCTATGATAAAGAAGGCGTTTCCGTCAATTTCATCATAGTCTTCAATTGCCAGAGAAGACCCGAGACTGTCACACAGCTGAAGCTTTCCGGCTTCTGTTTTTTTAATGATTAAACCTTGACCGATCGGGGTTCCCTCAACAGTCTTTCCACTCTCTCCACGGCAGCTTGCAAAAAGTGCCACACCAGCCAGAACGCATCCGACCCAAAAGATTTTTTTCATAATTAAATAAAGTTTAGGTGAAACAAAAAAATATCTTAATACTAAATTTTATTGAACACACAATAACATAAACGAAACAGAATGTCGACAAAATTTTCACAATTTTTCTAAAATTTCACATTTACTCGGCTGCAAAAAACTTGATCGGCCGCCGGTTTTATTTTATGTTCGGAACAAAACAACTGATTGAGGTTTATGATGGACGACAAATATATTCAACTTTCGCAAAAGCAGACGGAAAAAGCCCGGATGGTCATTTCCTCACTGAACCTTATTGAGATTTGGGAGAAAGCCGGAGCAACGATCAATCCGGTCGGTTCTTTCAGAATCGGTGTTTTGGCCAAGCACCGCGACATTGATTTTCATATTTACACCGACAGTTTGGACATTGGCCGGAGCTTTGCGATTATAGCCGAGCTTTGCCGTCACAAAGGCATAAAGAAATGCACTTTTGCCAATTTGGCGGAAACCGACGAATGCTGTTTTGAGTGGCATCTTTATTATGAAGACGATGAAGCGCAAACCTGGCAGATTGACCTGATTCAAATAAAAAAAGGCTCTTTCTATGACGGCTATTTTGAAAAAACAGCCGAAAAAATAATCGCCGCCATGACCGAAGAACAGCGCAAAACAATCCTGCGCTTGAAATTTGAAACGCCGGACGAACTTAAAATAAGCGGCATTGAATATTACAAAGCGGTTATTCAGGACGGCGTGCAAACCTCGGAAGATTTGCTGCGCTGGCGGCAGACACACCGCTTTGACGGCATCATTGAATGGTAACCTCCCTGTTTCAATGTTGCCTCACCTAAAGTCTGGCTTCAGAAAAGATGATTTTCCCCAATAAAAATTATGGGCCCGACGTTTTTGATTAATGACTTATAAAACCTTTTCGGATATAATAATTTCGTTATTAATCAGGAGAGGATGATACTATGAAGAAATTGTTTTTCAGTATGCTATTCTCTGTCTTAGCGATTAATTCGGCAATGGCAGCAGCGGGGACTCCTGCGGCGCCTGCGACTACCGGCTTCTGGAGTCATTTTGAAGGGATGAATGCCCTGACCGTGGTTTTTGCAAGCTTGTGTATTTTTGCGATTGCTTATCGCTTTTACGGAGTATTTATTGCAAATAAAGTCTTACGCCTGGATGCCAACCGCACCACACCGGCGGTAAAATATGCCGACGGGCATGACTATGTCAAAACCAACAAAAACGTTTTATTCGGACATCACTTTGCCGCAATTGCAGCCGCCGGACCGCTGGTCGGACCGGTTTTGGCCGCTCAGTTCGGTTTTATGCCCGGAGCCTTGTGGATTCTCATCGGCTGCGTTTTAGGCGGCGCCGTTCACGATATGGTGGTTATTTTCGCCTCCGTCCGCCACAAAGGCGAGAGTCTGGCAACCATTGCCGAAAGGGAAATTGACCCGTTTACCGGAACAATCGCCGGGTTTGCGGTTTTGTTTATTCTTATTCTGACACTGGCCGGTTTGTCTCTGGCCTGCGTCAGCGCCATGCATAATGCGCCGTGGTCGCTGTTCATTGTTGCGATTACCATGCCGATTGCCATTCTGATGGGCCTGATTATGCGCTATAAAGAAAACGGCGTTATGCTGGCCAGCATCATCGGCATCACCCTGCTGGTTATCGGTATTATCTCGGGGCATGGCCTGATGCAGGAAGATGTTTTGGGCTGGATGTTCAACTGGGACAAAGACACCGTTTCAATCGCCATTCCTCTGTACGGCTTTATTGCTTCGGTTCTGCCGGTCTGGCTGCTTCTGGTTCCGCGGGATTATCTGTCCACCTACCTTAAAATCGGTACAATTCTGATGCTGGCTCTGGGCATTATTTTCGTTCAGCCGGACATCATGATGCACATGTTTACCCCGTTTGACCAAGGCGGCGGCCCGGTTATCAACGGTCCGGTTCTGCCGTTTATTTTCATTACCATTGCCTGCGGCGCAATCTCCGGTTTCCATGCAATTATCGGCACCGGAACGACACCGAAAATGATCGGCAACGAAAGAGAAATTCTGTTTGTCGGTTACGGTGCAATGCTGACCGAAGGCTTTGTGGCGATTATGGCTTTGATTGCCGCCTGCACCATGATGCCGGGCGACTATTTTGCGATTAACGCCTCCCATGACGCTTATCAGGCTTTGCTGGCTGCGCACCCGAATTTTGCAGTAACCGATCTGCCCTATTATGAAGAGCATATCGGCCTTGACCTGCACGGACGCACCGGCGGTGCCGTTTCTCTGGCTGTCGGCATGGCTCACATCTTCCGCAATCTGCCGTATATGGACCATTTGGTTGCCTATTGGTATAACTTTGCAGTGATGTTTGAAGCCGTGTTTATTCTGACCGCCGTTGACGCCGGAACCCGCGTCGGCCGCTTTTTCCTGCAGGAAATGCTGGGCAAGGCTATGCCGAAATTCAACGATAAGGAATGGATGCCGGGCATTGTCATTACCAGTGCCGTTTTCACTTTCCTGTGGGGATATCTGGTTTACACCGGAAACATCAGCACCATCTGGCCGCTGTTCGGCTTAAGCAATCAGCTGCTGGCAGCCTGTGCTTTGATTGTCTGCACCACCATGCTGCTCCGCCTGAATCGCGGCAAATACACGCTGGCCGTTGCCATTCCGGGTATTTTCATGGTGGTTGTAACTTTCTGGGCCGGATATTTGCAGGTATTTGAACAATATCTGCCGAAAGACCAGAATCTGTTGGCTATCTTAGGCTGCATCGTCATGTTCCTGATGATTGTCGTTTTGGCCGGCGCTTTCCGCAAGTGGATTCAGCTTATGCGGATTAAGACGACGGTTAAAGACGCCTACGGCGAAGAAGTCAAGGCTCAGGCCGTTGAATAACGGTTCCGTCTGCAGATAAAAGCAAACCCCCGGCACAATCCGGGGGTTTGTTGTTTAATGGCAATCAATAACCAACGGCAAACCAGCTGACATAACCTTGACGACGACCTGTATCATTAGAATCCACATAGCGAATTTTAAAGGAAGAAGTTGATATTCCGACAGCCATAGCAACATAGTTCGTATCATTAGAATGGTTAGTCGGCTGTTCATAAGGTGTAAGAATCACAGTTGCCGGGACAGAAGAGAAAGATTTATTGAAATACACCGTCATATCACTATTTGTCGTAACGTTTACTTTCCCGCCCTGAAAGATCAGACCGGTACCTTTGTCTTTGTACCACCAGTTACTGCTGTTTTTGGAATATTCGGAAAGATTGGACTGGGTTATGCAGTTATATTTGTTTTCAAACGGGCATTTGACGGCCGTTCCCAAACAGCCCGACGTTGAAGTCAGTGTATATCCCAAATCGGCACATGAGGGCTGAGCGCCGCAGGTCTGGGCATACACGTTGCCGACAATCGCCGAGGTTAAAATACTCCCCGCCAGTAAAATTGATAGTTTCATCTTCTTTCTCCTTAGTGTTAAATTTCTGTTCTTGTCGTCATTACCCGACGTTCTCCTCTCTTATTGTCATTACCCGACTTGATCGGGTAATCCCTCTGCCGTCGCCAATCTTCCGGATGCTCTGGTCAAGCCGGAGCATGACTGGGTAGAATGACAATTACTCAACTTTCCCTTTCTTATCGTCATTACCTGACATTTTCCTCTCCCTGCCGTTATCCCTGACATTCTCCTCTTTTGGTCATTACCCGACTTGATCGGGTAATCCCTCTGTCGTCGTCGCCAATCCTCAGGATGCTCCGGTCAAGCCGGAGCATGACTGGGTAGAATGACAATTACCAACTTTCTCTTTCTTATCGTCATATCCGACTTTCCTCTCCCCGACGTTCTCTTCTCTCTGTCATTACCCGACTTGATCGGGTAATCCCCTTTCTGTCGCCAATCTTCCGGATGCCCCGGTCAAGCCGGAGCATGACCGGGTGGAATGACAGTCTATGTTCCGCTCGGCCGTTCCGGAGCGACGGAACAGGGCATCCAGTATTTGTACCAGCTGCAGGAGGCATCGG
>OMDJ01000903.1_pt1 | contig 16146 bp, 21 predicted proteins | sample 1645211 | NCBI WGS metagenome assembly OMDJ01 (sample SAMEA103958142, study PRJEB25191) | human gut metagenome | biome: human-associated habitat [ENVO:00009003]; feature: intestine environment [ENVO:2100002]; material: feces | place: Germany | collected 2013/2015 | reverse complement strand
CGGCTTAATACAGCCATTTGCAGGACCTTGAAGTGTGGTGGAGCCGAGGGGAATTCTTCAATGTCCATAAACTTCCACCTTGATATTTTGGCTTTATAAAGCCATTTGTTCCGTATAAGTTTCCCAAAACCTAAAAGTTTGTTTATGCGAAGATTTATCATAGATATATTATACAGCACAATGTCTGTTTTGTCAAGCAAGGTTGAATATAATACAAGAATTTCTACATGGTGGTAAATATTGCTCTAACCAGGAAATCAAGTTATGATTCAATAGTCACCTAAAAGCAAGAAATCTGCCAGATGAATGATTTTTACGCCGTTAATATTTCCTCCGGCGAGGTCGTCAAGCGTTACTACATATTTGGGATAGTGATCCTTTATTTCAAGAAGGTTTGCTATCTCACGGTCGGACTGCTCCGGAAGATTCCTGCATACCTGGACGTACACTTTTTCGTCACGGCGGATGGCAACAAAATCAATTTCCTTCGTCTCATTCTTGCCGACATAGACATCGTAGCCTTTCCTGCGCAGCTCAAAGAATACGATATTTTCGAGCATTGCGGCTACTGATCTCGGGTCGAAGCCCATTATGCAGTATTTCAGTGAGGAATCCGCAAGGTAAAATTTCTCCTGTGTTTTCAGCAAGGATTTCCCTTGCATATCGTAACGGGAACAGCGGTATATTATGAACGCCTTTTCCAGCCACTCCAGGTAGTTGTACACTGTTTCCACCGACAGGGAGCGCCCCTCGCTCTTCAGGAACTTTACTATTGCGTTAGCCGAAAAGGTCTTTCCGACGTTTTCAACTATGAATCTGGCAACACGGTTGAACAACTCCTGATTGGTTATGTTATGTCGCCGAGCAATATCATTCGTTACAACGGAGGTGTATATTCCTTCCACTATCTGATAGGAGGAATGGTCGTCGAAATTCCCGAGTGCTACTATCGGAAATCCGCCTTTTCTGATGTATTCGTTCAGGAGTTCATTTTTCGTGAATTCGCTGTCCTTATGGAACTCCATATACTCAGCGAAAGACAGCGTATAAACCGGGATTGAGATGTACCGCCCGGTCAGGTAAGTGGATATCTCGCCGGACATTAGTTTCGAGTTGGAGCCGGTCACATAGATGTCCGCGTTCATGTCCTCCAGCAGGGTGTTGACTGCCTTTTCCCAGCCGGTGACTTCCTGCACTTCGTCAAGTAGAAGATAGTACTTCCCTTGAACACTCATCTGTGACTTTATTTCATCGAACATTTCCTGCGCAGTCATGGAGCGGTTGAGAGTTTCAGCGGTGTAGCGTACGGAAATAATGTTGCTTTCAGAAACTCCGCTTTCCATCAGATCGTTCTTCAGCATTTCAAGGATCGTGGATTTACCGCAGCGTCTTATTCCTGCAAGTATTTTGACTAGCGGTATGTCGCGGTATTTTCTGAGGGTTTTAAGATATATGGGTCGGATGATCATGTTATCGCCTCCTATACCTATTATATCCAAAAAGGTCTGAAAAATCAAGAGTTTTTTCTTTAAATTAGCAAGAACTATTCAAAAAGTGATGATTATATAGGGATTATCAGAAAATGCAATTGACAGAAATGCCGATGTTTTATGCCTTATAACTCTAAATTGCCAATATTCCGTTGGCAGCTTACAAAGATATTTTGTGGTTTACACAGATTTTTGGGGGAGAGCCATTCTGGCTGACAGACCTCATCTGGCAGCTTGATTCAGTGCGCCCTGGCGAGCCTGATAGGTAATTCACACGAATTTCACAGCATGTCACTCTTTTTATGGCAATGGGCATTAATTGCGCGGTGTTGCCTTAATTCTTTTTCGAGTTCTTTTCTGGTGTTTATCTTACTGATCAGTTCTTCGGCTTTGTCCTGCGGAACATAGATTTCCTTTCTTTTGCCGTCAATGCTGACACGGTGATAATAATAGACTTTTCCCTTGATTTTCTTTGTGGATACAGTTCCGGACGGAAGAGAATCTATCTGTCTTTTCAGTTCGTCTATACGTTCCTGAATTTCGTTTTGAACCACTGCTATTCACCTTCCGGTATCATTATACCCTGTTATACCCATTTCGCCAAGCGTAGGTGGGTATAACGCAATAATCTTTCGGCTGAAATTAGATGTAGTCTTATTCTAGCCGAAAATCAAATCCACGAGGAATAGTCACCGAATTATGTTTTGCTGGGTTTCATAGCATTCAAAAAATTCGCAAGAGCCATTTGTTCCTTGTCATTTAACCGCGTCAAAGCACTCATCAGATAAGGATTGATCTCGCTATCATCTTCCCGGAAGAATTCCTCCAGGGTGACGCCGAGTGCGTCGCAGAAGTACGGCAGAAGCAGTAAAGAAGGCAATAGGAAAAATTGCTAATGGTGTTACTGTTGCCGTAAAGAAGGTTTACGATGGAATGAAGGAGCTTTCTCGTCATTACACAAAAACCGGAACACAGTGGCAGGAAACGATCGTCAGCCGTGTTATTTCTGAAAATGATGTTCCCGAAAATATAAGAAAACGCGCTGAAATGCAGGAAGAAGCTGACATTACAGATGATCTGAATGAACAGCTTAATGAACTGGAGCTTGCTTAATTTGTTCTGATGGAGGAGAAAAATACATGTTAATTCTTAACACAAATTCTAATAACAACAGCATTTTTTCACAGGATCCCACAACCGAAGAAAGTGTTGAAGCAATAAAGAAAGGTATTGAGGACATCGGGGCTCATATCATGGAATTTCTTAAGAGTTTAAGGCGCAAAATATCCTGTGATGAGTACCTTGATGAAACCAGCAAGTATATTGATGAATTCATAATTCAGACTGCTAAAAGCGAAAATCTGAAATGTGCTGGTGGATATACTAATCTTTCTATCTCAAAGGATAAGAAGAACCTGGATATAGTTGTTGATCTGTACTTCAAGGATCAGTCGGATAAATGGATCCAGCGCACGATGCGTGGCGCTACTCCAATCAGTCTGTTTATTCCGGAGTCAGAACAATTGACCTTGGAGATACAATAGCCTTCTGCAAAAGTCACAGCAAAATTAAACCTTATACCGAATATATTGAAGAATGCCTGGGAAGTGATGTGAGAGAAAAACTTGGAGAGCTTGTGGCTTCGGGTAAAGTTAAAAAGCATTTCATCGGAAACGGTCAGTATATTTATATTAACAATAGCGGTACGGGCGCTACCATGCAGACTAAAACTATTGAGCTGAATGTTGATTGAAAGGAAAACGAAAATGGAATCATACAATGAGAATAGGAACAAAGTTATTGCCTGGACCATATTAGCGATTCTTTCTTTAGTTCTTGGTTTAGTCAATCTATGTGTTGGATGTAGCAATATTGGGAAAAATTTCACAGCAGATTCAGAATCAGAATCAGTAAGTGACCAGACGAGATCTGCGTCATCGACATCATATAGCACTACAACAAGCAACTCGTATTTTAGCTCTACTCCTGATTCGGGTTCTGAGAATGATGAATATATTTTCACATATACCAACGAAGAAACAAGAAGTACCACAGAGTATAATGAGCCGATTGATACATATGAACAGCCTTATACGGAAGACTTTTCGTATGATCCGACAAATGCAGCTGATATGATATGGCAACCCGTTTCGACAGCCATCAACATGTTCGGAGATGGGTATTCCGAAGAAGTCTTGGATGATGGAGATTTTGTTTTAATATATGGAAACCTACGACAAAGCCGCTGAGATAATGGAAAAGCATAAGCTGTCACCGGGAGCGAATACAGCTAAAACTACATACCTGCTAAGCGGAATGATACGGTGCGGTCACTGCAATGCAATCATGACAGGAAACAGGCGCATGAACGGAAAGGGATATACATACTGCTCCTATCGCTGTCAGGCATATTGGTAGACGCCGCAATGGAATAGTTTTTTGAGGGAAATGTGTAAAACCACATTGATCATATTATCAATCAGATTCGGCTGCGGCATACTTTACAGCTTTATTGTTTTCTGATTTTTACGATCCTCCCTTGACAGGGGCATTCTTTTGTAGTATAATTTAATTGGGTAGTTCTGACTAACCCAATATATAGTAGGGGGGGATATAATTATGATGGAGTACACAGATAAATACTGGAAAATGATAATTCCACTTGTTAAGAAGGATCTTGTCAGGCGTTTTGGAAAAGAAGAAGCTGCTTCGCTGATACAAAAAACAGATGCGGTTTACCGTGATATGCTGAACCGTGCCGACGACATCGGAAAAGACAACCCCATGGCTTCGAATTTGTACGAGGGTCTTTTGTTTTTAGCCTTATGGGAAGCGGCAGACGGGAAAATAAGCGTTGACGATTTGCGTGAGATAACTCGTGCAGTAATGCAGTTTCCAGCCATGAAGTTAGTGGGACTGTTTGTGAATGCAAACAGGTCCGGGCTTGAAAAGCTGGAAAAGAGAATGCACAAAAATGCGGAGTGGCTTGAAGTCCACCCGCAGTACAAAGGAGTTTCGTGGGACTTCAATTTCGACAAAACCAAGCATTCGGAGGGGTTCTACTATCATTTCACCAGATGTCCCCTGAACGATTTTGCACGCCGGGAGGGCTATATCGAGGTGCTGCCGGTCATGTGCGAAATAGACCTGCTGTCCGCGGAGCTTATGCACGCAAAGCTCATCAGAAAGCAGACGCTGGCTTCCGGAGGTGATTGCTGCGATTACTGGTTTGTAGGGGATAAAAGCCCGTCAGCCAAGTAAAGGAGGGTTTTGTTATAATTAAGGTCACAGAATTAAGCGAAAGGGAAATTGAGGAGATCGGTGAGGCTTTCGCGGATTTCCAGTATGCCGACGGCGAAAAGGGAATGTCATTTTTATATAACGGCAGGGACAGCGTAAAGGAATACATCTGCGGATATGTCCGCGCAATGCTGGCAGCCGGCTGTATTTACAGCACGAGCGAAAACCACGAAGCGTTCGTTTCATACAAATATTCAAAGGATAAGCTGCCGCCGTCCGCTGGCATGATACTTCTGAAAGCGGTATTCAGCACGCTTGGCTTCAGGGGAGCGGTAAAAATGCTTTCTGCCATAAAAAAAGGCGGCAAGTCGTATGAAGCCACCATAAAGAAGGAAAAAAGGCCCTATATCTTCGTGGGAATGTTGGTCGTGCGAAAGCAGTATCAGGGGCAGGGGTATATGCGTAAAGCGCTTGAGATCGCTTTTGACGAGGGCATAAGAAGAGACTGCCCGGTTCTTCTGGAAACGGACGCCGTGCTGAAACGCGACAAATACGTCCACCTGGGAATGAACAACATCCGCACAAGAAAGCTTGATGACAGCGCATGCTTATACGACCTCGTGAAAGAAAGCTGAATATACATAAGGTCACCTCTAAAAACCTTGTTTGAGTGAAAATGTGTATAGCACACCGCCTGCTTCTTCAAACCTCCTCGCAAGGCATACAGCCTTACTTCGTCGGCTTTCATCGCATTCGGCGCGCTTTACCCATTTTCCCTTTTCAAACCGGTTTTTAGAGGTTCCCATAAAAAGCAGCACCGGAAACACATTGTCCGGTGCTGCTTTTTATTCTCATGGAACTACATGAATTTGTTACTGCTTTTCGCCGTTTATCTGCGGGATCCAGCCGCAGAAAACGGGCAGACGCCAAGCCTGCCCGTAATTTATCTCGCGATACGAATTACATTATTTCTACGACCGCCTTCAGCGCTGCCGCTGCATCCAGCGCGTTGACTTCTCCGTCGCCGTTAAAGTCGCACACAGCCGCGTTCGCGGACTTCGCCTTGCCTACTATCTCCTTGAGAATCGCGGAGACGTCGAGGGCGCTGAGTACGCCGTCGTTATCTGCGTCGCCGGGGAGGTCGCTGAATTCGCAAACCATAACAACGTACTCGCCAGCCGCGTCAGCGCCGGGAATCACCGCAGTGCCGTCCGCGCCGACCTTTACGCAGCGCTGGAACTCCAGAACGCCGCCGTTCAGCTTGTATACGTTCGCGAACTGACCCGCGAACTCCTTGCGGAACGTTAGCTTCATCTCCGCCGGAACCTTCGTTCCGCCGACCCTGAGGTCAACTCCGAACACGCCGCGAAGAGCGCTGGAGTCAGCATTGCCCTGGAAAGCCGCAAGCTCAGCCGCAGAAACTGTGCCGATCTTGTCGCCGCATACTACCCAGCTCTTTGCACTGTCAATGACGAACTCAACAGTGAGCTTTCCGTCTTTTATCGCGCTGATAACTGCTGCGGGCAGGGTGGTCCTGCCGTTCAGCGAGATCTTCGCGGAGCTGTTTTCCGGAAGCTTGCTCAGATAATTACCGATGTCGTTCCAGCTCATCGGCTTGCCGTCCATAGTCGGAGTGCTCTCCGCCGTCTTGTCAGAGTCAGTGGAATGTCTGTGGCTTCCGCCGGAGGAACCTCCTGTAGAACCTCCGGACTTCTTCACAAACTTCGCCGTGATGGTCCAGTCAGCGAGCTGATCCATTGTTATAACACAGGTGCCGTCAGAACCGACCTTCAGCTCAGAGCCGTCCTGCGCCGCAGATACGAACTTGTACCCGTCGTCCGGAACAAACTTGAGCGTCACCGTGTCGTTTGTCGCCAGTGTGTAGATGCTGGTGCCGTCTTCCAGGGTGTTAACGCCCCTGCCGCCGTCCAAAGTTCCGGTGAACTCCACCTTGCCGTGCTCCGGCTTGGGGATCCTGAGGGTCGCAACGTCGGTGTATGTGAACACGAACTTGTTTTCTGCTCCGCTGATCGTGGTAATCTTGTAGTTCCAGCCATTATCGTCCGCCGTGTACGGCTCTATAGGCGTGCCGTTGAAGTCAGCGCCGACAAGGAGCTTCCCTTCGGAGTACGGAACGGTTATCGTGTACTCCACGCCGAGGTAGCCCATACCGGATGGGTCTCTGTCGCCCTTTATTGTGGGCTGAGGACCGTTGATCGAAAATGCGTTGAACTTGCACAGCTCGCGCACCGGAGCTGTTATAACAGTATCTCCGTTAACAGTGAGATAGTCCAGCTTATAGAGATTGATCCCTTGTTCTGAGCTGTAGCGCGGCTCTTTTCCGCAGATGTCGCTTACGCCGTAATCCTCGGCGGAGATCGTTATCTGTATCAATTTGCCGTTCAGGAATCTGGTCGGGAATTCATTTATTGCGCTGTCAAGGCTCCATGCCTTGGCGCTCCCGTCTTCATAGGCGATAACGCTGTTGATCTTTCCCGCCTTCACTGCGCTGATAAGCTCGTCCGAGATACTCAGAGTGCTGTACTGCTTCTCGTCTGACTCGGAATACGAGATATACACGCCCTTGTCGCTTTCCAGAATATTAGTATAGAGCGCGTCAATAGAGGGGCCTATCGGTTCGCAGTCCGTATCTGAATCCCCGTAGAATACGCTTGTCAGCTCGCAGTTTTTCGGCAGGAGGGACAGCTTGAACTCATACCCCTCCGGGATCAGGTAGTATACCACAGAATCCTTAGTATATGGGATCTCTGCGTCGTTTAATTTAAGGGACATATCGACATGGTTCAGCAGGTCGTCCGCGTCATTAAGGCTTGGGTTGACTATTTCAAGCTTGTTGGTCTTTAACGATTCGCCGATAATTAAGTGAAGCCTCTTTGTCTCCCCGGTGCCGAATGCGTACTCTGTGTCAGAGAAGTCAATGTAAACGTCTGTATTCCTGTCCACATTCTCGTTCGGTACGGTGACGTTAAGGTACCAGATCTCGTCAAGCCCGATATATAAACCGATTTTGTAACCTTTTGAGTTCAGCGAATCGGCGTCAACGAGGACCCATTCATATTCGTTGATGTTTGTGCTCATCAGGTCTGAAAGCTTTATCGAATAGGTCTTGCCGCCGAGGGTCTTGTAACTGCCGCTGTCGGTGTCGGACATCGCTTCCTCGTAAATATACTGACCGTAGTCCGCCGTCCAGAAGGCATTTGTGATGAGTTCCATGCGCGCGGAGGGGTCCGCGGGTTTCAGGTAGCTGGTTTTATTTTCGTAGCTTTCGCCAATTTTGATTTCGCTGTTGCCGCCGCCGTATGTAACGTTGCTGACATCAGCAATATTCGCAATATAGTTTCCATATCCGGAGATGGAAGCGAAATACGAGCCGGGGATATCAATGCTAACGCCCCTGCTTATATTGTAGGTATTGCACATTACTACGTTCTTTCCCTTCCATTCGTCGCCGGCGTAGAAATCGCAGTCCTGAAGCCTGAGGTTTTTTTTCGCTTCAATGGCATATTTATGGCTTTCATCAACGGATTCCGGGTCGGTTTTGAGGTTGAGGTTCTCGACTGTAACGTCTAATCCGGAGCATATTCCCGCACTGCCGAATGTCAGCGTGTGCCTGTCATTGTTTTCGCTCACGCCCTTAAGGGTGATTGATCCTTCGGAGTATATGCAGTTGACCTTGGATTCAAGCAGGACGTCGGCGTGGAAAATCACGGTGCTGCCCGCCGGGAGCTTTATCGCGTAATTATCGGTGGTATAGAGATCGAAATCGTTCAGTATCTCGAGGGTATTAGGCTGGATATCGCCCTCGCCCTTTCCGTACCACTTCCAGTCCCTGGCGGTAATATTCCAGCCGGCATCGTTATTAGGACTAAAATATTTTTTTTCGCCTTTCTCATTGTAATATCCCCAGGATTTCCCCGTAGGGGTGAAATTCATGCCGTCTGAGTTTGACACAGCCGGCGTTGAGGACGCTGCGTAAGCGGCGCCTGGCTCCTCCGCCAGAGCCGGAACCGACATCAGCGGCACCATCGCCAGAAGCGCCGCGGCTCCCAGGAGCATTCCGCTCAGCCTGCCGCATTTGAATAATCTATGCTTCATTGTTTCCTCCTTGTGTGTGCCGGGCTTTTCGGCTTCCGCCGCGCCCGCTACTATTTTTATAATAATTATACAACAATTACATTTCGCCGTCAAGCAAAACTTCCTAATTGTTGCAAAAAACTTCCTAATTGTTTAAAAAAACTTTCTAATTGTATCGCTCCCGCCGCGCTGTGAGATTTTCAGCGACAGGGGAGGGATTCACGGCGGTTTCGCCGGAGCTGCCACATTTACGGGATACGCCTATTGAAAAAACGGAATGCGCTATAATCAGACTGACCGCCGGGCGCGGTCTTTCAGCACGCATGGAGTTAGCGCGCTCTGACAAATCGGATATGGAGGGTGGAAACGCAACGCCTCGCATTACTTGCCGGGATAATGAGTCGCCTGCTCTGCGGATTACCAAAACGGCTCGTCGTAGTCCTTGCCGGAGCTTTCCGGCGCTCCGTACATCTCGCGCAGTTCCCGGAGGACATCCTCGTTCAGAGCCGCGCTCTTGTCGTTGTCCCACAGCGGCTCGGAGTAGTCGCGCTTTGCCGGGGCGGACTTCCGGGAAAGCTCCCCGACCGCCCTGTACAGCGCCGAGCGCAGGTACGCTTTCAGGTTCCGTATCCCGCTCTTGCCGGATATGTAGTCCGCAACGTGGCTCACCGCGCTGTAATCCACCCTGGAAAAAACAGAAGAAATATCCTCTGCTGATAAAGTCCGTCTGATGTTGTATAATAAAACTTGACACCCCACGCTCAAAAGAATATACTAAAATCAGGAGGGTGAAGGACATGTCAGAAGCAAAGAAATACGACAGGAGTTACAAGGAGCAGTCAGTAAAGCTGGCGCTGGAAATAGGAGTTAAGCGAGCCAGCGATATGGTGATTATGATTTGCTGGTTTGGTATAACTCAGAACAGCGAATTACCGGGTTAAGGCTTACACGGAATAATCCATATTTAAATGCAGCAAACTCTTATGATCTGACATCAAATATGTCAATAAACGAATTGTATGTTTATGGTGATTTGTGTGAAGGCGATGATGACTATTACGTTTATTTCACTGATCCGAATGACAATGAAATTTTCGTCAGATATTATTACAGCTTTTCATCGGATTCGTGGGATACAATATGCGATTTTGTTGAGGCCACTTTAGACTACTAATAAAATCTCCGTATATATTTTACCACGCTTCCTTTCAATATCCTCCACTGATTTCCCACCCTGAACGCCTCAATCTCGCCGCTCTGCACCAACCGCAGAGCGGTGTTTTTTCCTATGTGCAGCAGTTCCTGCAACTCTTTTAGCGTCAGTATATCTTTCGTATTTTTAAGCATTATAACACGCTCCTATTCGGTTTATTTAATCCCATGTTCGCCCGAAAATTCTCCAATCACAGAGATATATTATTCTGCTGAATGGAGGTGATCCGATGAAGGAATAAACGCACAAACGCTCGCTGCAATAGCCGAAGCCAGCATACTGGTTATATCCGGAATAATCGGCTTAGCTACTGAGCGCCGCAAAGACGAGAAGCGCAGTCAGCTTCAGCAGAAAATCGACGACGCAGAACGCGAAATGAAACGCCTCGACAGCACGGATTTCCGGCTGAAGAAGTAGTTTATTTCGGTTTATTCTGCACCGATTTTCTGTGTAAAAATGAATCACCGCAGTTGTGATGTAAATTCACGACTGCGGGGATTTTGTTTTACCTTAAAATCGCATAACAGAGCCACTTAGGAGGTGTACAAATGTTTGAAAATCAGCGCTACTGCACAAAAGGAATAACAGAAAATGTTCCATTACTGACGCAGATAATCATCTGGGAACTTGTCGATTCAATGAAGATATCAGAAAAGGATTATTTGCAGGTGTTCAAGCTCACGGCAGAAAACAAAATGCAGCGCATAGTCCATTCGCAGGAACAGCCGCCGTACGAAAAAACACACGAATTCCGCACAGATTCGCCGGTCACTGCGAAGATTTATGTGATCGACGACGAAAACCCACACAACAATGCTCTTGGCAGAGGAATATTAAGGAGAAATCATGGAAGAGAAAATTGAATTACAGCACCTTGTCTGCAATTGCTGCGGCGAGGATATCGGAAACGATGATTATTATGAGTTCAACGGAAGCATACTGTGCAACCTGTGTTTTCACAGTGAAACAGTTGAATGCTCACATTGCGGCGACAGAATCTGGGCTGACGATAATGCAGGCACTGATAGCATGCCGCTCTGCAATTCGTGTTACGATGATTACTACACAACCTGTGAATGTTGTGGGCGCATTATTCATCGGGACTACGCCAACTACGATGATGAGGACGATTACGCCTATTGCGACAGGTGTTATGAGGAACGCCAGCAGAGTTCTATCCACGAATACAACTATAAACCCGACCCGATATTTTACGGTGACAGCAAGCGTTATTTCGGCGTGGAACTTGAAATCGATGAGGGCGGAAAGAACGGCGACAACGCTGATACGCTTCTGGGTATCGGCAACAGGGTTGCGGAGCACATTTACATAAAATCAGACGGAAGCCTGTCAGATGGCATGGAAATCGTAACACACCCGATGTCCCTGAAATACCACAAGGAGAAAATGTCCTGGGCGGAGATAATGAAATCCGCTATCCACATGGATTACCGCAGTCACAAAACCTCGACTTGCGGACTTCATGTTCACGTCAATAGAACAGCCTTCGGCAGTACCCGGGAAACGCAGGACGAGTGTATTTCCCGGGTTCTCTATTTTGTGGAGCACCACTGGCTGGAGCTGCTGAAATTCAGCCGCAGAGCCGAATACCAGATGAACCGCTGGGCTGCAAGGTACGGTTACAAGAACAGTCCGAAAGAAATCTTGGAGGACGCTAAAAAGGGTTGCAATGGTCGCTATGCCTGCGTGAATATCACGAACTACCACACGATAGAATTCCGTATGTTCCGTGGCACGCTGAAATACAATACGCTGATTGCAACTCTGGAGCTCGTGGACAAAATCTGCGAGCTTGCAACAGACCTCACGGACAGCGAACTGAAATCCGTAAGCTGGTCGGATTTCGTAGGTTCTCTTGATGATAGCACGGAACCCGAACTTATCACATACCTAAAAGAGCGCCAGCTCTACATCAACACGCCTATTACGGCAGAGGAGGACGACTGATATGTGTGCAATATTTGGCTTGATAGACTACAATCACACCCTTAATGCGAAGCAGCGTGAAAAGCTGCTTCGTGTGCTTTCCGAGGAGTGCGAGGAGCGAGGAACTGACGCAACTGGCTATGCCTTTAACCACAATGGCAAGCTGACGATTTACAAGCGTCCTTACGCCGCTCACAAGGTACACCTGCGCCTGCACGAAGATTCCAATGTCATAATGGGACATACCCGAATGGCTACTCAGGGCAATAAGCTTGATAACAGAAACAATCACCCGTTTCCTGGCAAGGTCGGAAATATCAGCTTCACTCTAGCGCACAACGGTGTTCTTCACAATGATGTCAGACTTCGCAAGCAGATGTCACTTCCGAGCACACCGGTAAAGACAGATAGCTATATAGCAGTACAGCTCCTGGAGCAGCAGAAATCCCTCGACATTCAGTCCATTTCTGAAATGGCTGAACTTATCGAGGGTTCTTTCGTATTCACGGTTCTGGATGAGCACAACAACATCTATTTCGTCAAGGGAGACAATCCGCTAGCGCTATACCATTACGAAACCTGTGGACTGTATGTCTACGCCAGCACGGAGGCAATCCTCGACCGTGCACTGACGAAATTAGGAATCCTCAGCATTGAGCACCAGAAAATCAACACGTCCTGCGGTGACATTCTGAAAATCGACATCACCGGTGCAATGGAACATGGAATGTTCGATACTACAAATCTGATGATGTACGACTACCGCTATTTTCGCAGAGATTGGTGGAATGTTCCGGAATCATGCGAGGGCGAACCTCAGGACGTACGGCAGCTCAAAGACTTTGCAAGCTCAATAGGTGTGTCCCGGGAGGACATTGACCTGCTTCTAAGCTACGGTTATTTCGTTGAGGAAATTGAAGAAATGCTCTACCAACCTGGCGTAATTGAGGAAGCCTTGTGCGAAATTCTGAACGAATGCGCCTATGACTACTGCGGTGAATTCTGATGAAGAATTTCGTATTCGGATATGCCCGAGTATCTACAGAACAGCAGAACCTTGACCGACAGCTTGATATGCTCCAGAAATACGGCGTGGATTTCATCTACAACGAAAAGATGACCGGCACAAAACGTAACCGACCGGAACTTGAAAAACTGCTTGAACGCCTGACCGAGGGAGACACGGTAGTCGTGGAATCCCTCTCCAGGCTCGGCAGAAGCACAAAAGATCTGATTTGGCTGATGGAAACTTTCAATACAAAAGGCGTGAACCTTGTATTGCTGAAAGAATCCATCGACACCACGACCAGCACCGGAAAGCTACTCTTCACGCTGATGTCTGCAATCGCTCAATTTGAACGTGACGTAATTGCCGATCGTACCCGCGAGGGTCTGAACTCCGCACGGGCAAGAGGGCGGAAGGGCGGGCGTCCGCGCACGGATTCTGAGAAACTCCGCAAGGCAATCAAGCTCTACAATACCCAGCAGTACTCCCTTGCCGAAATTGAGGACATGACCGGAGTCAAGCGCTCTACGCTGTATCGTGGGATTCGTTTCAAAAACGGTTGACGAACGGCACTTTGATTTTGGGATAAGTTCTGGGAAGAAATCCGGTGTAAAAGGGGCATTTTTCTGTGCATTTTGGAGTGTCTGAAAATCGACCCACAAACGGTCGTTTTTGAACATTCCGATAACAGCCGGAGAGAAATTCCCGGCTTTCATATACAGCCAGCGCTCGCAGTTCAGCGGGCGCTGGTTTTTGAAATCTGTTTCATCGGCGATACAATTTATTCTATTCAGCGTGATATAATTTATATAAAGGAGATGGTTTTGTGAAAGTTGTATTCAGCGTTATCGGGTGCGCAATCGCCGGAGCAATAATTGGCGCAGTCATCGGAGTCATCGTACAGGTTCTGTTTCCGATTTACGGAATAATATCTTCTATTGAACTCGCCCTTGGAGTCAATGGGACTGTGAGATTAATTATTGTTATTGTTCCGGCTGTTATCGGCGCTATTCTCGGAGGAATAGGCGGGGCTGATGTTGATTAGCTAATGTATCTGTTTATCGCAAGTAATTGCAGGTTCTGAAAAAGACTGTTCTGGGTTCTATTATAGTACCAGCCCCGGGGTGTAAATCTCGGGGCTATTTTCAGTACAGATATATTTTACCATCCCCTCACATCATACCATGATAAAATTTTTTGTAGAAAAAGCCATACCACGTCACCATACCACCACAAAATCAAGGCAAGCGTGCATTAAGTGGGCTACGCTATGCGTTTTTCTATATGGTTTTAAGATGTGATGGTGTGATGGGATATGAATTTATAATTCCCCATAATAATTATTGAGTTCAGACAAACTATGCATTTCTTGTTCCAATGCTGATTCGTTACACTCTTGGTTAAGCCATGCTTCCACAACATTAGGGAAAACAGTGTTATTGTTATGCATACTGCAAAAATCTACAATCAAATTTGGATTTTTTATTACTTTTAAAAACTCTTCACAATAGCAATTGCTTTTAAGAGTTTTAGGATATGAATACATTCGTTGTAGCATATAAATAATGCGTGATATTTCGTATGAAACATTGGGGGTTTTCTTGATATATGCGATATCTTCTACCAACTTATGGGAACCTCTAAAAACCGGTTTGAAAAGGGAAAATGGGTAGAGTGCGCCGAATGCGATGAAAGCCGACGAAGTAAGGCTGTATGCCTTACGAGGAGGTGCAACACGATGTTGCAGAGCGAAATAACCAGGCGACGGCATGGACGCCGTCGCATCAGAAATTTCGCTCGTTGAAAGAAGCAGGCGGTGTGCTATACACATTTTCACTCAAACAAGGTTTTTAGAGGTGACCATAAATCCGTCAAGAAAGATTGTCAATGCTATATTGATACTAGCAGCGGCGTAGTAAAGGTCGACGCCAAATATAAGATCGACCGATATCAAGCTGTAATATCTGTTGATGGTAAGATATACCGTATATCTGAAGACAACTCTTCAATTAAGATGAAAGTAGTCTGTGGAGAACTAGAAGGAACCGGTAAATCAATTCTTCTTATCAAGATTACTGATTCAAATGATGAATGTGATATTATTATTCATCCGGAAATGTTTATCGCTAAGGTTGATGTTCTTGAAGACAAGAAATTCCCTGGTGATACACTTACTGCTAATTTTTCATATTTCTCGGCGTATAATAAGTTGTCATGCAATGTAGCGCTGGAAATTCCAGATTCAAATGCCACTAAATATCTTTTTGAGGCGTTTTCGGCACTTCTGCTCTATACTGGTAAAACTATGATTGATAATAGGAAGGAGGAAGAGTAATGCTGAAAGGTCATGATTATTCAGCATCCTTGGGTAAGGGCAATTCTGAAAAGAGTTGTCTTTCTACCGGTCATGACAATATAGATAGGCGTGATGATAAATCAAGGATACTGGGTCATTTTAAATCATCCAGTGATAGATGCACAGGAAGGGATTCGAAAGAATCAGAATTGTGCATTGACTTTACTGAAATAAGGAAGCGCTCTAATCAGAAACGTGAAGGCTGCAGAATTAAAGAGGAGAGTGCGTCAGAACTCTGTATTGATTTTACAACAAAACGCAATCTGCTGCTAAACAAAAAGCTGCAGCTGAAATACCAGATAACTATTCCCCCGATTATGATCAGCAATTTGAAGGAATTAAACTGATTGATGAAACGGTACCGACAAAGCAGGTCAAGAGTTATCTCGAACCAACATCATCTGTCGAAAATAGACCTTCGGTAGATATGGTTTCGCCTAATGTTCAGAATGGTATAATGGTTACAGCTAAACCAACTCCATATGAGGTGGCACAGCAGTTTATAACTGTTGTAAAGTTCCGGATTGTTGGTGGAGCGTTATATTTCTTCAATGGCATTGTGTTTGAATTGCTGGATGACGATTCACTAGACAGGCTTATAGTTAAGTGTTTCCGTCAAGTAATTGAAATGCATGGAAAGCCTGATATAATCAAGGCTGTAAGAACATTCATCAAGGCAGAACCGGAACTTGTTATTGACGACCCGACCATCAATCCGAATTTCATCGTGTTCAGAAATGGACGCGAGGCTGAATGCCGAACCGTGTAAATGCCAATAATACCCACAGAAAGTGAGGTA
>OMDJ01000902.1_pt1 | contig 16150 bp, 10 predicted proteins | sample 1645211 | NCBI WGS metagenome assembly OMDJ01 (sample SAMEA103958142, study PRJEB25191) | human gut metagenome | biome: human-associated habitat [ENVO:00009003]; feature: intestine environment [ENVO:2100002]; material: feces | place: Germany | collected 2013/2015 | reverse complement strand
GAATTTAAATTATTTAATTGTTAGAACTAAAATTTCGACGTTTTACACCTCTTACGGACTGCAAAAATAGGGGAAATAGATTGATTGAGCAAGGAATTAAAGAAATAATTCTTTAATAATGGATCAATACGCCAATGTGTCAATATGCCAGCCAGTATGCGCGCATGGTGCAACTGATTGGCACATTCGTAGGATGGGACTGTTTATTGTACCTTTCCGATTTTCTCACCGCCGGCTGCTTTCTTGCGTAAAGCGCGTGGGGTATCTCCGAAAGAGTCTTTACAAAAGTGGGCGAAATGCGACAGGGAGTCGAATCCGTATCTGTTACAGATTTCAGTGATTCGCATTTTGGTGTGCTGCAGGTCTTCCAGGATTCCTTCCCGTTTCTTTTCCAGTATCCATTCGTATACGGGCACACCATAGAGGTTTTTGAAAAGGCGGCGGAAAGTAGTGGTCGTATATCCTCCCAGATGCGCAAATTCTTCCACGTTCTTCACGTTGCTGTAATTCTGCATGACGAAATAGTGGAAACTTTCCGTATAAGTGCTGATCGGATAGAAGAATGAACTCAGTTGGGGCAGCGGATAGAAGTTGGTAATCAAGAAAACCAGTTCTTTGCATTTTAAGTCGATATACTTGCTGCAAGGGTTTTCTTCAGCGAGGAATTCGGGCATACTGGTGACAAGATGGTACAGTCTTTCACTCATGACAAGCGGAGTGTAGGTCAATGGGGCTCCTGTCTGTTCCATCATTTCTTTGTACCGTTCTTCGCAGAGCAGAGGTAGTTCGTTGAACCAATAGACAACATATTCAACATCTGTCAGTGCCAATATTTCAACTTTGGAACCGATAGCTTGCAGGATAAACTGCTTTTCGCGCAGTGTATTTCCGGGATATTCTTCGCTGTTGATCAGTAATTCACCCTTTATCATAAAAAGCATACAATTCTGCGTACACTTATCCTTGGGGATATGCTCTCCTTTGGGTAAATTTCTATATACAAGGATATTCTCAGTGGCTTTGGGGCATCCCGTACAGTTGGTATATTGTATGCAAAATGAATCTCCTGGCATGAGTTTTATTCATGATTTATTGTCTTGACGGAACAAAGATAGACTTTTTTTGTGGAAAATGGAATTCTTTCTTTTATTTATGTTTTAGTAGAAATCTTTGTATGATTATCTTTGATGTAGTGGAATGAATTTATAACTAATATATTGTATCGTTCCAGCCCATTCAGACAGTAGATAATTCTCACCATGATGAGAAATAATTCTCAATGCGATGAGAAAATTTTCTCACCATGATGAGTATTTTTTCTCATCACGGTGAGAATTATTTGAGAAAATAAGGAATGGAAAAGCAACATAAAAAGTTTTCAAGGAGAGTATAGCGGTATGATTACCGCATGTCCTTATTATAATACTTTTCGAGTAATTCCTGCATCTCCGGATATTTCTCGTCTGTATCACCTACTTCCTTGCGGAGATTTAATAATTGCTTTTTCATCTGTTTGATGACAGGGGCGTACTTCGGGTCATTGTATGCATTATGATTTTCATGCGGGTCGTTTTGTAAATCATAAAAGTCCCATGACGGAGTGAATTCAAAGTTTCCTGTATCGGTCATATCCAGATTTTGAGCGTAATAGAAGATCAGTTTGTATCGATCGGACCGGATGGCGAAATGTGCCGGGCGTATGGCATGATTGGTCCAGTATCGGTAATAGATTTCCTTTCTCCAGTCGGGTGGAGTCTTTCCTTCGAGGTTGTTGACGAAACTGGTTCCTTGCACATTCTCCATTTTTACTCCGGCAAATTCGGCTAAAGTTGGTGCGAAATCGACGTTGAGTATCAGGTCTTTCAGGCGTTCTCCAGCAGGGATCTTTTTGGGATAGCGGATAACGAAAGGCATACGGGCTGATTCTTCATAAAACATACGTTTGTCGAAGAAGCCATGTTCGCCCAGGAAATATCCCTGATCGGAGACGTAGACAACTATTGTATTATCAGCAATACCCATTTCATCGAGAGTTTTCAGGAGCTTGCCGATATTGTCGTCAACAGTGGCTCCGCAACGCATATAATCGCGGATTAGTTTTTGATAGGCTGCGCGTCTGGCGGTGGTTCGTTGCATTCCTTCCGTACTGAACGGCAGGCCGGGATAACGACACCACCACTTATCCGGATCTTTTGAGGCGATTTTCCAGCGGCGTACCAACTCTTCTAAGGGTTGCCCTTTGAAAGAACGCCCGTTGGTTTCCGGTCCCCAGTCCAGAAGATTTTCCGGTTCGGGGAAGGTGACACCGTCGTAAAGATGTTCCATACGAATCGGATAATCGTAGGGTTCGTGAGTGGCTTTGAAGTGGCAGCACATCAGGAAAGGTTGCTTGCCGTCCTGTTGCTTGATCCAGTTGATTGCTTTTTCTGTGACGAGATCGGTGGAAAAGCCAAGTATGCGTTCTCCAAATCGTCGGTTACCCGGCCAGGGATCACTGCTTTCGATAAAAGTGGGATCACGATATTCTCCCTGGTCGTAGAAGATAGAGTAATAATCGAAGCCCTGTGGCTGTGACTTGATATGCCATTTCCCGACAAGCCCTGTGTTATATCCATGTGATTGTAGAACGGTAGCCAGGGTGGGGATTGAAGTGTTCAAAGAATCGGCTAGTGTGTAAAGTCCGTTCCGGTGGCTATATAATCCTGTAAGGATACTGGCACGGCTGGGTGCGGAGATGGAATTAGTACAGAAACAATTATCGAGGACTACGCCTTCATTGGCAAGTCGGCGAATATTGTTATTATAGGCATAATCTGCCAGCACTCCACCATAAATGCCCCATGCTTGTGAGGTGTGGTCGTCACTTAGGATAAAGAGGATATTGGGACGCTGTTCGTCCTTTTGTTGGTTTCCTTGCCCGGCAGTAGTTTGGGCACTTAAATTGTGGATGGCTGCTCCGGCAGTTAAAAATCCGGTTAATAGTAATTTATTCATAAATATAGATTTGTTGTATTTCTTTGAACGTGAGTTTGTGACAATATTTCAGCTACCAATTGAGTAGCTGAAATTACAAAGAAACGTACTTTATTTTATTTTTCCTAACTCTTTTTTCAAGATTTGTCTGTTTTTGTGTCTGAATGGAAGACTTTATGTTGATTTCTGGAAGTATTATAGTTGTTTTTGAACATCTATTTCCGTTTGACATGCGTATTTTTGCGATCTAAACTTATTAATTATCAATCATTATGCTAATGCTAAGAAAAATTGTATTCTTCCTTTTTTTGTTTGTCGGATTATCATTATTTGCACAACAAGACTATATGATCAGTTCTTATGTGCGGGGTAATTTTTACAATCGAGGGCGTATTTCTACAGAAAGCCTGCGGGCAAGTGACGATCTAATCTTTTTGAGTGTTCACCCTAATAAAGACGGATCGCTTTTATTTGAGAATCCCCGTGCTTTTCAGGGAAAAGGTGAGACAACTTGGGAAGGGTTGATTAAGTCGGTTCGTGGAAAAGTAAAAGGGACAAAAGCGAAAATACGCTTGGGTGCTTCCAGTGGTGAATGGAAAGCAATGGTGGCTGATGAGGCTGCTCGTACTACATTTGCGAAGAATATCAAGAAAGTGCTGGAAAAGAATAATTTGGATGGTATTGACCTTGACTTTGAATGGGCGGAGAATGAGAAAGAGTATGAAGACTATAGTTTGGCTATCCTGAAGATGCGGGAAGTCTTGGGAGATAAGTATCTTTTCAGTGTATCTCTGCATCCTGTTTGCTATAAGATTAGTAAGAAAGCTATTGAAGCTGTTGATTTTATTTCACTTCAGTGCTATGGCCCTTCACCGGTTCGCTTTCCAATAGAGAAATATTGTTCGGATATACAGATGGTATTGGAGTATGGTATTCCGAAGGAAAAACTGGTAGCCGGGGTTCCTTTTTATGGTGTGACTAAAGATAATTCAAAGAAGACGGAGGCCTATTTCAATTTTGTACAGGATGGACTGATTACGAGTCCTTCACAGAATGAGGTGATATATCAGGGAGATACTTATGTGTTTGATGGTCAGGATAACATTCGTATCAAAACCCGTTATGCAAAAGAACAAAAATTGAAAGGCATGATGAGTTGGGATTTGGCTACGGATTTGCCGTTAAATGACAGCAAGTCATTACTAAAAACAATGACTGAAGAATTGAGGAAATGACTTAGCTCTCACGGACACAGGTTGTACCTTTTCTTTTTGTAGATGCTATTTAACGGATTCAGTTTTAATAGATTCCCCTCTCCTTTATATAAATCAGATTTATAAAATCGGAGTGTGTCAAAACGCAGATTAACGCAAATTATCGCAGATTATTTCAATTATGTTGATATATTAATCAACGACTTATGACATTATTTCTGCGATAATTTGCGTTAATCTGCGTTTTATTATTCATTATGACACACCTCCACTTCTTTTTAGGCAGGAGCAAAATTCGTTTTTTAAAACGTATGAAACGTAAGCGGCTCCCCTCTTTTTATGATTGTATAATCTGCTTCAGGTAATCCGAAGGCGAGACGCCGAATTCTTCTTTAAAGCATTGGCGGAAATACCCCGTACTGTTCATTCCTACTTTATAGGTGATTTCAGAGATGTTGAACTTTCCTTCAAGCAGTAAACGTTCGGCATTCTGCATTTTCACTTTCCGGATATATTCGTTAGTCGATAATCCCGTTAGTGCTTTCATTTTCCGGTAGAGAGTGGAGCCGCTCATACACATTTTGTCTGAAAGATAGGTAATATCAATCTTCTCTGAAGAGAGGTTTTCTTCGATTAAAAGGGTGATTTTTTCAATAAATTCATTATCCAGCTTACTTAGAGCTTCGGCTATTACGATACGTTTTTCTCTTAAATCCGCCTGATTGCCCGGAACGGATTGTGTTTGGAATTGAGTGATCAGTTTCTTTCTTGATTCCAACAGATTATTGATACGGCTGCGCAGTAGAGAAGCACTGAAAGGCTTTGTCAGATAAGAATCGGCTCCTACCTCATATCCTTCTTCTTTGTCTTGCAGAGAATCCTTGGCTGTCAATAGGATGACAGGAATATGACTGGTTTGTACATCCTCTTTTAATTGGCGACATAGAGTGATACCGTCCATGACAGGCATCATAATATCGCTGACTACAATATCGGGGATCCGGTTAAGGGCTTGTTGCTTCCCTTCTTCTCCGTTGTAGGCTGTGAGTACTTCGAACGAATCAGCGAAGGATTCGGATATATATTTCTGTATCTCTTCATTGTCTTCTACAATCAACAGGATTGGTTTTCCGGTATCCAAAGTGGCTTCTTGTGGATATTCAAGGCTTGCTTCCGGGTTCGTCTCCTCTTGAACCGGTTCTGTAGAATCTGCGTGTAAGGCATTGGGATAGATATTATCCGTCAATAAGCTGATATAGAATGAGCTTCCTTCGTTTTGTATGCTTTCTGCCCGGATTTCTCCTTCATGCAGGGTGACCAGATTCTTCACCAAAGCCAAACCAATGCCTGTGCCGGATGCCTGATGCTTGCCGCTTTCCTGATAATAACGGTCAAAAATATGTGGCAGGGCTTCAGCAGAAATTCCATATCCCGTATCACTTACTTTTATCTCTGTATAAGCTACTTCATTACGCATTGTCTGATACAAACTTAGAGTGACGCGCCCTTGTTCCGTATATTTGATTGCGTTGGAAATAAGATTATCCAAAACAATGGTAATGATTTCCTTATCGAAAAAAAGAAACATTTCTTCTTTCTCTATTTGAATCTGGAAGTCAATCTTGGTCTTTTGATTTAGTTCTTTGTATTTAAGTCCTATCTCATAAATCAAAGGAGCGATATTGCCTTTGCTGACGCACAATTTCTTATTTTGCGTCTCTGTCTTTCGGAATTCCAGTATTTGGTTAATCAAGTTGAGCAGCCGTAGCGCACTTTGATGGATGACAGATAACTTCTGGGCTTGTTTTGCCGGAAGTGAGGTTTCTTTTTGCATATCTTCCAAGGGACCGAGGATTAAGGTCAACGGTGTACGTAGTTCATGGGTGATATTGGTGTAGAACCGCAGACGTTCCTGATTCAATTCCTGTTCCTGCTCATGGTTTTTCTTTTCCAAAATATAGAGGCTTTCTAAATCCAGCTTCTTTTTATATGCATGCAAGATAAGATAAATGATGCTGATAGATACTAAAATATAGATAAGCTTTGCCCACCACGTCAGCCAAAGAGGGGGATTGACACGGATGGTAAGTGAAGTAGCTTCTTCCGGCCATTCTTGGTTATGTACTCGTGCTTTGATGAGGAACTCATATTTTCCCGGAGGAATGTTTCGGAAAGTGACACTGTTGTTCTCATTGACGGTGTACCATGAGTTCTCAAGCCCTTTCAGCATATAAACATACTCCACTTGGTTGACAAGTGAGTAGTTTTGCACATTAAATGTAAGTCCAAAGCTATTTTGCGCATGACTTAATTCTACATTCTGTCCTTTGGACAAGTTGATAATCATGTCGTTATTTTCCAGATTGCTCAATCGTCCCAGTATTTTCATTTCCGTGATAACTGCTACCGGAGTAGGTTGTTCATTCATTGTAATATCAGGATTAAAACAACATACTCCATTGATAGAACCGAAATAAATCCATCCGTTCTTGTTTTGCGTTACACAACCGCTTGAGAAACTTCCCGCCGGAACATCGTCAGAATGACCATAGTGATAGAAACAATCTTTGGCTGTCACGTAGCAGCTGACACCTTTATTATTGCTAAACCATATATTACCTTTCTTGTCTTCTGTTATTGCACAGATATTTGTATTGGTTAAACCATCTTTTCGTTGATATGTTTTGTAGGTTAATACATTGGTTGAAGGAAAACAGACTAGTCCTTCTCCTGTCCCTATCCACATTCTTTTGTGTTTATCCTGTATGATCTGATTGACGGTATTGGAACAGAAGCCCTCCCTTTGGACAAAGGTCTTGATTTGTTGTAGATCGGGCGTGTATACGCCAAGTCCGTCTCCGAAGGTCCCAATCCAGAAACGCCCTTTCTCATCTTGAGCTATAGAACGTACAAAATCACTGTGTAGTTCGCTGTTTTCAGTGTTGTAGTGTCGGATAATTTCCATGTTGAGGGGATTCAATACAATGATTCCTCCGCTATATCCTACCCAAATATTATGTTGAGTATCTTCGTAGATCGTACGGACATCCTGATTGTACTGTCCCATGAGGGAGATGGAACGAAACCTTTTATTCCGAGTGTCATAATAACTGATTCCTCCTTGAAAAGAACCGAACCATAGATTTCCTTTTGAATCCTGTAAAGAGGTCAATATGAAATTGGAAGGGATGTCTCCAGTCTCTTTTTTATAAATAGCAATACGCTTGTCCCCTTCAAATACATTGATACCACCTCCGTCTGTTCCAATCCATATACGTCCTTGTCTGTCGGTACAGAGACTGCTTGCAACTTTATTGTTCAGACTGTTTTCATTGTTGGGAATCGGAGAATAACTTAATGTTGTGAATAAGGGTGGCTTTCTGCTGATAAAGTTGATTCCTCCTCCCCATGTACCTATCCAGATATTGTCAAAAGAATCTTGGAATATACACCGGGCACTTGCATTGGAAAGGCTTCGACTGTCATCACCTTCCTGAATATATTCGAGGGAAATCTGTTCGGGTGAGAGAAACATACTTTGTTTGAGATCCAGTATAGTAATGCCATTAAGTTCGGAAGCAATCCAGAGTTTACCGTCGTTTAATTGTTTAATAGCCAATATCCGATTGCATAAAGCAGCATATTTATCATTTTTGTTATTCTTAAAAGTGATAAAGCTTTGATCGGTAGCATTGAAAAGAGCCAGGCCTTTATCTGTCCCGAGCCATATATTACCGTTTGTGTCTTTAGTGAGACATCGTACATCATTACCGGGCAGGCTCTTCGGGTCGTCCGAATGATTCTGGAAGTTTTTTACACTTTTATCTTTGAGAGAAAGAATACTGAATCCGTGGCCGACATGGCCGATGTATAGATTCCCGTCTCCTCCGTCCAACACAGTCCATGTTTGTTCACAAGATAAGGCGGGCACTGTATTCTTGTTATAATGAGTGAACTGCCCACTGTTAATGTCGAGATATTCTATACCTCTATAGTAAGTACTGATCCACAAGCCATCTTCATGTTGAGCAGAAGGAGCGATGTCCGTTACGTCATTCGTAATTAGGCTATGAGGGTCATCCGGATTATGTGAATAAGCTGTAAATACCTGTTTGTTGTAATTATATGCATTTAATCCGTCCCGTTGAGTCGCTATCCATATAATGGGACGTTTATTGTCAGCATATACCCGATTGAGTTCATTGCCAGTGATTCCCTGGCTACTTTGCGATAAGTCATTCTTATAATAGGTCATGAAACGGGTCCCGTCGAATTTATTAAGTCCTTCTTCCGTAGCAAACCATAAGAAGCCTTGTTTATCTTGTGCGATACTAATCACATAATTATTAGATAATCCCTGCTCAATACCCAATCGTTTGATAGAATGGGATTGAGCTATCAATTGAGAAACTGATAGCAGACACAGAAAGAAAATAGAAGTAATGTGTTTCTTCATAACTCGTACTTATTCGTTTCATTTACAAGCTCAAAAATAGGAATAAATATTTTATTTAGAGTATGTAAATCGTGCATTGCACGATTTATGTAGCTTCTCTGCATGATTTTTGTCGGTTTATATAGTTGGAATCGTCTACATTTGTGATGTCGATTTGCAGATATTTTATATATTGAGAAGTCGTACCGAGATAATATTAATCATTAAATACTAATTATTATGAAAGCTAAATTGTTGCAAAGCACGGTTTTGTGGACTTTCCTTTCAGTAGCGACCTTGTTGGTTGGATGTAGTGACGATGAGGATTATAGAGATGTAGACGGACAATCTCCAACTCTTGAATTAACATCTGATCATATCCGTACATTGACAGGCTATGAATTCAAAATTGCAGGTAAAATTGTGGATAAAGATGGTATTCGTTCTATTAATAGAACGAATACCATCTTTATCCACAATGTGCAGAGCTTTACTTGGACAAGACAATTGAATTGTTAACTCTTTATTCAGAATCATTGTATGAGTATAATCTGAATTATGGTTTCACTATTCCTGAAAAAACAAAAGGTGACAGTTTTACTATAAAGGTAACAGTTACAGATTTAGGTGGGCGTACAGCAACAAGCGATGTCCTGATTACGATGGATGGTGATTATACAGAACCAGTCTTGACTCCGTCTATTGGTCTTTTAAGTGATAATATTAATATAGTGTTGTCTGAAGGCACTTCTAAAACATTCCGGTTCACTGCACAAGATAATAAGGAATTGGATTATCTGGAATTGGCTGTTCCTGATTTGGAAATCTTGGAACGTCTGGATATTGAAGAAGGAGAGAAAAAAGGAACATTGAATACTACTGTTGTATTTCCTTCTGATAAGACTGGGACCTATACGTTGGTTATACGCGCTGTTGATACTTTTGGCAATGTTGCGGAAAAGAACTATTCAGTACTCGTTTCCAGAGTGAAAGATTATGAGAATATGTATCTGGTTGATTTTGAAGGAACAGACAGCAAATTGCTAACAGGTAATGACGTATGGGGAGTTCCAATGCCTATAGAACGAGTAACGAATTTCACCTATAAGGCTCGTTGTTATTCACCTGCTCCAAATACCCCAATCCGTTTCATTACAAGCAAATATAGTTTTAGCATCTGTTTTGGTGATGACAAAAATAATCCGGGAAAACTAACTGGCATTTCTGAAGATGTACAGCCGATTATTCTACCTGAAAAGAGCTATTATGAAATAAACTTTAATACAGAAGAAGGAACCTATACAGTAGAAGCTTATTCTCCGGGAACACCAATTATTGACGGACTTAAAATGGGATTCGTTGGCGGATGGTTTGATGGTGCCAAAGGCTGGGACGGACCTAAGAATGTCTATGAATTGACTCAAGATCCGGATAATCCGCATTGTCTCACAGCAGAATTGACTTGGAGTAAACAAGATTCTTTTGACGTGACAATCACTCCTTATGATGCAAATGGTGCTTGGTTGGAACCCGGTTGGCGTTTTGACGGTAAAAACGAATCATTTGCTACTAATACTAATGATTCATCTAAAAAGGTACCCGCAGGTAAATACACCTTTATATTTGATACACATCTTGTTCAGTCTAAATTACTGAAGAAATAATTAAAATAATACCATAAAAACATGAAACGATATCTATTTTTATTATTATCGTTCTTTGCGCTGAACCTTTATGCTCAGCAGGGAAATCTGACTGGTACTGCTATTGCAGCTAGTGATAAAGAACCAATGATTGGTTTGACCGTTCTGGTGAAGGGTACTACAAATGGTACTGTCACAGATTTGGATGGAAACTACACATTGACTAATGTTCCTAAAGATGCGACTATTGTATTTTCCATGATTGGATATAAGACACAAGAAGTCAAAGTCAATGGAAAGAATGTCATTAATGTAGTCATGGAAGATGATACACAAGCTTTGGATGAAGTAGTTGTTATCGGTTATGGTGCAGTGAAGAAGAGTGACTTGACAAGCTCTATATCTGCTATCAAAGGAGATGAACTGAAAAAACTGACTGGCGGTAATGCCATGAATGCTTTGCAGGGAAAGATTAATGGTGTGCAGATTACCGGTGGCGGCGGTCCGGGTACTTCGCCTCGTGTTATTATTCGGGGGGTATCTACTGTCAATGGTTCTGACCCGTTGTATGTTGTTGATGGAATGCCGGTGGGAACCAATATCAATTTTCTTGACCAGAACGATATTGAATCCATGCAAGTGCTGAAAGATGCTTCTGCAGCAGCTATTTATGGTACACGTGGTTCTAACGGCGTTGTTCTTATTACTACCAAGAAAGGTAAAAAGGGAGCTACCCAATTCGGTTTCTCAGCTTCTGCCGGTTTTCAGACGTTGAAGAAACCGGAGATGGCAAAAGCTTCCGAATATGAATATGTATTCAAAGCGCGTTATATTAATGATAATGCAGAGCCACGTTATAACAGCAAGGAGAATATAACAGATGCGGAAGGTACTGACTGGTGGGATGAAAGCATGAAGAAGACAGCACTGATTCATAACTATAATTTTAATTTCTCCGGAGGTACGGATAAGTTGCTTTACTCTGCTAATATTGGTTATTTCGGACAGGACTCACAATATACTGTAGGTAACTGGCAGAAGCTGACAGCCCGTTTCAGCATGGAATACACTTTTAATAGTATAGTAAAAGCAGGTATTGACTTTACCCCGAAATATGAAAATTGGACAGATACTCCCAATTTATTGGGTAATATAATGGCTATGGATCCCACAACTCCGATCATGCGTCCTCAAAGTGAATGGACGACAAATGAATACGACAACTATGCCCGTTCCAGCAACAACTTGGTGTGGAATCCGGTTGCACAATTAGCTCGTATGGATAAACATAGTGATGAATATGGTTTATTAGCCAATCCGTATGTAAATATTGAACCGATTAAAGGTTTGGTTATTCGTTCACAGTTTGGTGTCAATGCCCGTTTTCGTATTTCAGATGAGTTTACTCCTTCTTTCAATATCGATACATTAGAGAAATCCGATTATAGCAAAGCATATCGTAAAACCGATAATTGGGTGGACTGGAACTGGACAAATACAATAAACTGGATTAAGAGTTTTAATCATAAACACAATTTGAATGTGATGGCTGGTTATACGATGGAACGTTTCCAGGAATATTGGTTGGAAGGGTCAAAAGAACGTACTCCTACCAATGAAGAGAACCTGCACTATGTTTCAGCCGGTACGCAGAATCCGCAGACGGCAGGCGTGAATGCCTATTCTTCATTGATCTCTTATCTGGGACGTGTGATGTATAATTACAACGACCGTTACTATTTGACTGCTTCTATCCGTGTAGATGGTTCTTCTAAATTCATGAAAGATAATCAATACGCTACTTTTCCGGCAGTATCTGCGGCATGGCGTATTTCAGAAGAGCCATTCATGAAAAAACAGCATATCTTTGATAACTTGAAGATTCATGCAGGATGGGGGCGTGTGGGTAATCAGAATATTGACAATTCGGCTTATCAGTCTACTATTGGAGCTGCCGATTATGTATTTGGTGGTAATCGTGAGATTGGTACAGCGGTAGGTTCGATTGGTAACTCATTGATTCGATGGGAAACTGTAGAAGATTATAATATCGGTATTGATATGGCATTTTTGAAAAACCGTTTGTCGGTGACTGCAGAATGGTTCCGTAAGGAATCCCATGATATGCTGCTGAAAAAAGATAATATGCTGATTTTAGGGTTCCCGATGTGGAATGGGCAGATGTGGGAGAATGTAGGTAAAATGAGAGCTACAGGTTGGGAACTTTCTATTAACTGGGAAGATCGTAAAGGTGATTTTGATTACGGAATTGGCTTGAACCTGTCATCAGTTAAAAATAAAGCTATCAAACTGTTGGGGTCTACTCCGATTAATGCCGGAAGTTTTAATGGAGATTATATTATACGTAATGAGGAAGGTGGTGAGATCAGCCGTTTCTATGGATATGTGGCTGATGGTATTTTCCAGAATCAGACCGAAGTAAATGCACACACCGATGAATATGGAACAGTCATTCAACCCAATGCTCAACCGGGAGATATTCGTTTCAAGGATTTGAACCATGATGGTAAGCTGGATGATAATGATAAGACTTTCATTGGAAATGCATTTCCTGACCTTATGGTTGGCATTAATGCCCGTTTAGCATGGAAGAATATTGACTTTGCAGCCAATTTCTATGGTACAATAGGAAACGATGTATACAACACGACTAAAGGACGCTATTCGGGAGTGTCGGGTGAGAATGTATATGCCGGAACCTACAATGCTTCCTGGCACGGTGAGGGAACAAGCTATGATTTACCCCGTCTGTCGTACAATGATGCCAATCAGAACTGGACACGTGTTTCTTCTTTTTATGTGGAAGATGGTTCTTACTTACGTTGCAAGCAGTTGCAGATAGGATATACGTTGCCAAAGAAATGGACGAAGAAGATTTCATTGCGTCTGTCTTTCTCGGCACAGAATCCGTTCACTATTACCGGTTATTCAGGAATGGACCCTGAAGCTGCTGCCTTAGGTACTGAAGGAAAAGTAACAGAGTCGGGTATTGATTGGGCAGGGTATCCTAACCCGCGTACATACCTTTTTGGAATCAATATGAATTTCTAATGCTATTAACAGAGATAAGAGTATGAAAAAATATATTTTAGGCTTGACTATAGCCGCTTCTACATTGTCATTAGCCGGTTGTTCGGATTTCCTGGATACGCCAGTACTCGGTCAGCAGGACTTGAGTGAGTATTTTGTGAATGAAGATCAATGTAAGCAGCAGATTACAGGATGTTATCAATCCATATTCTGGGATGATTGGTGGCAGGTACAGAAATTTTATTTGTGCGGTGATATGTGTACAGATGATATGTGGGTTGGTAATACTGGTGAAGATCAGGCTGCTTATGAAGATCTGGCATTTTTTACAGGTGACGCATACGGTGGAGGAGAATGTTGTCAGAACTTCTGGCAGTACCGTTACAAGGGTATATTGCGGTGTAACATTGCGATTGAGAGAATACCAGGTGTAGAGTTTGAGGACGAATCGTTGAGAGATCGTTATGTGGCTGAAGCTAAATTCTTACGTGCTTATCAATATTTTGATCTGGTGAGATACTTTGGTGGTGTACCATTGGTACTGGGGATGAAGATGCCTTCAGAGATAGAGGGAATTCAGCGTGCTTCCACTGCAGAGGTGTACACACAGATTGAGAATGACCTGAAAGATGCTGCTAATGTATTACCTGTTAAAGGTGAATATGCCAGTGCCGACTTAGGACGTGCTACTAAAGGGGCAGCACAAGGTCTATTGGCAAAGGCTTATCTTTATCAAGAAAAATATGAGGAAGCGGAGGATATGCTGGAACAAGTGATGGGGTTGAATGGTCATGCATCACAAGGGTATGATTTGTTGGATGATTTTGGAGATGTGTGGAGTATTTCCCATAATAATAGTGTTGAATCACTGTTTGAAGTACAGACTAATAGTGATATAGCCTATAGTTTAGGACTTAGAATGCCTGTTGTATGTGGTTCCCGTGATGACGGTGGCTGGGCATGGGGCTTGCCGACAAGCAATTTGGAGACAGCTTTCAAGACAGCAGGAGATGACATACGTTTGAAATGGACTATTATTAAAGACAAAGCAACCAGTGTGCCGGGTGATACTCATTGGTCTTCTACTGTACCTTATTCGGTTTCTACCGATTCGCATAAGTCAGGTCGTGTGACTCGTAAAGTATACATTCCTTATGCCCAACGTCCTGAACCATACGATGCTTCTCATAATCCATTGAACTATCGTATTCTACGTTATGCGGATGTATTGTTGATGTATGCTGAAGTTGAAAATGTGTTGAAAGATGACGGACAGGCTCGCTGGGCTTTGAATAAAGTCAGAGAACGTGTAGATTTAGATCCGGTAGAATCCAGTGGCACTGAACTCCGTGATGCGATACGTCAGGAACGTCGTCTTGAACTGGCATTGGAAAACCAACGTCTGTTTGATATTCGTCGCTGGAAAAATGACAGTGGTAAGTCTGTTATGAGTGATATTATGGGACCGAACGGGTCATTTGTGATATATAATACAAAAGAATCTACCGATACGTATGAACTTGGAAATCAGAAGGAAAGTAGTTCTAAAGGACGTAATTTTAAAGAAGAGCGTGACTTGGTATACCCGATTCCGACCACAGAGATTAGTCAGAGTAATGGTAGTATAGTACAGAATCCCGGATATAATTAATTAAATGATTATGAAACACAGAAATTTATTTATAGGACTTTCATGCATGGCGGCAGGGCTTTGCGCATGTAATGATGAATATACATTCGTGCCGGAATATGAAGTTAAACTACCGACCGATACCACTATCAATGTTACGATTGATGCCTCGACTGTATATCAGACTATCGACGGCTTTGCATCTTCCGATGCATGGGATATGGAATATGTAGGCAAATACTGGAGTACTTCCAATAAAGAAGCCATTGCAAAATTGTTATTTTCCCGCGAAGTTGATGACAAAGGGAACTCGCAGGGCATCGGTTTATCCATGTGGCGGTTCAATCTGGGAGGGGGTTCGGAAGAACAAGGAGATGCGAGTGGCATTGTTTCGGATAAGAAGGAACGGCGCGTTGACTGTTTTTTGACAAGTGCAAATGGAAGTTATGATTGGTCCAAATCTTCCGGACGGAGATATTTTATGGAAAAGGCAAAAGAGTATGGCTGTGAGTCGTTTGTACTGTTCAGTAATACACCTCCTGTATACTATACTTATAACGGACAAGCACGTTCGGATAAAGGGTCATCCAGTAATTTGAAGACAGAACATTATGGTGACTTTGCTGATTTCCTGGCTACTTGTGCCAAGCATTTTGTTGATGAAGGCTATAATATTAGTTATATTAGTCCGGTTAACGAACCGCAGTACAACTGGAATGGTAATGAACAAGAAGGTTCGGCCTGGCAGAATACAGAAGTGGCAACGTTAGCAAAAGCATTGGATGCGAGTTTGACAGCCAAAGGGCTTTCCAATACCCAGATGTTATTGGCTGAAGCAGGAAAGTGGGACTATCTATATGGAAACGGTGATGCGGGAAGTGCCCGTGGCAATGTAATAGAAGCTTTTTTCAATCCCAATAATACAAGTACTTATATTGGTAATCTTACGCATTTGCCTAAATTGATTTGCGGGCATAGCTATTATCTGGATACGAACTGGAGCAATATGTACTCTGTCCGTTCTTCAGTTAAGTCCAAAGCAAACCAATATGGTTTGAAGGTATACCAGACGGAGTGGAGTATGTTGAGTGAGAACTATGAAGATTATGCAAGCTATGGTGATGCTTCTTATATGGACTTGGCTTTGAGTATGGCAAAAGTGATTCATCAGGATTTGGCAACAGCTAATGTAAGTTCTTGGTCA
>OMDJ01000898.1_pt1 | contig 16228 bp, 18 predicted proteins | sample 1645211 | NCBI WGS metagenome assembly OMDJ01 (sample SAMEA103958142, study PRJEB25191) | human gut metagenome | biome: human-associated habitat [ENVO:00009003]; feature: intestine environment [ENVO:2100002]; material: feces | place: Germany | collected 2013/2015 | reverse complement strand
GTCACGGCGATGTGCAGCTCGTCGAGCTGCTTCTGCGTGACCTCGCTCGGCGCGCACCTCCCAAAACGGACGCCGCCGTTTTGGGAGCCCTGACGCATCACAATGCTCGGCGGAAATAAATTCCGCCTCCGCCAAGGTTTTGCTGCGCAAAACGCTTGTACGCCGCTTTCGCGGCGGCTCGCTTGCGCTCGCTGGGCGCGCGTATTACTCGTCCTCGTGCGCCGTCACGGCGATGTGCAGCTCGTCGAGCTGCTTCTGCGTGACCTCGCTCGGCGCGCCCATCATGATGTCCTGCGCGTTCTTGTTCATCGGGAACGGAATGATCTCGCGGATGGAATCCTCGCCCGCGAGCAGCATCACCATGCGGTCCACGCCCGGAGCGATGCCGGCGTGCGGGGGCGCGCCGTAGCAGAAGGCGTTGTACATCGCGGGGAACTTGGCCTTCACGTCGTCCTCGCCGAGCCGCACCAGCTCAAACGCCTTGATCATGATCTCGGGATCGTGGTTGCGCACCGCGCCGGAGCTGAGCTCCACGCCGTTGCAGACCAGGTCGTACTGGTCGGCGGTGATGCTCAGCGGGTCGAGCTCGCCGCGCTCGGCGGCCAGCATCGTCTCCATGCCGCCCTTGGGCATCGAGAACGGGTTGTGGCAGAACTCCAGCTCGCCGCTCTCCTCGCCGATCTCGTACATCGGGAAATCGACGATCCAGCAGAACTCGTAGCGCTCCTTGTCCATGTGACCCTTGCAGGCGGGGCCGAAGGTCTTGATGGCGACGCCCACGGCCTTGGTCGCGAGCTTGCCCGCGCACACGATGACCAGCGTATCGGGCTTGAGCCCCAGCTTCTCGGTCAGCTCGGCCTTGATGGGGGTGACGAACTTGCCGATGCCGCCAGCGAGCTCGCCGTTCTCATCGACCTTGAACCAATAGCTCTTCGTGCCGCTCTGCACCTCGCAGTCGCCGAGCAGCTTGTCGATCTGCTTGCGCGTCAGCTTGCAGTCCGTGATGGGCACGGCCTTGACCGTCTGACCGCGCAGCGCCTCAAATTCGTTCTCGGCGAACAGCTCCGTCACGTCGGTCGCAGTCAGGTCGATGCGCAGATCGGGCTTGTCGCTGCCGTAGACCGCCAGCGCGTCGTTGTACGCGATGCGGCGGAACGGCGGCTGGGATGCAATATCATAGGTGCCGAACTTCGCGAAGATGGGGGGCAGCACGTCCTCGCAGATGGCGAACACGTCCTCCTGCGTCGCGAACGACATCTCCATATCCAACTGATAGAACTCGCCGGGGGAGCGGTCGCCGCGCGCGTCCTCATCACGGAAGCAGGGCGCGATCTGGAAGTAGCGGTCGAAGCCGCTCGTCATCAGCAGCTGCTTGAACTGCTGCGGCGCCTGCGGCAGCGCGTAGAACTTGCCCGGGTGCTTGCGCGCGGGCACGAGATAGTCGCGCGCGCCCTCGGGGGAGGAGGCGGTCAGAATCGGCGTCGTGATCTCCAGGAAGTCGTGCGCCATCATCGCCTGACGCAGCGCGGCGATCACCTGGCAGCGCAGGATGATGTTCTTCTTCACCGCGGGATTGCGCAGGTCGAGGTAGCGGTACTTCAGGCGCTGCGTTTCGTCGGCCTCGCGGCTGCGGTTGATCTCAAAGGGCAGGGAATTGTAGCGGCAGCGACCGAGCACCTCGATCTTCTCGGGCACGACCTCGATCTCGCCGGTGGCCTGCTTGCTGTTCTTGCTCGCGCGCTCGCGCACGGTGCCCTCGACGGAGATGGTGCTCTCCTTGTTGATCCCCTTGATGACCTTCAGGTCGGCCTCGTCCTCGACGACGACCTGCGTCGTGCCGTAGAAATCGCGCAGCACGACGAACGCCAGATTGCCGCCGACCTCGCGGACGTTTTCCATCCAGCCGACGAGCTTGACCTTCTCGCCCACATTCTCGATGCGAAGCTGGTTACAGTTGTGTGTACGGGACTGCATCATAAGACAATAACAACTCCTATCTGTAATTTCAAGCTGAAATAATACGGTTTGTATTCAAAATCACGCCGTAAACGGCTTGGTTTTCGGGTTCACGATGTCGCGCCAGTCGAGGTCGCCGCGGCTGAGGCCGAGGACGAGCATTTCCGCCGTCGCCACATTGCTGGCAAAGGGGATGTTATTCTGGTCGCACAGGCGGGAAATATAGCTCACGCTCTCGCAGGACTTTTCGTCGCGCGGGTCGTTGAAGAAGAGCACCATGTCGATCTCGTTGTAGGCGATGCGTGCGCCGATTTGCTCCGCGCCGCCGTGTACGCGCGCGAGGAAGAGGTGGATGGGCAGACCCGTCGCCTCGGCGACCATCTTGCCGGTAATGTTGGTCGCGCAGATGGTGTGCTTGGAGAGGATGCCTGCATAGGCTGTGCAGAACTGCACCATCAGGTCTTTTTTGTTGTCGTGTGCCATGAGAGCGATATTCATATAACCGCGCCCCTTTCTATCGTAAATTTATGATTTTCTGTTTTATCGCCGCGGCAGCTTCATCAGCGGCACGCGCTCGCCGGTGAGACGGCGCGCGATGTTGCGGCAGGCGATCTCGGCGCTGCTCTCGCGGGAGAATACGGTCAGGGCGCTGCGCCCCAGCGCGATGGGGATGCCCTCGTCCTCGGGGATCACGCCCAGCAGCGGCAGGCCCGCCGCGTCGATGGCGTCGTCGATGTTGCTGCTCAGCGCCTTGAGCAGTTTGCGCCGCACGCGGTTGACCACCAGGTGCAGCCTTCCGTTCGGGTAATCGTGCAGCTCCATCACGGTCCGCTGCGCGTCGCGCAGGCTCGTGGGATCGGTCGTCGCGACCACCACCGCGCGGTCCGCCGCGCAGGTCGCAAGCCGGAAGGCGTCGCCCAGCCCCGCGCCGGAGTCAATGAGACAATAGTCGAACCTGCTCCGCACCTCGTCGAGCAGCCCTTTCATCTCGCTCGTGCGGATATCCTCGTGCAGCCCGACCGGCGCGGTCAGCAGATACAGCCGGTCGCAGCGCGGGTGCCGCACCGCGGCCTGCTCGAGCGTCGCGCGCGAGAGAATGACGTCGGTGAAGTCCATCAGCGCGCTGTCACTCATGCCGAGCGCCAGGTCCAGATTCCGCAGACCCACATCGCAGTCGAGGCACAGCGTCCGGTGTCCCATCTCGGCGAGCGCCGAGCCGACGAGTGCGGTGAATGAAGTTTTTCCCGTGCCGCCCTTTCCGGACACCACAGCGATGACCTGTCCCATAGAAAACTCCCGTCAGCCGCTCACAGCGGCTGCTTTTTGATCTTTGCGAACGCCCTCGGATACCTCGGCGGGGTAGGGGAGACCTTCTCGATCACCACCACGCGGTGCGTGACCCCGCTCGTCGGGATGGTGTAATCCCCGACCTTGACGATTTTTCCGCCGAGCGTTCTGATCGCGCCCTTTGCCGCGGCGATCTCCTCCTCGGTGCCTACGCTCTTCATCGCGAGGAATTGTCCGCCGACCTTCACAAGCGGCAGCGCCAGCTCGCAGAGCACATTGAGCTGTGCGACGGCGCGCGACACCGCAAGGTCATAGCTTTCCCGATGTCCGGCGGCAAATTCCTCCGCCCGCGCGTGAACGCATTCCACGCGCTTCAGCCCCAGCGTACCGCAGACCTCCTCGAGCCACGCGATGCGCTTGCCGAGGCTGTCGAGCAGCGTCAGATCGAAGTCGTCCTTGAGAATACGCAGCGGCATCCCCGGGAAACCCGCGCCCGTGCCGACGTCCACCACCGTTTTCCCCGAGAGGTCAACGAACTGTGTCAGCGCCGCGCTGTCGAGCAGATGCAGCTGCGTGACGGCCTCCGGTTCCGTGATGGCGGTGAGGTTCATCACCTCGTTCTTTTTTAGCAGCAGCGCGGCGAAGCGCTCAAGCGTCTCCGCCCGGCTCTCGTCCAGCCCCAGCTCCCGCAGTCCCTCGCGCAGCAGCGCGGTCACTTGCTCTGCTCCTTCAAAAGGTCGCGGATCTCGACGAGCAGCAGCTCCTCCTTTGTCGGCTCCGGATCTTCCTCAGTCTCCGGTTCGGCCTCCGGCTCGGGCTTGGAGAGCTTGTCGTGCATTTTGTTGATGGCCTTGACCATGCAGAACACGGCGAACGCGATGATGATGAAGTCCAGAATGACGGAGATCAGATTGCCGAAGTTGACGGCGATCTCGGGGTCAACGACCTCGCTGCCCTCCATCACGGCCTCCTTGAGCACCCATTTCCACGCGGAGAAGTCCACGCCGCCGGTAAGAATGGAGACAAGCGGCATGATAATATCGTTCACCAGCGAGGTCGTGATCTTGCCGAACGCGCCGCCGATGACAACGCCGATGGCCATATCTAGCACGTTGCCGCGCATGGCAAACGCCTTGAATTCTTCCATAAACTTCTTCATAAGAAGTCTCCTTTGCCTAATTTTGAAAACGAATAGTATTTTATTATTGAAATACTACGATTTGTTATCAAAAATCAATGCTTTGGCACCAGCTTGTCCTTGCCGCCCATGTAGGGGCGCAGGACCTCGGGAATGAGCACGCTGCCGTCGGCCTGCAAATTGTTCTCCAGGAACGCGATGAGCATACGCGGCGGCGCGACCACGGTGTTGTTGAGCGTGTGGGGCAGATACATTCTGCCGTCCGCGCCCTTGACGCGGATCCTGAGCCGCCGCGCCTGCGCGTCGCCGAGGTTGGAGCAGGAGCACACCTCGAAATACTTCTGCTGGCGCGGAGACCACGCCTCGATGTCGCAGCTCTTGACCTTCAGATCGGCGAGGTCGCCGGAGCAGCACTCGAGCTGGCGCACGGGAATGTCCATGCTGCGGAACAGCTCCACGCTCCACTTCCACATCTGCTCGTACCACTTCATGCTGTCCTCGGGCTTGCAGACCACGATCATTTCCTGCTTTTCAAACTGGTGGATGCGGTACACGCCGCGCTCCTCGATGCCGTGGGAGCCCTTCTCCTTGCGGAAACAGGGGGAGTAGGAGGTCAGCGTCTGCGGCAGGCTCTCCTCGGGCAGGATCTCGCCGATGAAGCGGCCGACCATCGAGTGCTCGCTCGTGCCGATTAGATAGAGGTCCTCACCCTCGATCTTGTACATCATCGCGTCCATGTCGGTTTGGCTCATCACGCCCTCGACCACGTTGCCGTGGATCATGAACGGCGGGATGCAGAACGTAAAGCCCTTGTCGATCATAAAGTCGCGCGCGTAGGCGAGCACGCCCTCGTGCAGCCGCGCGACGTCGCCGAGCAGGTAGTAGAAGCCCGCGCCGGACACGCGGCCCGCGGCGTCCATATCCACGCCGTCAAAGCGCTCCATGATCTCCGTGTGGTAGGGAATTTCAAAATCCGGCGTCTTCGGCTCGCCGAAGCGCTGCACCTCGACGTTATAGCTGTCGTCGGGGCCGATGGGCACGCTGGGGTCGATGATGTTCGGGATCTGCAGCATATCCTGGTGCAGCTTCTCCTCGTACTCGACCTCTAACTTTTCCAGCTCCGCCAAACGCTCCGCCTGCGCCTTGACCTTGGCCTTGATGGCCTCGGCCTCCTCGAGCTTGCTCGGGTCCTTCTTGGCCTGTCCCATCAGCATACCGACCTGCTTGCTCAGCGTGTTGCGCTGGGCGCGCAGCTCGCTCGCCTCGGTGATGGCGGCGCGCTTCTTCTCGTCCAGCTCCAGTACCTCGTCCACGAGGGGGAGCTTGGCGTCCTGAAACTTTTTCTTAATGTTTTCCCGCACAAGTTCGGGGTTTTCACGAATAAATCGAATATCCAGCATGATTTTCTACCTCGCTATCATAATATCGTATGAAAGGGTGCGTATACCGGTGAAGCGCGGCTTGCCGTCAGGGCGTTCCGCTTTCCTCGCCGGCAAGCTCCTCGTAGAGCGCACGGTACTTTTCCGTCTCTTCCTGCGCCGCGCTCAGCGCGTCTTCGGTTTCGGCGAGCGTCTGCTCCAGCTCCCCGACCTGCGTTTCCAGCGCCTTGACCTCGTCCTCCAGCTTGGCGTTCTGTTCGAGCGTAGACTGCATCATGCTCGTGCTGCCCTTGAGCTGGTCGATGACCTGCTGGTTCGAGCGGTGGTTCGCTAAAAACGACCACAGGATAAGGATGAAGGCGACGGTGAACAGCACGGCAATGTAGGCGTAAACGCGCTTCTGCCGCTCCTTTTCACTGGTCGGCTTTTCGGGAGCCGCCGGCTTCGGGTTCTCCGGCGGCGGTGCTTCGTGAATGAAATCGGTCACTTTTTGGTTCCTCCATTTTTGCGCTGCTGCAGGGTGCCGAGCGCGTCGAGCAGATCGTTCAGGTCGTCCATGTCGTAATAGTCCAGCTCGATGCGGCCCTTCTTGCGGCCTGCCACGATCTTCACGCCGCGGCCGAGCGACTGGGCCAGCTCCTCCTCCGCGATGTGGGCGTGCAGCTTGTGCGTGATCTCCTCGATGGACGGCTCGCGCTCCTTCTTTTCCGTCGTCAGGCGCTTGACGAGCGCCTCAGTCTGGCGTACGCTCAGCCCCTGCGCCGCAATGGCCTCCGCGGCCTCACGCTGCCTAGCGGCGGGGAGGGGGAGCAGTGCGCGGGCGTGGCCCGCGGACAGCCTGCCGTCCTTCACCGCCTCGCGCACGCTCTCATCCAGCGTGAGCAGGCGCATGGCGTTGGCGACGGCGGGGCGCGACTTGCCGACCGTCGCGGCGGCGTCCTCCTGCGTCATGTGATAGGTCTCAATGAGCGTTTTGTAGCCCTCGGCCTCTTCAATGGGGTTCAGATCCTCGCGCTGCAGGTTTTCAATGAGCGCCAGCTCCATCGCCTTGCGGTCGTCCGCCTCGATGACGATGGCGGGCACCTGCGTCAGACCGGCAAGCCTCGCAGCCCGCCAGCGGCGTTCGCCGGCAATGATCTGATAGTAGCCCGAGGCGAGCTTGCGCACGGTCAGGGGCTGAATGATGCCGTGTTCGCGGATGGAGTCCGCCAAATCGGCGAGCGCAGCGTCGTCAAAATGCTTGCGCGGCTGACCGGCGCAGCTCTCCACCTGCGAAATGGGGAGGTAGAGGCTGTCGGCGCTTTCGGTCTGCAAGGCGGCATCGCCGAGCAGCGCGCCAAGCCCACGGCCGAGCCCGCGGTTTGCGTTTGCCATGAAAATTCTCCTTTCTGTCGGGGTGCGATGATCGGGAACAGCCCGGGCGTCCCGCCCACGGCTGTCTTTTTAATAAGGTTGGGCTGCTGCGAAGCGGAGCCGTCTCCGACTGCTTTTGCCCGTGCCGCCGCTCAGCCGTTCTTCTTCAGGAACTCGTCGGCGAAGGCGCCGTAGGCCTCCGCGCCGCGGGAGGTGCGGTCGTAGGCGTTGATGGGCTTGCCGTGGCTCGGCGCCTCGGAAAGGCGCACGTTGCGCGGAATGACCGTCGCATACACCTTACCGGGGAAGTAGTGCTTGACCTCCTCGGCGACCTGCATGGCGAGGTTGGTGCGCCCGTCGAACATCGTCAGCAGCACGCCCTCCAGCTCCAGCCGCGGGTTCATGCTGCGGCGCACGATGCGCACGGTGTTCATCAGATCGGAAAGGCCCTCGAGCGCGTAATACTCGCCCTGCACGGGCACGAGCAGGGAGTCCGCCGCGCACAGCGCGTTGAGCGTCAGCAGCTCGAGCGAGGGCGGGCAGTCGATGAGAATGTAGTCGTAGTCGGGGGCGAGAACGTCGAGCGCCTGCTTGAGCCGGAACTGGCGGTCCGGCAGGTCGATCATCTCAATGCCCGCGCCGGCCAGCGCCTTGGAGGAGGGCAGCACGTCGCCGTAGCGCGTGGCGACGACGGCAGACTTCACATCCGCGCCGTTGATGAGCACGTCGTAGACGCCCTGCGACACGGTCTTGTCCACGCCCATGCCGGAGGTGGAGTTCGCCTGCGGGTCAAAGTCGCACAGCAGCACGCGCTTGCCGCGCTCGCGCAGCACGGCGGTCAGATTGACGCAGGTGGTCGTCTTGCCGACACCGCCCTTTTGATTGACGATCGCTATGATTTTTGCCAAAAACGACACCCGCCTTTTGCCGGAACGGCTTGATCCCGGCCATTCAAGTATAGTAGAAAACAGTATAGCACAAATCAGACTGATTTCAACCGGAAAGAGAAAAAATTTTGCACGAAATTTCTGCGCGATATGCAAAAACGGGGAGTGATGTTTCACGTGAAACATCACTCCCCGTAAAACGAGGGCGATGACCAAAGTGTAAAGCGAGGCAAAATGTTTCACGTGAAACATTTTGAGACTGCGCCGCGCAGTTCAGCGGAAAAGAATCGGCAAAGCGCAAATAAGCGGCGGCACGGAAAACCGAACGGGAGAAGGCAATCTACTCCGTCAGCAGCAGAGCGTCGTAGGGGGCGAGGGTGATATGCAGCCGACCGCCTTCGGCCAAAAACGACTGGCCGCTGAGCGCGTCGTGCGCAAGCGGCGCTGCCCACGGCAGGTCGACCGAGGCGCTTTCCGCGCCGGCGTTGACGGCGCAAAGGGAGACCTCATCGCCCGCGCGGCGGGCAAAGCAGAGCACGCGGCCCGCAGCAAGGGGGTAGGCAATGTCGCCGCTTTGCAGCGACTCCCGTTCGGCGCGGAGCCTGCCGAGCGTGCGGAACCAATCGAGCAGCGCGGTATCCTCATGCCCCCATGGGTAGGTGCGGCGGTTGAACGGGTCCTCAAAGCCCTCCATGCCGGCCTCGTCGCCGTAGTAGACCGTGGGCGAGCCGGGGAAGGCGTAAAGCACCAGCGCGGCGAGCTTGAGCAGCGCCGTGCCGCGCTCGCGCTCGGCGGGGGATAGGCGGTAGTGCGCGCGCGCATCGCGGTCCGCCGGCGGCTGCTCACAGCCGAGAAGCGTCAGCAGGCGCGGCGTGTCGTGCGTGGAGAGGAAGTTCATCGCGCCGTAGAAGGCGGGGGAGGGGTAGTTCTCACGGATGGTCTCCATCGCGTCGCGGAAGTCCTCCGCGCCGGACGTGCCGGCAAGGTAGGGCAGCAGCGCGGTGCGGAAGGGATAGTTCATCAGGCCGTGCAGACCGCCGCCGAGCAGGTAGCGGCGGCGCTTGGAGTAGGCGACCTTGGTGGTGCCGTCCTCCCACACCTCGCCGAGGAGGTAGGCGTCGGGGAAGTCCTGCTGCATGACGGCGCGGATGGCGAAGATAAATTCGTCGGGCAGCTCGTCGGCGACATCGAGCCGCCACGCGCTCGCGCCCGCGCGGAGCCAGCGGCGGACAATGGAGTTCTCGCCGGTGATGATGTAGTTGACATAACTTTCGTTCCGCTCGTTCACGGCGGGCAGATTCTTGATGCCCCACCAGGCGTCATAGTCCGTGGGGAAGGGGTGGAAGCTGTACCACAAATAGTAGGGGGAGATGGGGCCCTGCGCCGCGCCGGGCGCGGGGTAGAAGCCGTCGGCGTTGAAGTAGCGGCTTTTTGCGCCGGTGTGGTTGAACACGCCGTCGAGCATGACGCGGATGCCGCGCTTTTCTGCCTCCGTGCAGAGGGTGCGGAAGTCCTGCTCGTCGCCGAGGAGCGGGTCGACCGTTTCGTAGTCGGCGGTATCGTAGCGATGGTTGGAGGCGGCCTCGAAGATCGGGTTGAGGTAGAGCGTGGTGACGTGGAGCGAGGCGAGGTAGTCGAGCTTTTCCGTGATGCCGGCGAGGTCGCCGCCGAAGAAGTCCTCGCAGTAGTCGCCGCGCTCGTTGGGCCCGCAGAGCGGCGTTTCGTCCCAGCGCTCGTGAAGCGTGCGGCAGCCGATCAGACCGTCCACGCTGCGCGTCCTTGCGCGGTAAAAGCGGTCGGGGAAGATCTGGTAGGTGACGCCGCGGCCGAACCAGCCGGGCGTTTTGGCGCGGCCGTCGTAGACGGTCAGCTGCCAGGGCGTTACCTTATCCCAGCTTTGGAAGCCGTCCTTGCCATAGCAGCTCTCGCCGCCGTCCGCCCAGCGCAGGCGGAAGTGGTACCAGATCAGCTCCGGCTGCGAGGGGGCGAAGAAGGTGCCGGAAAAGGCGGGGGCGCCGTCCTCGTCCGTTGTGGGGAGGAGCTCGGTCTCCGTCCAGCGGTCGGAGAACTCGTGGTGGGCGAGCAGCGTGCAGCCGGTGACGGCGTGCCCGCACGGGTAGAAGGTGAAGTCCACCGCGGCGAAGGTCGTGACCGCGCCGAAGGGGGACTTGCAGCGCGCGTCGCGGGGATCAAAGAGAATGGACATGGTGTTGCTCCTTTTTTGCCGCCGAGGGCGGCGGAACTCACCGCACTTCGTGCGGCACATTTCGCAAGGGCGATTCTCTTTCCGAAAGAGAACCGCCCCTGCGCGACCCCAAGAGAACGCAAGGGGCTGTCGCCCCTTGACCCCCGAACTGCGGCGGTCAAATTACCGTTCAGCAACCGTATGTGAGTGCACCGGCGCGGCACAGCCGCGCTTTCTGCCGCTTTCGATTTGGTGTGCTTCTTGCGGCCGCTGCCGCTCTGCGGCGGGGTTACGGTGGGATGTGCAGGGATCATTCCTCCGTGTTGATCTTGCCGTGCTGCTGCTCGTAGGCGTCAATGCACTCCTGCGTCAGATGCTCGAGCTGGGCGTTGAGGGAACGGTGGTTCTTTTTCGCGATGTAGGTGATCTTCTTGAGCATCTCTTCGTGAAAGCGTATGCCGGTCTGGATCTTGTCCGTTGCCATGATAACACTCCTTTAGCATGATGCAAACATTTTAACGAAAGAAAGGTTGACTTTCCACAAACGAAGTGTTATTGTAACGATAACACTTATGGAAAAACGGAGAAACGTGCATGGACTGTGGGGACTGCAAATTTTTTCGGCAGCACTATGTGATATCGTCGAGGCGGTATATGGCACTTGAATATGGGCATTGTGTTGCGCGGTGCAGAAAGAAAATGTATGCCGCGGATACGACAGCCTGTGAGCGGTATGAGCAGTCGACCGGCGAGACGCTGCCGCCGGAGAGCGAATTTTATATAACCGTGCAGGTTTACCCAAAAGCGACGGAATAAAACGTCTCCGAAACCCCGCCGCAGCAGCGGCTGAGCGGACATAGGCGCAGACCAGATCGAAAGCGGCAACAGGAAACCGCAGGCAGTTCTTTGCGCAGCGCGTGCAGTGATTCCTTGCAGGGACAGACAATGCGGGGGCGAGGGGTGTCCCCTCGTTGTCTCTGGGGATTCCAAAGGGGGTATTCTCTTCAACCAAGAGAATACCCCCTTTGACAAGCGCCGCGCTTCGTGCGGCAAGCCCCCGCCGCCGACGGCGGCAAAAATTGTAAATTTTTAAAATCCCTCTTTTATCCCAATGCACTTTGTGTTATATTAAAAACTGTATTATTACGTCTGCTCCCGGGGAAGAGAAAGGAGATCATACGATGGAAAACCGCGTTACCGTCAGCATCTGCGGCGAGGAGTATACCTTTGTCGCCGAGGAGGCCCCCTCTTATATGCAGAAGGTCGGCGCTTACGTCGGCACGAAGATGGACGAAATGCTCACCGGCGCGAAGGTGGGACGCACCGACGCCGCCGTGCTCGCCGCGGCGAACATCGCCGACGAGCTCTTCAAGGAGCGCGAGGCCAGCGAGGCGCTGCGCCGCCAGCTCAAGCAGTACATCGACGACGCCGCGCAGGCGAAGAACGAGGTCAGCGAGCTCAAGCGCGAGCTGTTCAAATTGCAGAACAGGAAATAATGACGGAGCTGCTCTCTCCCGCGGGCGGACGCGAGGCGCTGGCCGCCGCCGTGCAGAACGGCGCGGACGCCGTGTATATGGGCTTTGGCAGCTTCAACGCGCGCCGCAGCGCCAGAAACTTCAGCGATGAGGAATTTCTGGCGGCGGTGCGTTATTGCCATTTGCGGGGCGTGAAGGTCTACCTGACGCTCAATACGCTCGTGACCGACCGCGAGCTGCCCGCGCTTGCCGAGACGGCGCGGCGGGCGAGCGAATACGGCGTGGACGCGATTCTGGTGCAGGACTGGGGCGTTTATGAAACGCTGCGCGCGGTGATCCCCGATGTGCCGCTGCACGCGAGCACACAGATGGCGCTGCACACGCTCTCGGGTGTGGAGGAGGCGGCGCGGCTCGGCATGACGCGGGCAGTGCTCGCGCGGGAGCTGTCGGGCGAGGAGATCCGCGAGATCGCGGAGCGCGCGCCGATCGAGATCGAGACCTTTGCGCACGGGGCGCTTTGTATGTGCTATTCGGGAATGTGCGAGATGTCCGCGGTGATCGGCGGGCGGAGCGGCAACCGCGGCGCGTGCGCGCAGCCCTGCCGCTTGCGCTATGGCTGGCACGGGAAGGCGGACGCGAATCCACTGTCGCTCAAGGACGCGAATCTCGCGGCGTATGCCGGCGAGATGGCGGAGATGGGCGTGGCTTGCCTGAAGCTCGAGGGGCGCATGAAGCGGCCCGAGTATGTGGCGGCGGTGACGGGCATCTATGCCGCGCTGCTGCGCGAGCACCGCGCACCGACGGCGGACGAACAGAAAAAGCTCGCGCTGGCATTCTCACGCGACGGGTTCACGGACGGCTATTACCGTGGCCGGCGCGGGAAGGAAATGTTCGGCGTTCGCCCGGAAAATGCGCGCTGGCCGGAGGAGTGGTTCGGCACGCTGCGGGCGTGCCGGTGCGCTTCCGCGCGGCGCTTCGTTTGGGCGAGCCGATGGTGCTGACCGCCGAGGACGGCGACGGGCATTGCGTCACGGTCACGGGAGTCGCGCCGGAGGCGGCGCGAAGCCGCGCGGTGACAGCCGGGGAGGTCGAGGCCCGTCTGCGCAAGACCGGCGGGACGGCGTTCACGGTGTCGGACTGCGCGGTGACAGCGGAGGACGGGCTGTCCGTTCCGGCGAGCGCGCTCAACGCGCTGCGGCGCGACGCGCTCGCGGCGCTGGAGGCGATGCGGACGGAGATACCCGAGCGGCGCGAGGGGACGTTTGTCCCGGCTGAGAGGATCAAAAACCCGACGGAGCCGCCGCGCTTCACGGCGTCGATCTACCGTGCCGGGCAGCTTACCGATGCGCTGGTGAACGAGGGCGTGGAAACGGTGTATGTGCCGCTGGAGCTGCTGCCGTCGGTCGAGGTGGAGAAATACCGTGGGCGGACGAAATTTGCCGCCGTGCTGCCGCGCGTGTGGCGGACGGCGGACGAGGAAGGTCTGCGCGAACAGCTTCGCACGGCGAAGGAGCGTGGCGTGGAGTGCGCGGTGCTGGGGAATCTGGGACATTTCGCGCTCGTGCGCGGGCTGGATATGGAGCTGTGCGGGGACTTCGGGCTGAATGTGTTCAACTCCGCGGCGCTGCGGTTTTTGCAGGAGCAGGGGCTATCGGGCGCGACGCTGTCGTTCGAGCTGCGGCACGAGCAGCTGCGCGACATCAGCAAGTGCATCCCCTGCGAGGCGATTGTCTACGGGCGGCTGCCGCTGATGATCACGGAAAACTGCATCGTGGCGAACGAGTTCGGCTGCCGGCGCTTTAAGGGGCGCTGCGGCGCCGTCTGCGCGGACAGCGCGTGCGCCGGAGCGCCGGAGCTGACTGACCGCGTGGGCGAGCGGTTCCCGGTGCTGCACGCCTACGGCTGCCGGAGCGAGCTCCAGAACGGCAAGACGCTGTGGCTGGCGGACAAGCCGGAGTACCGGAAAATCGGTTTGACCTACGCGCGGCTGCGCTTTACGACCGAGTCGGCGGAGGAGTGCGTGCGCGTGCTGCGGGCCTACAAGGGGCGGGAGGAATACACGCCCAAGGACATCACGCGCGGGCTTTTCTACCGCGGCGTGGAGTAAAAATGAAAACAAAACGTAGTTTTTCTGCGTGATATTACGATTTGTATTGAAAAGAGGACTGAGATCATGCCGCATATCGTGCTGGCTTCCAAGTCGCCGCGCCGCCATGAGCTGCTGCGGCGCATGGGCATCACCGATTTTTCCGTGGTCGTTCCCGACGTGGAGGAGACCTATCCCGAGGGGCTTGCGCCGCAGGAGATCGTCGCGCACATCGCGCGCCTGAAATCCGACGCGGCGGCGCCGCTGGTCGGGCCGGAGGATATTCTCATCACGGCGGACACGATGGTGTTTTTGGAGAACGACCGGCTCGGCAAGCCGCGCGACGAGGCGGACGCGCTGCGAATGCTCACGGAGCTGGCGGGAAACCGCCACACGGTCTGCACGGGCGTGACGGTGCGGCAGGGCGGCAAGGCGGAAGCCTTTACGGTATCGACGGACGTGTACTTCCGTCCTTGCGCGGAGGAGGAGCTGCGCGCCTACATCGCCACCGGCGAGCCGATGGACAAGGCGGGCGCTTACGGCGTGCAGAGCCTGGGCGCGCTGTTCGTCGAGCGCATCGACGGCGACTTCTACAACGTCATGGGACTGCCGGTGGAGAAGCTGGGGCAATGCCTGACGAAGCATTTCGGCATGCGCTTCTTCTAAAATAACGACCCCCGAAGGGAGGGCTGCGCTTTGCGCGAATTTCTGGAAAAATACGGCCTGCGGCTGCTCATTATTACGACCGCCTGCGCGGTGCTCATCAGCGTGCTGAGCTTTGTGAGCGCGACGTCGGGCTTTTTGCAGAATGCGGTGGGCGTGCTGACCTATCCGTTCCGCTCGGCGGTCACGGCGGTGGCGACGTGGGTGGAGGACAAGCAGCGCTATTATAAGGACTACTCCGACCTCATAGCGGAAAACGAGGCGCTGCGCGAGCGCGTGGCGGAGCTGGAGCGCGACGCGCGGCAGGCCAAGGCCGACCGCGAGGAGAATGCACTGCTGCGCGAGCTGCTGGAGCTGCGGGAGCAGCGGCGTGACCTGACCTTCGAGTCCGCGGCGGTCATCGACCGCGAGAGCACGAACTGGACGAGCGCGCTGACGCTCAACCGCGGCACGGCGCACGGCGTGGAGAAAAACGACTGCGTGGTGTCCGCCGAGGGCGACCTGGTGGGCGTGGTGTCCGCGGTGGGCTACAACTGGTGTACCGTGCTGACGGTGATCGACACCGACACGGAGCTGGGCGCGCGGGTGTTCCGCACGCAGGAGGTCGCGGTCGCGGAGGGCGATCTGGCGCTGATGGGCGAGGGAAAGCTCAAGCTGAGCTATCTTTCCGCCGACGCGCAGCTGCTCTCAGGCGATGTGGTGACGACCTCGGGCCTCGGCGGGTTCTACCCGGGCGGGCTGGTCATCGGGACGGTGGAGTCCGTGCGCACGGGCGACGACGGACTGGCGCAGTACGCGGTGCTTGCGCCCGCGGCGCGGCTCGGCGAGCTGAGCGAGGTATTCATCATCAAGGATTTTGACATCGTCGACTGACGGTGAAGCATTTTTCGGAAAGGGGGCGCTGCCATGTCGCCGTCGACCACGCGTGATACGGCGGTCAAATGGACCGCTTACGCGCTTGCGTGCCTGCTGCTGCTCTTTGGGCATGAGCTGACGCTTGCCCATCTGCGCGTGTGGGGCATCGCGCCCTTTCTGCCGCCGCTGCTGCCGGCGGTGCTCGCGTCGATGGAGGACCGGCTGGAGGGCTTTGTGTTCGCGCTGGCGTTCGGCGTGCTGTGCGACCTGGCGCTGACCGCCCCGCTGCCGTGCCTGTACACGATCGCGTTCCCGCTCACGGCGCTGCTCGCGGCGCTCATCGCGAGGAGCGTGCTGCAGCCGGGCATCCTGTGCTCGCTGGCGGTGAGCACGGCGGCATTCGTGCTCGTGGACCTCATCACGGCGGTCACGCTGCTCGCCGGCGGACGCTCGGAGCTGTCCGCCATCGCGCTGCGCGCGGTGCAGGAGCTGGCGCTCTCGCTGCCGCTGCTGATCGTGTGCCACCCGGTGCTGGCGTTCCTGCATCGGAAATTTACCCTGTAACAACGGCAAAGAACCGCGAAGGGAGGGCCTGCCGTGGACGACAAAAAGCAATTCAGCCGACGCCTGCTCGTGATCGGCGCGCTCTTCTCGCTGGTGCTGGCGGCGTATTTCGTGACGCTCTTTGACGCGCAGATCGTACACGGCGCGGAGTACCGCGCGCGGTCCATCCGCGCGAACACGAAGAGCGAGACGGTGGTGACCTCGCGCGGCATCCTGACCGACCGGAACGGCAAGGCGCTGGTGACGAACCGGAGCGTGTATACGCTCGAGCTGGACGCTTCGCTCGCGCCCTCGGACGATGCGGCGCTCAACAAGGAGCTGCTGCGGCTCATCGAGCTGCTGGAAAACCGGGGGATCGTCTGGGAGGACACGCTGCCGCTGACGGCGGAGCAGAACGAGA
>OMDJ01000890.1_pt1 | contig 16369 bp, 11 predicted proteins | sample 1645211 | NCBI WGS metagenome assembly OMDJ01 (sample SAMEA103958142, study PRJEB25191) | human gut metagenome | biome: human-associated habitat [ENVO:00009003]; feature: intestine environment [ENVO:2100002]; material: feces | place: Germany | collected 2013/2015 | reverse complement strand
GTGGCCATCCACGAGATCCCCACCCGCCTCAAGAGTGACATTCTGGTCTGCGCGGTGGAGCGTGACGGCGGGGTCATCATCCCCAACGGTAACTTTGTGCTGCAGAACGGCGACCAGGTCACCTTCCTCGCCACGCAGGAGAAGGCCCACGAGTTCTTCCAGCGTATCAATATGCCGGTGCGGCCGGTGCGCAACGCCCTCATCGTGGGCGGCGGTGCCATCGCCTATTATCTGAGCCAGGAGCTGCTGGAAAATCACGTCCGCGTCCGCATCGTCGAGCGGGACCCGGCCCGCTGCAATGTTCTGGCCGAGTCCCTGCCTGAGGCACAGATACTGAACGAGGACGGCTCTAACCGCGACTTCCTGCTCTCGGAAGGTCTGGAATCCACCGAAGCCTTCGTGGCTCTGACCAACATCGACGAAGAAAACGTGCTGCTGACCCTGTTTGCCAAAAAGCACTCCAAGGGCAAGCTGGTCACGAAGATCAACCGCCTCGAGTTCGACGATATTCTGGCCGGGCTCGATTTGGGCAGCATCGTCTACCCCAAGTACATGACCTGCGACTACATCGTGCAGTACGTCCGCGCCCTGCAGAACGAGGCCGGAAACAACATCAAGACCCTTTACCGCATCCTCGACGACCGCGTGGAAGCGCTGGAATTCACTGTCCATGAGGAGAGCCGGGCCACCGGCGTGCCGCTGAGCCAGCTGCATCTGAAAAAGAATCTGCTGCTCTGCTGCATCACCCGCGGCGACAACATCCTCATCCCCCGCGGCGGCGACCAGATCCAGGTGGGCGACAATGTCATCGTCGTCACGCTGGAACACGGCCTGCACGACCTGCGGGACATCGTGGAAGAGTAACGGGGGACAGGACGTATGAATTATGCGATCGTCTTTCGTCTGCTGGGCTACATCCTGATGATAGAGGGTGCACTGCTGCTGCTCCCGGCGGTGACGAGCCTCATCTACGCCGAGTGGGCCGTCATGGGCGTGTTCCTGCTGACGGCGGCCATCAGTGGGGCGCTGGGTTTTGCCCTGCAGGCCATCAAGCCCCGCAGCAAGGTGTTCTATATGCGGGAGGGCTTTGCGGCCACCGCCCTGAGCTGGATCACCATCAGTATCATGGGCGCAGTGCCGTTCGTCCTCACCGGCTGCATCCCGAATCCCGTGGACGCCATGTTTGAGACCGTTTCGGGCTTCACCACCACCGGTGCCAGCATCCTGCCCGGTGTGGAGGGCCTGCCCAACGGCATCCTGTTCTGGCGCAGCTTCACCCATTGGATCGGCGGCATGGGCGTTCTGGTGTTCCTGCTCTCCCTGCTGCCCCTGACCGGCGGCTCCCACGTCAACCTGATGAAGGCGGAAAGCCCCGGCCCGCAGGTGGACAAGCTGGTGCCGAAGGTGCAGTCTACGGCCAAGATCCTGTACGGCATCTATTTCGCGCTCACGGTGGTGGAGGTCTGCTTCCTGCTGGCGGGCGGAATGAATGTGTTCGACTCTCGGCCTTTGGCACGGCGGGTACTGGCGGCTTCGGCTTCAAGAACGACAGCTTTGCCAGCTTCTCGCCTTACATCCAGTGGGTCGTGACCGTCTTTATGATCCTTTTCGGCGTTAACTTCAACGCGTATTTCCTGCTGCTGCTGCGCCGGTTCCGCCGCGCAGCGTCCAGCGAGGAAGTCCGCGCCTATTTTGCCATCATTCTGGCGGCGGTGGCCGTCATCACGGTGAACATCCGCAGCCTCTACGGCACCTTCGGCGAGGCGCTGCGCCATGCGGCCTTCCAGGTCGGCTCCATCATTACCACCACCGGCTTTTCCAGCTGTGATTTCGACCTCTGGCCCACGCTGGCAAAAGAGGTGCTGGTGCTGCTGATGTTCGTGGGTGCCTGCGCGGGCAGCACCGGCGGCGGCATCAAGGTGAGCCGCTTCCTCCTGATGGGAAAGACGCTGGGCAAGGAGCTGAAGCAGGCTCTCCACCCGCAGGTGGTGGCCCCTGTCCGGATGGACGGCAAGCTGGTCAATCATGAGACCATCCGCACCACCAACGTCTTTCTGGCGGCCTACATCTTCATCTTTGCGGCGAGTTTCATGCTTGTCAGTCTGGACGGCTTTGACATGGTGACGAACTTCACCTCCGTCGCCGCCACCCTGAACAACATCGGCCCCGGCCTCAATCAGGTGGGGCCCATGATGAACTTCGGGGCCTACTCCAACTTTGCAAAGCTGGTGCTCATCTTCGATATGCTGGCCGGTCGTCTGGAAATTTTCCCGATGCTGGTGCTCTTCCTGCCCGATGCGTGGAGAAGATTCTAAAAGTTTTATAACGCAAAAAATCCCCCGGTCCAGCCGGGGGATTTTTGTCTGTATCAGAACGTCAGATCGACCTTTTCCTGCGCACGGTATTGCAGAGCCTCGAGCAGCGAATCCTCGTCGAGGAGGCGCTTGCCGGAGAGGTCGGCAATGGTGCGGGCCACCCGGAGGATGCGGTCGTGGGCGCGGGCCGAAAGGCCCAGCGTCTCGTAGGAGGCCCGCAGGAGCTGCTCGGCAGCGGGGGTCATCCGGCAGATGCGCCGCACCTGCCCGGCGGTGAGCTGGGCGTTGCAGCGCACATCCTCGTAGCCGGGAGCAGCGTACCGCTGGGCCTGGATGGCCCGGGCAGCAAGGACCTGTTTCCGCAGCTCGGCGCTGCTCTCGGAAGGGGCAGCGCCATGCAGTTCATCGAAGGCCACCGGGTCCATCTCGACGCAGAGGTCGATGCGGTCCAGCAGCGGGCCGGACACCCGGCTGCGGTACTGCCGCACCGCGCTGGGCGAACAGGTGCAGGCTCGGGTAGGGTGGCCGTAGTAGCCGCATTTGCAGGGGTTCATGGCGGCGACGAGCTGGAAGCGGCTGGGATAAGTGGCGCTTCCGGCGGCCCGGCTGACCGTGATGCAGCCGTCCTCGAGGGGCTGGCGCAGCACTTCGAGGCTCTCGCGGGAGAACTCGGGCAGCTCGTCGAGGAAGAGGACGCCGCAGTTGGCCAGACTGCACTCGCCGGGGCGGAACTGCGCCCCGCCGCCCGCCAGCGCAGCCGAACTGGCCGAGTGGTGGGGGCTGCGGAAGGGCCGTGCCGTCACGAGGCCCCGGCCTGCGGGCATCTGCCCGGCGATGGAGTAAATTTTCGTCGTCTCCACGGCTTCTTCCCGGGTCAGGGGCGGCAGGATGCCGGGCAGGCGGCGGGCCAGCATGGATTTGCCGGTGCCGGGCGCACCGACGAGCAGGACGTTGTGTCCGCCCGCAGCCGCGATGACCATCGCCCGGCGGGCCAGCGGCTGGCCGCAGACGTCAGCGAAATCGGGAACGTGGCTCCACGCATCGGCAGGGTCGAAGGGGACAGGCATCGTAGGCAGGATGGGCTGGACGCCCCGCAGTGCATCCACGACCTGACGGGCCGTTGCGGCAGGATAGACCTGCATCTCGCTGCCGCAGGCTTCAGCGGCTTCGGCAGCATTCTCGGCAGGGACATAGAGCGCCCGCACACCGCCGGCGGCAGCTTCCAGCGCCATGGGCAAGACGCCGGACACCGGGCGGAGACTGCCGTCCAGCGCCAGCTCTCCCAGAAAGGCCGTGTCCTTCGGCGGCGGCTCCAGCTGCCCGGAAGCGGCCAGCACCGCCAGCAGCAGGGGCAGGTCATACACCGGGCCGGTCTTGCGGACGTCGGCGGGAGCGAGGTTGATGGTGATGCGGCGGTCAGGCCACTTGAAGCCCAGATTTTTCAGGGCTGCGTGGACGCGGTCGCCGCTCTCCCGGACGGCGGAGTCCGGCAGGCCGACGATGGAGAGGGCGGGCATCCCGCCCGAGATGTCGGCCTCGACTTCCACGGGAAAGCCGTTGAGGCCCTTGAGGCCGAAGCTCTTGAGGACTGCGTACATGGGCGCTCCTTTCTGCCCGATGGGGCGGCAGAAACCATCCATAAAAGGGGTGACGAAATTCTTTACGGTGCTTCGAAATTTATTCTGAGATAACAGACAAAAAACATGAAATGGTCGGCTAAGAACTGACTAAGAAATGGGAATGACAGGGCGCAGATGCCCAAGTTCGACACAATTTTCTGTTTGAATCTATTATATTAGAGGGCATGTGAGATGTCAACGAAACGCGGGCGATCTGCGATTGGAGGAAGAATCTTATGGTTGCGAAAGAGTACTGCTGTTACACCAGGCCCTATTCCAGTATTGAAGGCTTTCAGCTTGCACACACGCTGTACTACAGCGCAAGCGTAGAGGAAGAGGGGGTTGTACTGGCAGTGCGGCGGCAGCAGGGAGAAGAGTGTGTCACGGAGCAGGTCATCTGCCCGGTGGGCGACTTCGGGCGGCTGATGTCCCTGATGCGGTATCTGTGCGAAAATGGAGTAGGGCTGGGCCACTGGCTGGATGTACTGGACGACGCAGGGCAGGTGTACTGGCCCTGCACGGCTGCAAATGGGCAGCAGGAGAGCGGAAAGCCTGCACGATTTGTGGCATTTGCTGGTTTTGAGGGGGCAAACTTGGTACATAATCCTGAATTGACACAAAGCGTATAAAAGCTTATATTATAAGTAGACTTGGATGAATTTGTCCATTATGGTCAAAAATTATAAAGGTAAGGTGTGCAATATGTATCAGGATGAGTATAAGCGCTGGCTGGCAGCGGATCTGGAGGATGCAGATCTGAAGCCGGAGCTGGCCAAGGTCGAGGGAAACGACGACGAGATCAAGGACCGCTTTGCCGTTGCACTGAAGTTCGGCACCGCCGGCCTGCGCGGCGTGCTGGGCGCTGGCACCAACCGCATGAACATCTACGTCGTGCGTCAGGCCACCCAGGGCCTGGCAAACTGGGTCAAGACCCAGGGCGGCAGCCAGACCGTGGCCATCAGCTACGACAGCCGCCTGAAGAGCGACGTCTTTGCCAAAACTGCCGCCGGCGTTCTGGCCGCAAACGGCATCAAGGTGCGCATTTATGATGCTCTGATGCCTGTCCCGGCCCTGAGCTTTGCCACCCGTTACTATGAGTGCAATGCGGGCATCATGGTCACCGCTTCTCATAACCCCGCCAAGTACAACGGCTACAAGGCCTACGGCCCCGACGGCTGCCAGATGACCGATGACGCCGCCGCCATCGTCTATGACGAGATCCAGAAGACCGATGTCCTGACCGGCGCAAAGTACATCTCCTTTGCCGAAGGCGTCGAGCAGGGCCTCATCCGCTTTGTGGGCGACGACTGCAAGAACGCCCTTTACGCCGCCATCGAGGCACGTCAGGTGCGCCCGGGCCTGTGCAAGACCGCCGGCCTGAAGCTGGTCTACAGCCCGCTGAACGGCTCCGGTCTGGTGCCGGTCACCCACGTTCTGAACGACATGGGCGTCACCGACATCACCGTCGTGCCGGAGCAGGAGTACCCCAACGGCTACTTCACCACCTGCTCCTACCCCAACCCCGAGATCTTCGAGGCTCTGAAGCTGGGCCTCGACCTCGCCACCAAGACCGGCGCCGACCTGATGCTGGCCACCGACCCCGACGCCGACCGCGTGGGTATCGCCATGAAGTGTCCGGACGGCAGCTATGAGCTGGTCTCCGGCAACGAGATGGGCGCTCTGCTGCTGGATTACATCTGCGCTGGCCGCATCGAGAAGGGTACCATGCCCAAGGACCCCGTCGCCGTCAAGTCCATCGTCTCCACCCCGCTGGCCGATGCCATCGCCGCCCACTACGGCGTGGAGATGCGCAGCGTACTGACCGGCTTCAAGTGGATCGGCGACCAGATCGCAAAGCTGGAAGCTGCCGGTGAAGTGGACCGCTTCATCTTCGGCTTCGAGGAGAGCTACGGCTATCTGGCCGGCCCCTATGTCCGTGACAAGGATGCTGTCATCGGCTCCATGCTCATCTGCGAGATGGCCGCTTACTACCGCAGCATCGGTTCCTCCATCAAGGAGCGTCTGGAAGAGATCTACAAGGAGTATGGCCGCTACCTGAACAAGGTGGACAGCTTCGAGTTCCCCGGCCTGACCGGCATGGAGAAGATGGCCTCCATCATGCAGAAGCTGCGTGACGAGCCCCTCACCGAGCTGGCCGGCCACAAGGTGGTCAAGGTCACCGACTACAAGAAGCCCGAAGAGACCGGCCTGCCCGCCGCAAACGTCCTCATCTACACTCTGGACAACGGCGCTACCGTGGTCGTCCGTCCCTCCGGCACTGAGCCGAAGATCAAGACCTACTTCACCACTCTGGGCAAGGACCTGGCCGAGGCTCAGGCTCAGAAGGATGCTCTGGCCGCTGCCATCGAGCCCATCCTCGCATAACGCAGAAATTTCATAAAAAATTTATGCCCCCGTACAGCGCCAAAAGTGCTGCATGGGGGCATTTTTGATGGGCGCGGGCAGTTGCAGTTTGTGGGTGGATACGCTATAATATTCAATGAATAATAATACGCTCTGTGCAGTGCGGCGCAGGGCAGGAATAAAATGGGGCAGGTGTAAGAAATTGGAATGTCGTGTGACGGCAGTCCTGGTGGCGGCTGGTTCTTCCACCCGGATGGGATTTGATAAACTGAGCTTCGATCTGGGCGGTGAGACCGTCCTGGAGCGGAGCGTCCGGGCCTTTGACGAGTGTCCGGAGGTGGACGAGCTGGTGATCGTGACCGGCGCGTCCAGTGAGAATGCCCAGCGGGCCGCTGCCCGCTGCAAAAAGCCGGTGCGGTTGGTGAAGGGCGGCTCGACCCGCGCCGAGAGCGCCCGCAGCGGCGTGGCCGCTGCCCACGGCAGACTGGTGGCCGTCCACGACGCGGCCCGGCCCTTCGTGAGCCAGAGCGTTATCGCCGACACGATAGCGGCCGCTGCCCGCTGCGGTGCCGCCGCCCCGGCAGTGCCGGTGAAGGACACCATCAAGCAGGCGAAGGGCGGAAACGGCAAGACTGTGCCGGAAGGCTGCATGGTGGAGAACACCCCTGACCGCAGCACCCTTTATGCGGTGCAGACGCCCCAGTGCTTCGACCGCGCAGCCTATCTGGCGGCGCTGGATGAACTGGACGAGGCCAGTGCTCGCCTCGTCACCGACGACTGCAGCCTGTTTGAGCTGACGGGCCGTCCGGTGGAGCTGGTACAGGGCGACTACGCAAACATCAAGATAACCACCCGGGAGGACCTGCCCCGGACCGAGAACGGAGGAAAGAAAATGCGCATTGGTCATGGTTACGACGTCCACCGTCTGGTGGAGGGCCGCAAGCTCATCCTGGGCGGCGTGGAAGTGCCGTATGAAAAGGGCCTGCTGGGCCACTCGGACGCCGACGTGCTGGCCCACGCGGTCATGGACGCCGTGCTGGGCGCAGCGGCGCTGGGAGACATCGGCCAGCACTTCCCCGATACGGCGGAAGAGTACGCCGGGGCCGACAGCCTCATGCTGGCCCGCCGTGTGGCAGAAATCATGACCGAGCACGGCTGGCGCATCGAGAACATCGACGCCACCATCCTCTGCCAGCGCCCGAAGCTGGCTCCCCACATCCCGGCCATGCGGGCAAAGCTGGCCGAGGCTTTCGGGATGCCGGTGGACGCCGTGAGCGTCAAAGCCACCACCGAGGAGCATCTGGGCTTTACCGGCGAGGGGCTGGGCATCGCGGCCCATGCCGTCGCCCTCATCGAAGCAGTGTGAACGGGAGAATGTGACCCATGACTCTGAACTCTATCGTAGCAAACTTCCAGACCTTCAAGCTGGTAGACCTGCTGGACATCCTCATCATCGCGTTCCTCATCTACCAGCTGCTGGGCTTCGTCAACCGCACCCGCGCCGGCCAGCTGGCCAAGGGCGCGCTCATCGTGATGGCGGTCTATCTGGTGGCGAACATCCTGAATATGCGCACCGTCACCTGGCTGCTCAACTCGCTGCTGCAAGTCGGTCTGCTGACGCTGGTGGTGCTGTTCCAGCCCGAGATACGGCGTGCGCTGGAGCGGATGGGCCAGACTGACCAGTGGGCCTATCGCTTCTTCAATAAAAACCGCTACAACGACACCAGCCTCAAGGGCGCGTGGCGCAGCGCCATCATCGCCATCTGCGACGCGGCAGAGCGCTTTTCGGAGACCAAGACCGGCGCACTCATCGTGCTGGAACGGAACACCAACCTTTCTGAGATCGTCCGCACCGGCACGCCCGTGAACAGCGCAGTCAACCTCGAGGTGCTGGGTACCATCTTCTACGAGGGTACCCCCCTCCACGACGGCGCAGCCATCATCGAGGATGGCCGCATCAAGGCGGCAGGCTGTGTGCTGCCCCTTTCCAACAACCTGGACCTGGGCAAGGACATGGGTACCCGCCACCGCGCCTGCCTCGGCATCGCCGAGAACTCCGACGCCATCGCCATCGTAGTCAGTGAGGAGACGGGCATCATCTCGATGGCGAAAAACGGTGTGCTCATGCGCCACTTTGACCGTCAGACCCTTTACACCCGGCTGGTGGATGAGATGATACCCAAGGAGACCGCCAGCGAGAAAAGCGCTGCCGAGGGCTGGAAGGCCCGGGGCAAGCGCCTGCTGAACTGGGTGAACAACAAGGAGGAGGATGAGCAGCAATGAGCACTGAGCAGAACAACGGCAAGCCTGCCGTACCCCCCAAGCGCAATCTGCTGAACGACCGCCGCATCCGGCTCCTGCTTTCTTTGCTGGGTGCAGTCATCGCGTGGATGGCTGTCACCATCGTCGTGCAGCCCGGCACCACCACCACCATCTATAATGTTCCGGTGGACTTTACCTATGATTCGGCTGCCTACACTTCCCGGGGCCTGAGCATCGTCAATGCAGAGGAAAAAACGGTCAACCTGAAGCTTTCCGGCGACGGCTACACCATCGGCAGCCTGTCGGCCAACGACTTTGTCGTCTACCCCGACTGGTCCAGCGTCCGCGACAGCGGCGAAAAGAGCCTGCGCCTTCAGGTGCGGAGCCAGAGCACCCTGCTCACCGGTGTGTCCGTCTCCATCGACGGCGACAACACCGTGGACGTGGTGTTCGATGTGGTGGAAGAAAAGACCCTGCCCATCCAGGTGACGACGAATTACCTGAAGATAGCAGACGGCTATATCCTTTACGGCACCGACATCTCGAAGGAGACGGTGACTCTCTCCGGCCCCAGCACAGAGCTGAGCAAGGTAGAGACCTGCACCGCCGAGGTGACCTACAACGGCGAGCTGACCAGCCCCGTCACTCTGGACACCAGCCTGCGTTTTTACACCCGCAGCGGCGGAGAGGTGAAATTTGAGTATACTACTCTGGAAACGGACAGCGTCGAGGTCACGCTGCAGGTGTATAAGCTGGCCACCCTGCCGGTGGAAGTCAGCTTTATCAACGCGCCCCGCGACTTTGACCCCTCGGTGCTGGTCTACTCCCTGAGCAAAAAGACCCTCAATGTGGCCGGCCCGGAGTCCCAGATCGACCGTCTGTCCACCCTGTCGGTGGGAACCATCGACCTTTCCACCTTTGCACTGGATAAGGTGTACGAAATGCCCATCGAACTGCCCAGCGGCATCCGCCTGCTGGACAACATCTCCAGCATCACGGTCAGCTTCGACAGCTCCCGTCTGGAAACCAAGACCATGAACCTGCCCGCCAGCTGTGTGCAGGTCATCAACCTGCCCTCCACCTACACCCTGACCGTGGAGACGGAGCGGCTGATGAACGTCACCCTCTGCGGCCCGGCCGGTTCGCTGGAAGCACTGAATCCGGAACAGGTGGTCATTGAAATCGACGCCGACGACTTCTATGTCGCCATCGGCCAGCAGAACATCGCCTGCCGCCTCTATGTGCCGGCCAACGACAAAATTTTTGCGCTGGGCAGCTATGTGGTGCAGTGCAAGATAGAAAGTAACTGAGTATATGATCCTGATCCATGATATTCGCCTGCCCCTCTCCGCCGGGGAGCCGCAGGCCTACGAAAAAGCCCTCCGCCTCGCCCGCATCCCCCGGGGAAAGGTGAGCCATCTGGGCATCGCCCGGCTCTCGGTGGACGCCCGCCACGGCCAGCCCAAGCTGGTGTACACCGTGGCCGTGACCCTGAAAGAGGAGAGGGAAGAGGCCGCCTGTGCGGGTGCTTCCCGCAGCGTTACCGTCCGGGGCAAGACCGATCTCTCGGTGCAGAACGGCACTCTGCCGCTGACGCACCGGCCTGTGGTCTGCGGCCTCGGCCCGGCGGGCCTCTTTGCGGCGCTGCTGCTGGCCCGTCAGGGCTACCGGCCCATCGTGCTGGAACGCGGCCCGGCGCTGGACGAGCGCGTCAAGGCCGTGGAGCATTTCTCCGCCACCGGTGAGCTGGACGAGAACGCCAACATCCAGTTCGGCGAGGGCGGCGCCGGAACCTTCTCGGACGGCAAGCTCACCACCCGCATCGGCGACGAGCTCTGCGGCTTCGTGACCGAAGTGTTCCTCGAGCACGGCGCGCCAAAGGAGATCGCCTGGCAGCAGAAGCCCCATGTCGGCACCGACCTGCTGCGGGGCGTCATCACTTCGATTCGAAAAGAGATCGAGTCGCTGGGGGGCGAGGTCCACTTCAACACAGCCCTCACCGGCTTCGAGCGGCGGGATGGCCAGCTCGTCGGTATCCAGACCACGGACGGTGCGTTCCCCTGTGAGGCGCTGGTGTTCGCGGTGGGCCACTCGGCCCGCGACACCTTCGGGATGCTGATGGACAGCGGCCTCGTGCTGGAGTGCAAGCCCTTCAGCGTCGGCTTCCGGGCAGAGCATCTCCAATCGGAAATCGAAAAGAGCCTCTACCACGAGGCGGCGGGCCATCCGGCCCTGCCGCGCGGCGAATATCAGCTTTCGCAGCACGTTGAAAAACGGTGCGTTTATACGTTCTGTATGTGTCCGGGCGGCCAGGTGGTGGCTTCGGCCAGCGAAAAGGGACGCGTCGTGACCAACGGCATGAGCTACCACGCCCGCAGCGGCAGGAATGCCAACGCGGCCGTGGTGGTCAGCGTGGGCGGTGAAGACTTCGGCAACGACCCCCGGAAGGCCATCGCCTTCCAGCGGGAGCTGGAAGCCCGGGCCTATGCGGCAGGCCGTCCCGGCGGAGAGTATGCCGCCCCGGCGGAGAACATCCAGAGCTTTTTGGAGGGCAGGGGCCGGCTGAACATTGGCCGCGTCCAGCCCACCTATGACCGGGGCGTCGTCGCTGCGGACCTCGGCGCACTGCTGCCGACCGAACTGGCCGACACCCTGCGGGCCGGTCTGCGGGCTTACGAGCGGAAAATTGCGGGTTACACCGCCCCCGAGGCCATTCTGACCGGCCTCGAGACCCGTACCAGCAGCCCGGTGCGGCTGAAACGGGAAGAAAATTTTGAATGCGCCCAGCTGGCAGGATTGTATCCCTGCGGCGAGGGTGCCGGATATGCGGGCGGCATCATGAGTGCCGCCGTCGATGGCCTGCGGGTGGCCCGCGCCATCATCAGCCGGTACAGCCCGGCAGAAGGGTGAGAAGTTGAATGACTGATCGTGAAGACGATTTTGACCGCACGGCGAAGGACAGCGAAGGCCGTAAGGTGCAGCAGGAGCTGGAACGCCAGCTCCGCGAGCTGGGCGACACCATGTCCGACTCCTTCCGCCACGGCTTTGAGGGCCGGGGCGAGGAGATCGGCGACCGTGTGTGGGATGTGGGCCGCGCCGCGGTGAACGCCGCCGGTTATGGCATCTCGGAGGCAGGCCGGGCCTTTCAGGCCGGAAAACAGGAGTACCAGAAGCGGGCCGAGGAGGCCGGAAGCAGCGCCGGCGCCAGCGGGATGACCGACTGGGCGCGCAATTTCTTTGCGAAGAAGCCGGAACCGACGGCTATCGAGAATATCCGCACCAGCGCGAAAAAGCGCCACAGCGCAGGCGTCGCCATGCTGGCGACCGGCATCACCTTCGCCGTCCTCTTCGGCATCACGGCCATCGCCTGCTTCGGCACGGCGGGGGCGTTCACGTCCGGCGGCGTGATCGTCGAAACCGCGGATACGTTCCTCAGTGCCATCGGCGATCTCGCACTGGGTGCTATCGCGGTGACGGGGTGGTGCTCTGCCGCTGTGACCGCTGTGTTCGGCTGGCTGACCGCAGCGGGCGCGTCCCGTATGAAGGCCGCCAAGACCCTGGAGCTCTACGCCGATACCGCCGAGGGCTTCGACTGGCACAAGGGCCTGTCCCTCTCCATGCTGGCCGACCTGACGCATAAAAAGAAGACCAAGGCTCTCAAGATGCTGCGGAAATTCATCCACAGGGGCTGGCTCAGTGCCTGGCTGGACGAGAAAAACGACAAGCTCTACCTGACGGCAGAGGACTACCGCGCTGCACAGGAAAATCAGCCCCAGCCCGAGCCGGAAAAAGCGCCGGAAGAGGCCGGAGAAGTCCCCCTGAACCTCGAGACGACCCGCCGCTTTGCGCAGGTGCTCGAGAAGGAGCAGGAGCTCATGGAGGATGAGCGGGCTGTGGAGGAGCTGCAGCATATGCAGAAGACCACCGAGTCCATCTGTGCCTGGCTGGAAGCCCACCCCGAGAGCCTGCCCAAGGCCCGCCGCTTTGCGGAATACTATATCCCCACCACCCTCAAACTCCTGCACACCTACAACGACGTGCAGAGCCAGCAGGGCGAGAACGCGGAGGCCATCCGCCGGGATATTGCGGGCATCCTGCACACCCTGAATCAGGCTTATGATAACCTCTACGATAAGCTTTTGTCGGACGTGGCGCTGGACATTTCCAGCGAGATCGCTGCGCTGCAGGGGATGCTGGCGAACGATGGTCTGGCCGGGGAGGGATTGCGATGACCTACCGGGCCTGGAACACCAAGACCGTTGACCGCGCCGCCCTGAAAGAGCTGACAGCGGCCATCGCCCAGCAGAACACCGAAGAGCTGGAATACCAGAACATGGACGAAGAGTGGAGCGAGGAAAAGTACCGCTCTGTCCTCGCGGCCCAGCAGAAAGAAGCCGGCCTGCTGGCCGGCATCCTCGCTGCCCGGGGCATCACCGACCCCGCCGAGGCGCTGACCCTTCTGGCGGGCGAAGAAGAGCTGAGCGACCCCATGCTCCTGACCGATATGGACAAAGCCTGTGAGCGCATCCTGCGGGCCGTCGACGAGGGGGAGACGATCGTCGTCTTCGGCGACTACGACGTGGACGGTGTGACCGCCACGGCCCTGCTCTATCAGCACCTGAAAGGGATGGGCGCCGCCGTCAAGTGTATGCTGCCCAGCCGGGAGGGCGACGGCTACGGCCTCTCGAAGAACGCGATCCAGTCGATTTACGATAAGGGCTGCCGCCTCATCGTCACGGTGGACAACGGCATCTCTGCCGTAGAGGAAGCCGCATTCGCGGCCAGCCTCGGCATCGACCTCATCATCACAGACCACCATCTGCCCCACGACACCCTGCCCCAGGCAGTGGCCATCGTGGACCCCCGCCGTGCCGACGACCACAGCCCCTTCAAGGGCCTGTGCGGCGCAGGCGTGGCCTTCAAGCTCTGCGCCGCGCTGGATGGATGCCCGCCGGAAGAGATGCTGGAATACTGCGGCGACCTCGCCGCTGTTGGCACCGTGGCCGACGTCATGCCCCTGACAGGGGAGAACCGCACCATCGTCAAAGCAGGTCTGCGCCAGCTGCAAAATACGGACAGACCCGGCTTCTGCGCCCTTTTGGAAGAAGTGGGCCTTGCAGGCAAGCCGGTGACGGCAGAGAACATCAGCTATGCCATCGCGCCCCGCATCAATGCGGCGGGCCGGATGGACAGCGCTGTCACCGCTTTGCAGCTGGTGCTCTGTGAGGACGAAGACCGGGCGGTCGAACTGGCCCATAAGCTGAGCGACATCAACATCCAGCGGCAGGAGACGGAGATGGAGATCGTCAAAGCCGCACAGGAGCTGCTGGACGCGGAGCCGGAACGCCTCGAAGACCGGGTCATCCTGATCTGGGGCAGAGACTGGCACCCCGGCGTCATCGGCATCGTGGCCTCCCGCCTTGTGGAAAAGACCGGACGCCCGGTCATCGTGGTGTCGGTAGATGAGCACGGCGAGGGCAAGGGCAGCGGCCGCAGCGTGCAGGGCTTCAACCTGCACGAGTGCATCGCCTCCTGCGCCGACATCCTGCTCCGCTTCGGCGGCCACGCCATGGCAGCGGGCCTCTCGGTGAGGGAAGAGGATCTGCAGACGCTCCGCCAGCGGCTCAACGACTGGGCGGCCCGGGAGTGTCCCGTGCTGCGCACCCCGCCGCTGGAATGCGATCTGTCCGTCCACCTCGATCGTCTGACGGTGGAGAGCGTCCGCCGCCTCGACCAGCTGGCACCCTACGGTGCCGACAACCCCAGCCCGGTCTTCGTGCTGGAAATGGCTGTCGTGGAGGGCGTCTACGCCGTCTCGGAGGGCAAGCACTGCCGCCTGCGTCTGCGGCAGGGCAATTCCAGCATCTACGCCGTCTGGTTCGGGATGCACCCGGAACAGGTGCCTTACTCGACGGGCGACGTCGTGGACGCAGCCATCAGCCTTTCGGTCTATGATTCGCCCCGGGGCGCACAGCTGTCGGGCCGCATCATCGAGCTGCACCCGGCGGGCCTCGGCAACACAGCTGCAGAGCAGGCCGCGCTGGTGCAGGCGCTGCGCCGGGGTACGCCCCTGACGCCGGAGCAGAAGGAGAGCATCGCCCCGGAGCGCAGCCATATCATCACCGTTTATCGGGAGCTGCAGGCGCGGCACTGGCACGCCGAAGACCTGCAGCCCCTGTTTGCAAAACTCGGCGAGGAGAACACCGGCCGGACGCTGGTAGCCGTCGCTGCGCTGGAACAGGTCGGCCTCATCACAGCGGCTGACCGGGGCGGGGCAAAGTTCTGGGAACTCGTGCCTGCCACCGGAAAGAAGAACCTTGCCGATGCGCCCATCCTGAAATGTCTGGAGGAACGATAAAGATGCCTGAGGGAAAGAAACCTGTCGCCCCCTCGCCCGCAGCACCGGCTGCGGCGAAAGAGGACAGCTACTCTGCAAAGACCCATCTCCACCAGCCCGTGCCGGTGACGGAGATGGCTACCGTGGCCGCAACGGCCCTGCCGGCCAACGCCCCTGAGGGGACCCTTCCCTCGGAGGTGCGGCCCGAGATCGTGACCTGGGAGAAGCTGGTGGAGGCCATCAAAGCCAGCGGCAAAGCCTACAATATGGCCATGATAGAAAAGGCTTACAATCTGGCCAACGACGCCCACAAGGGGGTCTGCCGCCGCAGCGGTGAGCCCTATATCTGCCACCCGCTGGCTGTGGCCCGCCTCGTGCTGGACCTCGGCATGGACAGCGAGAGCATCGCCGCCGCCCTGCTCCATGATGTGGTGGAGGACACCCCCACCACGCTGACCGACCTGACCGCCGCTTTCGGCGAAGAGGTGGCCGCGCTGGTGGATGGCGTCACCAAGCTGACCAAGATCCAATTTTCCAATATCGAAGAGCTGCAGGCCGAGAACCTGCGCAAGATGCTGCTGGCCATGAGCCGTGACGTCCGCGTCATGATCATCAAGCTCTGTGACCGCCTGCACAATATGCGCACCGGCGACGCATGGCCGGAGCAGAAGCGCCGCGACAAAGCCCGGGAGACCATGGAGGTCTACGCCCCCATCGCCAACCGTCTGGGCATCCTGAACGTTAAGGAGGAGCTGGAAGACCGCAGCCTCCACTACCTCGACCCCGTGGGCTACGAGGAGATCAACAAGATGCTCAGCGAGCGCGCGGGCGACGAGTTTCTGGCCAGCGTGTCGGGCGTCATCAAGAGCCGCCTCGAGGAGAGCGGCATCGAGGGCGCGACCATCAAGCGGAGAGTCAAGAGCATCTACGGCATCTACCGCAAGACCATCATGCAGAACAAGTCCTTCGATGAAATTTACGACATCTACGCGGTGCGCATCATCCTGGACACCCTGGCTGAGTGCTACAGCACTCTGGGCCTCATCCACGATATGTACCACCCGCTGCCCAACCGCTTCAAGGACTATATCTCCACCCCCAAGCCCAACGGCTACCAGAGCCTCCACACCACCGTCATCGGCCACGAGGGCATCCCCTTTGAGGTGCAGATACGCACCCGCACCATGGACGAGCAGGCCGAGTACGGCGTTGCCGCCCACTGGAAGTATAAAGAGGGCCTCGAGGGCCACGATAAGCTGGACGAGCGGCTGGCATGGGTCAGCCAGCTGCTGGAAAACCAGCGCGTCAGCGAGGATTCCGGCAACCTGCTCCACGATTTGAAGAGTGACCTGTTGCCGGAGGAGGTCTTTGCCTTCACCCCGAAGGGCGACGTCATCAACCTGCCTGCGGGCGCAAACTGCATCGACTTTGCCTACGCCATCCACTCTGCCGTCGGCAACCGGATGGTGGGC
>OMDJ01000857.1_pt1 | contig 16784 bp, 20 predicted proteins | sample 1645211 | NCBI WGS metagenome assembly OMDJ01 (sample SAMEA103958142, study PRJEB25191) | human gut metagenome | biome: human-associated habitat [ENVO:00009003]; feature: intestine environment [ENVO:2100002]; material: feces | place: Germany | collected 2013/2015 | reverse complement strand
CCCTTAACTCCCGTCCTCTACTCCACGCGGGAAGGAGGTGAACTCTATGGAGCTATCTTCTTCCGACAAGGAAAGAATACAACATCAGTACGACGCATTAGCAAAGAAAACTTTGGTTGGCGAAGCGAAAAGCCACCGCCGCACTCTTGCGAAACGCGCAGCACGCGAAGTACCTTTTTCGGATTTGAGCGAAAGCGAACTCGCGCAGCTTTTCACAACGGACGAATACAAAAGCGATTATTTCCGTTTTCAAGTGTCCGGCTTTGATGTACTCGTCAAAAATGAACTGCTTGCCGAAGCCCTTAACGCTTTGCCCGAAAGGAAACGCGACATTATCCTTTTGTCCTACTTCTTGGACATGAGCGACGCGGAAATTGCTGAACTGCTGAATGTTGTACGCACGACGGTTTTCCGGCACAGGAAATCCGCGCTTGCGAAAATCAAACAGTATTTGGAGGGAAAAGCAGATGATGAATACCGTTAGGAAATCTGAAAATCTGTTGCCGTTCCCTGTCATTTCCGCAGCGGCAAACGGCGACACAACCGCCATGTGCGCGATCTTGAAGCATTACGAGGGTTACATAGCGAAACTTTGTACCCGCACGCTGAAAGACGACGCGGGCAATACCTATTCCTATGTGGACGAGGAAATGCGTAACAGGCTGCAAGTGCGCCTTATTACCCGCACCCTTGCTTTTCATGTAGGATAATCTTTTAGCCCATGCGGGGAGCGTGTCCCCTTTCCACGCTTCCCGTTATGGGCTATTTGTCGTTCCGTAAAAGCATATCGGAAACGATGTGTTTTTACAGGCCGACAAAGCCTTTATTGTTCTTTGACAAAGAAAGCCCGGCGGGAGGCCTCCGGCGCAGTATAAGGCAGACGGATACGATCTGTCTGCGTTGAGCCGGTCGGCCGGTGCGCCATGACCCTGTTGCAAGTCCGCAGGACGGGACCCCTACCAAACAGGAGAGCGACAAACATCAGGCCGCAAAACAGGTGTGGCAGCCTGTGGGCGAGGACGCGCAGGCAGGATAATGAGACTCCCGCGTTGAACGCCCTCAAAGCATTGCGCGGCACACCCATCAGCATGGGCCGGGGTGAGATTCCCGTGGAGCTGCGGCCAGCAGCCATCCGTTTTCTGCCTCTTTTATAGCTTTAATGAAATGGCATGAAAGGGGCTTTATCATGCAGAAAAATCAATCTGAAAATAAATATGCCCCGCCTATGCGGAGCAAAAAGAAGATCGGCAACACGACCTTTATCGTCAATTCCTTTTTCCCTCAAACGGGAAATCAGACGATAGCCTCCAAACTGGAGAACCTGATAAAAGCCGATATTCAGAAACAAACTGTGACTTGAAAACCTCCTAACAGGCAGACAGGGAAAAGAAAGCGCGGTATAATGAAGTTGGACTTCAATATCGTGTTTGACTGCCGGATAGGAGGTATTTATGTATTATCAGTCAAACACCGCTGCCGCGCTTCAATTCCCTTACACGGCTATGAGCTCCGAAGAACTTACAGCTTTGTATTGTCGCTTATCCCGTGATGATGAATTGCAGGGTGACAGCAATAGCATTGTAAACCAGAAAAAAATCCTGGAAAAATATGCCCGTGAGCATGGATACAGCAATTTCAAATTCTATGTTGATGATGGCATCTCAGGTACGACCTTCAACCGCCCAGGCTTTCAGCAGATGATTGCAGACATTGAGGCTGGCCTTGTCAAGAGGGTCATCATCAAGGATATGTCACGTTTCGGACGTGATTATCTGCAAGTCGGCATATATACGGAAATCATGTTTCCCGAACATGATATTCACTTTATTGCGGTGAATGATGGTGTGGACAGCACTCAGGGTGACAACGAGTTTACGCCCTTCCGCAATATCATCAATGAATGGTACGCCAAAGACACCAGCAAAAAAATCCGTGCCGTTATGAAAGTGAAAGGCAATGCAGGAGAACATTTGACTGTTTTGCCTCCGTATGGATACATGAAATCGTCTGATGACAAAAAGCAATGGGTGAAGGATGAAGAAGCCGCCCAGGTAGTTTATGAAATTGGTCTCTATATCATGGATGGTTTGGGACCCTCGCAGATTGCAAGAAAACTGACGGAAAGAAAAATTCTTACTCCGGCTGCTTACTATGCGAGCAAGGGCAGAACAACCAATGTCACAAAGAAAGGTTCTCCTTACGCTTGGGATTCTTCTACGATTGCCGACATCATGGACCGCTGGCGTGAATACCTGGGGCACACAGTTAATTTCAAAACCCGTAAAAAATCCTACAAGAGTAAAAAGACCTTGCACAATCCTGAAAGCGAATGGAAGATTTTTGAGAATACCCACGAAGCCATCTGGACGGAGGCGATTGCCGATGCAGCAAGGCTCGCAAGGCAATCGCGGCGCCGCCCTACAAAGATGGGAGAAATGGGAATGTTCTCCGGCATGATGTTCTGTGCCGATTGCGGCTCCATCATGTACCAATGCAGGGCAACCAATTTCCGGCGCGATCAGGAATATTACCTGTGTTCCGGCTATCGGAAAAGCCGTGATGTATGTGGGCAGACACATTCTATCCGAACTGTTATCCTGGAAGAATTAGTTCTGCAAAATCTGCGCGAGATTGTTTCCTTCGCATCACAGCGCAAAGACGATTTTGTGAAGATGGTCATGGATGCGGATATGCGCCAGCGTAACCGAGGTTTGGCAAAACGGCAGAAAACATTGGTCTATGCCGAAAAGCGGATCGCAGAACTGGATACCATCTTCAAGCGTCTTTATGAAGATACCATTTCTGGAAAACTTTCTGACGAGCGTTTTCAAAAGCTCTCCGTCGGCTACGAGCAAGAGCAGCATCAGCTTCAAGAGGTAGCGGCTACCCTTCGTGGTGAAATCGAGGCGGAGGAACGCAAAAGCGCCAATGTGGAAAGGTTTCTCTCCGTTGTCGAACGGTATACGGAAATTCCCGAATTGACTCCGTGTATCTTGCATGAGTTTATCGAGAAGATTGTTGTCCATGCTGCCAGCGATTCGAAGGGCAAGAACCGTACCCAGGAAATTGACATCTACTATAAGGGCATTGGGGCCCTGGAAGTATCCAAAGTCACTTCATCAAGGCAAGAATGAGAAAAACGGCATAGCCGAAGCTATACCGTTTCTCTCTTGCCCCACGATGTTTTCTTATCGGGAGGCACCTTTTTCACCTCGTTCTTTTTTTGTGGCCAACGTGTTGGGGTGGGTTCCCGGAGGGATGGGGGCTGTGTACGCCCCATCCTCTGGGATACCCCAACACACGGACGGATTTTTACTATATATATAAGGCTATTTTCCGTCCGTATTTGGTACGGATAGCGGCTATTTTCCGAAATACGGAAGTTCGGACGGATTTGTGATAGCGGCTATTTTCCGTGAAATATAAGAAATATTATCCGTTGCTTCCGGGTTCTTTCAGCCCCACGCTGGTGCCATCAATCCAAAATCCGCCGTCGGATTTCAGGCGTCGGCGCACGGTATCGGGCTTCAGGTTCAGGTATTCAGCCATGCTGTAAATGGTCACTTTACCATCCATGGTGCAGGCTTCAAAGGCGGTGCGCAGTTCGGCACGCTTGCTTTTGGCGGCAGTATCTTTGTCTCCCCAGCGCTTTGCGGCACCGCGGGAGCCAAGCTGCTTGTAATCGCTTTCTGGCTGCAGGTCCTCCAGCAGGCCGCTGTCCAGCTTGTGTACGGGATAGTCGAACCAGAGGTTGACCGGGTCAAAACGGGCAAACTCGCGCAGAGTGCCCTCAATGCGCCAGGCGGTCATGGCATCGGCGCGCTTGATGGCAGCCGCGGTGTCTGCATCCAGGCGGTGCAGATCGGGCAGCGGCAGGTGTTCCTTGGCAATGGCCAGCATCCGGCTGCGGCTCAGGGCATCGTCCGGGCCGTAAGCATCGGCATGGCCGCGGGCATCCAGCAGGGCTTTGGCTGCGGCGCAGGCCGCTTTGTTGTGCAGCTGCTCCCGGATGGCATCGGTGGGGACCAGCTCGGTCATATCCAGCAAGGCATCCGGGTCACGGGCAAACACACCGGAACCGGAAGCACGGTCCATGCTGCGCTTGCCGCCCTGCGCACCCTTGCTGTGGTGGTGGCAGTAGATGACGGCACAGTCCAGTTCCCGGCAGACCAGGTCAAACTGGTTGCAGAACTTGGCCATCTGGTCAGCGCTGTTTTCATCACCGGTGATGACTTTATAGATCGGGTCCAGCACAACGGCCAGGTAGCCTTTCTTGGCAGCCCGGCGGATCAGGCGGGCTGCCAGCTTATCCATGGGGACGGAGGCACCGCGCAGGTTCCAGATGTCGATGTTGGCAAGGTTCCGGGGCGGCAGGTGCAGGGCTTCGTATACATCTTTGAAGCGGTGCAGGCAGCTGGCGCGGTCCAGTTCCAGATTGATATAAAGCACCTTGCCCTGCGCACAGGCAAAGCGGCCAAGCCAGGGGGCACCCTCGGCAAGGCAGATGCACAGTTCGATCAGGGCAAAGCTTTTGCCCGCTTTGCTGGGCCCGGCCAGCAGCATTTTGTGGCCCTGGCGCAGCACTCCTTCAATCAGGGCATCCGCCAACGGCGGCAGGCTGGCCCAGTCATCGGCAAGATTTTCGGTATCGGGCAGGTCGTCCGTGCAGGCTTCAAACCAGTCTTTCCATTCCTCCCAGCAGGATTTGCCAGTGTTGGTTTCCAGCAGGTACTGCTTTTTGCCGCCGCGCAGGATGCCCGGCATGCGGGATAGGCGGGCAGGGTTGCGGTTGGCTTCGTCCAGCGTCAGGCCGTTTTTCTTGCAGGCAGCGTACAGGTAGTCAACCCGGCGGCGGTACTCGGTATAATCCGGCGCGCCGACCCGCACAATGGCGTGCAGGCTTTTGCTGCCGCTGTACACCAGGGCCGCGCAGGGCAGTTCCAGCTGGCGGATAATGGCCTGCTGCTTTTCCAGCTCCATGTTGTCGCATTCCACCAGGGCATAGCGGTAGTCGGTCACATTGTTGTTGCTGCGGCCGCCCTCCACGGGGTTGAAGCAGATCCAGGCACCGGCGGCGGGGTTGTAATCGCCCACCACAGCGCCGATGTCCCCGCCGCAGCGGGCAAGCTCGTCCATCAGCTGACCGGCGGTGCGGTCCCAGCAGCCTTTTGTGGGGGCATAGCGGTCATCCCGCAGGTAGCTTTCGGTCACATAGGCCACATGGTCCTCCGGCTCAAACAGGGCTTGCAGGTAGCGGCGCAGCTGGTCGGCGGGGTCCCATTGTTCGGGGATGTTCAGCTCCTGCACATCCAGCCAGCGGGTATCCACCACAACGCCGTCCGGCCGGGTGCCGGGGGCGCAGATCGCGTCGTTCCAGTCCAGCTCATGCCCGGCGGGGCCCGGCCAGCCGTGATTGCGTGCCAGGGCGAAAATGCTGTTCTCGGTGATCGGTTTGGGATTGCCGCGGAAACTTTCCCACTTGCGGGCACATTCGCCCTTGTGGTACCGGCTGCCATCGCGGGAGCTCCATTGCTCCCATGCGGTAACAGGGAACCCGGCTTCTTTCAGCCCCATGCCCACCGTGACCCATTCCTCATAGGTCAAGTTTGCCGGGGAGATAAAGTCCAAGGCTTCCTTGAGATCATTTGCATTGTCCATTCCGTTTACCATCCGAAGTCAAAGATTGGGGTTGTTTCCGCAGAGGGCATATAGGTCTTTGGGTCCACGCCCTTGGGGGTGCCGCGCCAGCCGCAGGCGGCGATACGGTCGATCATGTGCTTGGCGGCGTTGAAGCTCCAGGTGCCCACATGCTGGAAGCCGTATTTTTCCAGGCAGCGGATCTGCTTGGGGGTGGTTAATCCCTCATCCCGGCGCTTGGCCAGCCGGTCCAGCAGCAGGGATGCTTTGCCGGCAGATTCCACCGCGTCAGGGCAGATGCCCTGCTTTTCCAGCGCGGCGGTCTGTTCGGCGCTGGGGGGACCGGCTTCCCACCCAAAGGCGGGCACATAACCGGCCAGATCCTCAGCTTGGATGCTCATTTCGTATTGCAGCGGGTCAACCAGGCGGGCGCGCTTGCGGCGCTGTTCTTCCAGCTGCTTGGCAAGGGCTTCCTCCCGCTGGGCCGCCACATCTTCGGCGGCCTGCCGGGCGGCTTCCTCCACGTCCTCCGGGCAGGCGGCGGCAGCCAGGTTATCGGTCATCTGCTGGGCAACGGCGTGGTCCTCGCACACAAGGTCGGCCGGGCGGCAGAGCTCGTGGCGGTCGGTCAGCCAGAGGAAATCCAGGAGCAGCAGGTCCTTTTTGCCTTCGTGCAGGCGGGTGCCGCGGCCCACCATCTGGCTGTACAGGCTGCGCACCTTGGTGGGGCGCAGCACCACAACGCAGTCCACACTGGGGCAGTCCCAGCCTTCGGTCAGCAGCATGCTGTTGCACAGCACGTTGTAGCTTCCGGCGTCAAAATCTGCCAGGACCTGGGCGCGGTCGGTGCTCTGGCCGTTGACCTCGGCAGCATGGAATCCGTGGCGGTTCAGGGTATCCCGGAATTTCTGGCTGGTTTTGATCAGCGGCAGAAAGACAACGGTTTTGCGCCCCTTGCAGTAGTGCGCCATCTCGGCGGCGATCTGGTTCAGATAAGGGTCCAGGGCACTGCCCAGCTCGCCCACGGCATAGTCCCCGCCGGACATGCCCACGGTGGAGATGTCCAGCTTGAGGGGGATGGTCTGCGCCATAATGCGGCACAGAAAGCCGTCCCGGATGGCATCGGTGAGTTTGTACTCATAGGCCAGGCTGTCGAACACCTCGCCCAGATTGCGCAGGTCGCCGCGGTCCGGCGTGGCCGTTACGCCCAGGACCTTGGCCGCGGGGAACCAGTCCAGAATGCGGCGGTAGCCGTCGGTCACGGCATGGTGGGCTTCGTCAATGATGATGGTGCTGAAATAATTGTGGGGGAACTTTTCCAGCCGCTGGGGGCGCTGCAGGCTTTGCACGCTGCCAACGGCAACGCGGTACCAGCTGGCCAGGCAGGATTGTTCGGCTTTTTCCACCGCGCAGCCCAGGCCGGTTGATGTTTGCAGCTTGTCGGCGGCTTGTTCCAGCAGTTCGCCGCGGTGGGCCAGGATCAGCACCCGGTCCCCGGCGCGCACCTGGTCTTCGGCCACGGCAGCAAACACAATTGTTTTGCCGGTGCCGGTGGGCAGCACCAGCAGCGTGCGCAGCCGCCCCTGTTCCCACTCTGTATGGATCTGTTCTTTCGCCCGCTGCTGATAGGGGCGCAGGGGGAGAGAGTTTGTGTTGGGCATAAGTATCCTTTCCGTGTTAGTGAGGAGTTAGGAGTTGGAAGGTGTGCGCGTTCACGCACGATTTGAAAATTAGGCCGCAATCCCGTAGGGGCGCACATTGTGCGCTCGTCGCCCTGTGGTAAATCCTGTTGTGGCATATACGGCGGGGTTTTCGGAACGGTCACTGCGCCCGCAGGCGCGTTTCGGAGGCCAACCGGGGCAACGCCCCGGCTCTTAGGCCGGAGATAGACCGTTCCCTACAGAGCTGGACCTTAGGCCCGTTTTAACTCCTGCCTCCTAACTTAAAACGCTCCCTGCTTCCACCCGGTGCTGGGGGCGGCGGTGGGTTCGGGGCGGGGCAGAAACTTTTCAATCTCGTTGGCCTGCCCGGTCTCACCGGCGTGGGGACCGCTCTGCTTGGTGTATTCCCGCACGCCCAGGCGGCACATGCCCTGTGCACCGACAATTTCGTTCCAGCGGGGGCGGAACGTCTCGCCGCGCTTGCACTGGCCGATGCTCTCAAAAAAGGCGCCCAGCAGGCCCTGGGTCTTGGTGTGCAGGTACAGGCGGTGGGTGACGGTGGTTTCGCCTTTGTCGCCGCCATGGATGGTAATGGTCAGCTTGGCCATGCTGCAGGGCGGCAGCTTGGCGCTGCCCTCATAGCGGGCACGCTCAAAGCTCTGCACGGTAAACAGGTAATCGCCCGCAGGCAGCAGCACAAATTCCCGCTGTTCGTTGGTAACCTCGCTGTCCCAGTCCAGGGCAGCATCCGGCATGTTGTTCATATATTCAGCCATGGGTAAATCTCCTTTGTATTATTTGTTAAAATGGTACATCGCGGTTGGTGCAGATCATCTCCAGCACCTGGGGCCAGGCGGCCACCAGGCAGCCGCTGACGAAATCAGCCGGGTAATCCTTGACCGGCATATCGGCGGGGAAGTACCCGCGCTGGCCGACCACGGTCTGCAGTTCCTCCGGGGTCACATTATTGGCGGCCATCAGCTGGGCAAGGGCGGTCGGCACGCCCTGCGCCTGCAGATCACTGGCGGAGATCCCGGCAGGCACGGCAGGCGGTGCAGCAGGTGCAGCGGGAACCGGCACCGGTGCAGGCTTGGGGGCGGGGGTATCCTCTACCATGATGGGGCGCGGCGCGGGGGCTGCGCCGGGGTGCGGGTCCGGGATGCAGGCGGCGATGCTGGCATACGCAAAGGGCAGTTCTTCCGGCAGGCCAAAGCGGTTTTTGGCATCCCAGCAGGGGTGGTGGCTGGTGTAGAGAACCCGCCGCCCGCCGCTGGCCTTGTTCTTGGCGTTGGGGGCGCTGCCGGCCTTTTCTACCACGGTTTTGTAGTTGGCAAACAGCAGCATGTCGCACCATTCCCGCAGCAGAGGCGCTACCTGTTTGCTGGTTTTCATGCTCCAGCGGTCATAGTTGCCCACGGCGTCGGGCTGCTCAAACTTGGTGATGGCAGCATGGGCCAGAACCACCACGTTGTGCCCGGTGTTCAGCACTTCTTCCAGGGCATCCAGCAGCTTGCCGAACTCTTCTTTCGCGTAAGTATAGCCCTTGCCGTACCCGAAATCCTCAATGCCCTTGACCTTGGCGCGGGCGCAGACGGCGTCAATGCAGAGCCGTTCGGCCCAGTCGGCGGTGTCGATCACCAGGGTGCCGCAGGGCACATTGCCGCGGCTGACCTCGGCAACTTCATCCAGCAGCATGGCCCAGCTGGTGGGCGCGGGCAGGCGGGCAACGTTCAGCCGCTTGGTGCCGCCCTCGGTGTCAATGAATACCGGGGCGGGGAACTGGGCGGCAAAAGTGCTTTTGCCGATGCCCTCCGGCCCGTACAGAACGGTTTTGACCGGCGCAGCAATGGTGCCGGATGTGATTGCGTATTTGCTCATTTCAGAACGCTCCTTTCGTCCATGCTTTGGGGGCGGGTGGTTCCTCGGCGTCTTTTACCCTGCCATCCTCAATGATGATCTGGCACTCCCCGCCGGTCGAAACGCGGGTGGCGATGGCCTGTAATCCTTCGGCCTGCAGCCAGCTGCCGAACTCCGCCAGGGTGGCAAGGTCCATCTGTTCCAGCTTGTCCAGCAGCACAAAGCCGCAGTCGGGGTTCAGGCGGCGCACAATGGCGGTGGCCACCCGCAGCTGGTCGCTGCCGCTCATGTCCTGCCAGTGCTTGCCGTTGTAAGTCAGGCTGCCGTCCTCCACACCCAGGCCGGTCAGGGGCAGGTCTGCGCCGTTCAGCAGGTCCATGCGGGCGGTGCGCTTTGCCTTGATCTGTTCCGTCAGGGCGGTGTATTCCTGCGCATAGCGCTCGGCTTCGTCCTGAGCCTTGGATTTTGCCAGGTTGGCGGATACCTGCCGGTTGATCTCCTCCACATTGCGGATGCTCTGTTCCAGCTCGGCGGTGGATTCATCCTGCAGCTGGGCCACGGTCTTGGTGGCGGTTTCCTCCTGCACGCAGGCGGCGTTGTATTCCTCTACCAGCTGGCCGCGGCGCTCCTGCAGGTTTTTGAGCTGTTCCTCCAAGCGGGTCAGCTCGTCCATGGCACGGTGTTTGGCGTGGGTGATCTCGGTCAGGCGGTCGCGCTGGCGCTGGTTGTCGGCATTATGGAGCAAAATCTCCTGCTGCTGTTGGATCAGCTCAATGGCACTAACGGGTTCGGACGGGGCGTCCGGGTATTCGGTCAGCTCTTCGGCGGCGTGGCGTTTCTGGGCGCCGATCTGGCCGATCACGGTGCGGCGGTCGTACAGGGCTTTGATCTCCCGGTCCAGGCCGGTCAAAGCATCCCCCACACCGATGATGTTCAGCAGGGTGTCGGCCTTGTCTTTATCGCTGGCCTGCATAAAGCGGGGCAGGTCCAGCGCCAGCGGCTCCACAAAAGCGTTCAGCAGCTGCTGGCCGCTGCGCTGGCCGGTGGGGTCCGTCACGGTCAGGCTGCTGTTTTTGCCCCTGCGCTCCACCACAACGCCGTTGGACAGGATCACTTTCAGGTGGGGCGGGGCAAGGGCACCGTCCCGCACAGCGGCAGTAGGGCGGAACTTCTCGCCGCCCAGGGCCCAGGCCAGGGCGTCCAGCACACTGGTTTTGCCCTGGTTGTTGTTGCCGCCCACAATGGTCAGCCCGGTGGGGGAGGGGGTGAGGGCAACCGCCTTGATGCGTTTTACGTTTTCGGCTTCCAGAGCCGCAATTTTTACAGACATTTTATGGCCTCCGTTTGAATCTCAGTCAGGGTGTTGGTCAGCTGGTTGATGGCCCCGGCGCGGGTGTCCGGCGGCAGCTTGGCCAGCTGCGGCTTGACGGACTTCCAGGCGTTCTGCATGGCGCGCCCGGCCAGCAGCAGGCTGTCATAGGCGTTGCGGGTGTCCAGCTCGATTTGTTCCGGTGTGGCGGCGGCAGCTTTGGCGGCTTCCAGCTCGCTGCGCAAAGGGGCGGTAAGTTCATCGGCCAGGGTGTGGGCACGGCGGTTGATTTCATCCTCGTCCACAGCGGCGGCCACCGGCTGCGCTTTGGCGGCTTCGGCTTCCCGCTGGTATTTGTCGGCACGCATCCGGGCGGCATCGGCAACCTGGCGGGCACCGGCCAGCTGCTTTTCCGCTTCCTTTGCCCGCTGTTCGGCTTCGGTGGCGCGGCGCAGGGCAGAATCTTCGTTTTTGTGGGCGGTGCGGTAGCTTTCCTGGGCACCGGTGGCGGCGGCTTGCAGCTGGCGGTTCTGCTCATGCAGGCCGTCAACATCGGCCAGGGCGGCATCGCGGGCGGCTTCGGCGGCGGCTGCGGCATTGAGGGCGTTCACCCGGTCGGCGCGCAGCTGCTGGTTTTCTTTTAACAGTTCCTGGTATTGCTTGTGGGTGGTAATGTCGCCGGATTTGACGGCCTGCACCAGGTCGGCGGGGGCGGTGGGCTTGGCGGCGGCATATAATAAGGACGGGGAAAGCTCTTCCAGCACTTGCTGCTGGCGGGGGCTGCTGGAATCAAACAGCTTTGCCACCTGCAGCAGCCGCTCGGCCGCCTTGCGGTTTAGACCGACACTCTCGCACCAGCCCCCGAAGGTCTTTTCGCTGTCGGAAAACGCCCCCTTACCATTGCGACATTTTGTCGCAATGGTGACGCACAGCGCGTCGTGCGCAATGGAAACGCCGTCAGCCATGCGGCGCAGGCCCATTTCGGCCAGCTTGCGTCCCGATGTGTACATCTGTTCGGCCAGGTGCAGGTCGGTAACGGTTTGGGCATCCAGCCCCGAATAATCAAACTCCGCTGCCGAACAGGCAGCTGCGGCACCGGACGGGTTTGACATTGCACCGGAAGTGCCCGCAGGGGAGCAGGGGTCCGGCGGGCAGCTGTTTGCATCCGCCTGGGTGGTCGATGTTTCCTCCGCCAACGTGGCAGCAGGGGCGGCCATAGTCACAGCAGCATCCGCATTCGGGGCAGTCGTGTTCACTTTGCATGGTGTTTCCTCCTTGTTGGACAGCGCGCGCAGGGCTTTTACCACAGCGTCCGGTACCTCGTAGTCATCCATCAGGATGCCGAAGCCGTACCCCAGCCAGTCTTCCTGCGTCAGGTCGGGCTCTTTGGTCTGGGCCTTGGCGTACTGCTGGGCGGCAAAATCGCTGGGTACCCATTTGGTTTGGTGTTTGTCCCAGAACCAGAACCTGCCGTGCTTTAAGGCGTACAGCAGGTGGTTGTCCTGGTTCTGGCAGATCATGTAGTCTGTCAACCTTCTACCTCCATGTTGATCAGCGCTTTGCGCTGGGCGGCGCCGGTGTCTGCGGCGCTGTAGCACAGGCTGATCTTTTCCAGTTGTTTGACCTTGCTGCTCGTTGCCTCGGCCAGAATGCTGCGCACGGTTTCGTGCAGCAGCAGTTCGGCGTCCTTGCGGTTGTGGGCAAAAGCAGCGCGGATGGCGTCATACTCGTTCATGGCGTTACCTCCACAGGGGTGAATTTCTGCAGCAACTCTTCGGCCAGCGGCTTGGGCAGGTCGGTCATGCGGGCGTTGCGCCAGCCCACGAGGCAGAGCCGCCCATAAAACCAGCGGCCTTTGTAATGCCGGGTCGGCAGGCTTTGCCCGGCCTGCGGCAGATAAAACAGCGCGGCAAACCGGTTGCTGATCGGGCAGCGCTGCGCGTACCCGCCCATAAAGCGCTGCAGCTCCTGCAGGGTATCCGGCAGGCGGTAAAGTTCCGGCTTTGCGCCGGGGTCAATCACGATTCCGCGCATGTCGCCACCTCCCGCAGCGTGATGGCGGCCCAGCCGCCCAGCAGGCAGCAGGCCAGCCCGGCCACGGCGCACAGCGCGCCCAGCCCGCAGCCAAGCAAAGCAAAATTAGCGCAGACCTTGCAAATGGGGCTGATGTAGGGTAAAATACAGGTGATGAATTTTTTCGTCTGGCCGTTCCGGTGTTGCAGCGCCGGGGCGGCTGTTTTTGTTTGGGGCATGATTGGTTCTCCTTTCAGATCGGCCCAGGGTCACTGTGCCGGTGGTGATAGTTGGTTTGCGGTGCGGGGGCAAGGCCGCTGTGCGCGGGGCCGGTGCGGCGCGCAATGAACTCGGCCAGGCCGTCTTCGGTCACCAGGTGTTTGCGTGCCACGTTGACCGTGGGGCCAAACTCCCCGGCACGCACAAGCTGCTGTACGGTGGATTTTTGCACGCCCAGCATCTCGGCCAGGCGGTCGGCGGTGTAGAGGGTCATGGGGTGACCTCCTTTTGCAAATTTATCCTTGTCAACCTCTTGGAAGTCCGAAGCATGGGACTGGTGGGGGCTTAAGGATTTTTCTTGAGCAGATAGTCAATAGAACAATTGAAAAGACTCGACATAGCTTCAAGCTTTGACTGGGGAATGTTCCCGCGAGCCATCCAGTTATAAACAGTCTTCCGAGTTACGCCGAGTTTTTCAGCCAATTCTTCAATAGTCAGCCCCATGCGGCTTCGCTCGGCATTTATGTTGGGATAAGGCATTACTATTACCTCCTTTCATTTTGCGTTACTCATTTCGGGTAACTGTGATTATAATATACCCGTTTTGGGTATTTGTAAAGACAAAAAATGCTCAAAATGAGTTGATGCAAATTGTGCACCATGCCCATTTTGAGTATTTTTTGCGGTTTGTAGTTGACCCGTTACTCGTTTTGTGTATTATAATATACATATAGAGTAAAAGGAGGTTCGTATAATGAACCGAATGCAGGAACTGCGGCAGGAACGCGGGATAAGCATGAAAGATGCAGCGCGTGCGCTGGAAATGCCCTATACCACTTATGTGAATTACGAAAAAGGTACACGCGAACCGAATTCCGAAACGCTAATTAACATTGCGAATTTCTATAATACTTCTATTGATTATCTGCTGGGAAAAAGCAATGTTAGAATAGATGACAAAACTTTAGATATTGTAAATGAAATAGATGGAGATCTCCTTGCTCAAGCAGGCAATATTAAGGATGCCCTAATCTTGCAGAAAAAGCGAGATGATGCCATCCCCACCGGCTTTGAACCCCGCCCCAAAACCGTCAAGCGGCCGCTGGTGGGGGATATTGCCTGCGGTGAGCCCATCACCGCAGAGCAGAACGTGCAGGAGTATGTGGATGTGCCGGAGGGTATCGTCTGTGATTTCTGCCTGCGTTGCCACGGCGACAGCATGATTGATGCCGGCATTCGGGATAACGATGTGGTCTACATCAAAACCCAGCCGCAGGTGGAGGACGGCGAAATAGCCGCCGTCCGCATTGGGGACGAAGCCACTCTCAAGCGCGTGTATTATGATGGCAGCACCATCACCCTTGTGCCAGCCAACAGCGCCTACCGCCCCAAATCCTACTCCGGCCCGGAGCTGGATGACATCCAGATAGAAGGCAAGGCAACGGGGTATACACACTGGTTTTGAGAAAGTACGTTAAATAAGTATGCCACAGAGAGTGGCGGAAAGGCGGCACCTTGTGAAAACACAGCTCTGGAAAACGATAAAAAGTCGTCCATACCTAATAACATTTTGCGCGGTTTTCGTGCTGATCTTTTTGCGATTTGGAATTTCCTCAATTCAAAGAGGAAAAGCCACGGCCTTTGTCCTTTTAGGAATAGCAATTATTGCGGCGCTTCTTTCGTTTCCGCTGGTAAGAATCGAGAATCTAATCAGAATACGGGTTCTTGAATATAAGATTAAAAAGCTCAAAAAAGTGCTGTCAGATAACTACTACCCGGAAATGCAAAACAAGCTTGCGGCAGTAGATGCCATGGATGGCCATGAATTTGAATATTTCTGTGCTGAACTGCTAAAGGAAAATGGCTTTGTAAATGTAGAAGTCACGCAGGCCAGCGGGGATTTTGGTGTGGACGTTCTGGCAGAAAAAGACGGCGTAACTTATGCCGTGCAGTGTAAATGCTATTCGGATAAGGTGGGAAACCATGCTGTGCAGGAAGCAACATCCGGCGCGCAGTATTACCACCGGATGGTTGCTGTAGTGCTTACCAACAGTACATTTACCCCCGCGGCAATCGAAACGGCCCAAAAGACGAATGTCTTGCTTTGGGACAGGGAAAAGCTGAAAGAAATGATGGCGTGAAGTGGTAAGTTGTCTGCAGAAGGGAGAAAAAACGCGATGACTTTTCAGGAACAAGTAGGCAGGATCACGGCTGAAGATAAATTTTTGTATGCTTCAGAATCTGAGATTAGAAAATTACTGGGAGACAATCCGCTGTCACCAGCACAGATGGAGGGGCGTCTGCGAGCTAACTTGTACGCAGATGTTACGCTAAGTAGTAACAGAAAGAGGACATCGACGCTTCTCTCCATGGGAGTGAAAAGAGGAGATCCAATAGAATTAAAATTATCAAAATCGGGAGATGCGGAGTGCTTTCCGATTGAAGCATATTGGAACGATACAAAGATTGGGGAACTGCGACCCAGCTATTTGGAAGACGCTATTTACAATGCAAAAAAGGAAGCGCGCCCCATTTTTGCGGCAGTTTCTTTGATTGACAAAAGGACAAAATTTTTTATTGAAATAGCAACATATAAATAAAAAAACGCCCCCGGTGCTACCAACACCGAGAGCGTTTCCATAGATCAGCTTGCCCACTAAAAGTGGATACAATACCAACCCAACACTTGTATTGTATCACCTTTAAGGCAGGCTTACAAGTCATACCTTGGAGGTGTATTTTTTATGCCCAAACAAAAATTGACCCGCCGTCCAGATGGCCGTTACCAGAAGCGGATCACCCTGTCCAACGGCAAAACACGACTGGTGTATGGCCGCACCGAAGCGGAACTGAAAGCCGCGGTGCGCTCCGTGCAGGCGCAGGATGAAGCGGGGCTGGAAGTGGGGGACCACACCCTTGTGGGCGAGTGGGCAAAAATCTGGCTGCGCTCTTACAAGCAGGGGCTGCGGCCCGCCACCACCAAAATGTACCGGGATGCCTACAATCTGCACATCATGCAGCATATTGGATGCATGGAGCTGCAGGAGGTGCGGCCGGTACATATCCGGGCCATTATGGCGGAGATTACGGAGCAGTCGGAATCCCTGCAGCACAAGGTGCTGATCACGGTGCGGCAGATCATGCAGACGGCCCAAGCGAACCACCTGATCCGCGATGACCCCACCGACGGCATCCGCATTACGACCCACGCGCGCCCTAAGCAAAAGAAATACCTGACGCAGGACGAAGCGGAGGAGCTGCTGTCCTCCATTGCGGAGCCGCGGGCCAAGGTGTTTTGCGCGCTCTGCTACTACTGCGGCCTGCGCAAGGAAGAGGCCCTGGGCCTGCAATGGCGGGATGTCGGCCCGGCGGCGCTGGTTGTCAGCAGGGCCGTGACCTTTGCGGGCGGCAATCAGCCGGACCCCAGTATGGAACTGAAAAACGCGGCTTCCCACCGCCTGGTGCCGGTGCCCGCCAAGCTGCGGGCGATTCTGGATGCCACCCCGCGCCTGGGAGAGCACGTTGTGACCAAAGCTGACGGCGGCGTGATGACGCAATCAGCCTATAAAAAGATGTGGGCTTATTATGTGGCGGGGGTGTCACTGCTGCCGGTGCACGCCCACATGCTGCGCCACAGCTATGCCACCTGCCTGTACCACGCCGGTGTGGATCTGCGCACCGCCCAGCAGCTGCTTGGTCACGCCAGCATCGAGATGACGGCCCGCATCTACACCCATCTGGAAGCCGAAGACGGCCTGAAAGTAAGCGGCAAACTGGACGATTATTTCAACTCTGCCCCGCCCGCCGCGGATAGTACGGCGGGAACTGCCTGACTACAAACTGACTACATCCCGGAGCCATCCTGACTACTTTTGACTACCTGAGACTAACGGTAAAGCGATAATTTGAACGTTGTATCGTTGCCCAGTACTGACTCTTAATCAGTGGGTCCTGGGTTCGAGTCCCCGATGGTGCACCAAGAAAAGCCGCAACGAATGTTGCGGCTTTTTTGTCGCACCATTCCCTCCGGGACGGACTCACACTTCGCGCAAGCGCTCGTGTTCGTCTCGCGGGGACTGGTCGCTAAA
>OMDJ01000840.1_pt1 | contig 17080 bp, 17 predicted proteins | sample 1645211 | NCBI WGS metagenome assembly OMDJ01 (sample SAMEA103958142, study PRJEB25191) | human gut metagenome | biome: human-associated habitat [ENVO:00009003]; feature: intestine environment [ENVO:2100002]; material: feces | place: Germany | collected 2013/2015 | reverse complement strand
AGAATTAACAAAAGAATTGTTATATATATCACGAAGAATAAGCTCTGGCTTTTGATTTATATTTTTTGAAAGAGTACTCACTAACTTACGAGATGGGTTCACGGTTTTTCCATTCATGGCATTATTGACAATGCTAATTGAAATATTGTAATAATCTGCAATGTCTTTGCTTGTTTTCAAGTTTTCTTTAGCTTTTGTGGAAAGAAAATAATCTTTTAATGGGTTGTTCACCATATAAATAGCACCCCACCATAATTAATCCAGTAAGTCTAACATTTGTTTTTCAAGCTCTTCCTTTTTACGTTCCAGTTCTTCAGATGCTTTGACCATCTTTTTCAGATCGTCAATTTGTGAATTGATTTGTAAAATCTCAGGGTCCGTTTTTAAAATCAATTCAATCTGTTCATCTACCTTTCTTTGTCTGTCCTTTTCTAAGACACTGATTCTTGCTTTTAATTTTTCAATTGTTGATTTTCTAGCCATATTTTATATCTCCTTTTCTTTAATACATTTGTCTTGCATAGGCTTCTCTTTGCGCATTGCGTGTAGCTTCCTGCACTTTCTGCTTTATATCCAGATTTGCATAATAAGCTGTCTGTATAGCATTGCTCATATCATTTACAGTCGCATGGCATATCATGTTCGATCTTCGTTGAAAAACAGATTTAGTAATCTTTTTTCTTGAATTTCTTTTCATGCTCTTTTTTGATTTTTCGTCATGAGCTTTATTCACTGTGTATTCATTGGAATACTTTTTAGAATTGATCTCCCAATCCAAATTTGATTTTCTGTTTTCTAACTCATGTAGTTTCTTTTTATCTTTTTCAATGTTGTCAATATCTTTTCTGCCATTAACAATCGTTTGTAAAATCATATTTCCTAAACGTGTTTCAAGCTCATACATCTTTCTACGATAATACTCATCCTGCCTTTTTTCATCATTGCCTTGACCATGTACAATACCGCCATCCTCATCTTCGTACTCATCATTACCCGTACCATAAAGTTCCTTCTGCATTTCCTGTGTTTCTTCTAAAATATTACGATATTCGTCCACAAATGGTTTGATTTCGTCCAGTTTGTAGATATCCTCAATGATGTCACGAATCTGGTTATGAAATGGACGGATATTTTTTGAATTGTATTTCATGCTTCCCTTTTCTGGAAGTACACTATTTAATGCAATCAGCTTTTTATAAATATGTTCCAGACCTTTCTGAGAACTATTTGACCTTTGTATCATATCTTCATAGCCATGCAGCATATCTTTACTGAATCCTATTTCAGATAATGAATCCATTAAATGATTCATAGCTTCATCACGTTTCACATACAGTAGTGTATTGACTTCCATTTCACTTGCAATAGACGATCTAAGGTGATCTATCTGATGTTTAGATAGAGTCTGCTTTCGCTTTGTTTGTTTCTTTTCGTAAAAATTAATGTGACAATGCGGATTGTCCGTATTTGTATGATATGAAGATGTCCAAATAACATTATCAGGTTCTAGGTTCATTTTCTTTAAAATTGAATTCATAGATTTTGTAATCAGTTTATCCATGTTTCTTTTATCAATAATTTGATTTTTTACTGCAAAATCATGATCGAAAGAAATTATCATTCCATACAATACAGGTGGCTTGTACTGGTCACATATCATCTGCATACGTAATGCATCAATAGGCTTACCACCGTTTGTTATACTGCCTGCACTTCCTAATCGGTAATCCGCATAATTGAATGCTTTGTCTGTTGTTACTAACGTCTTATCACAAGCTTCATCACGATCACAGTATTCAAAAGCATCAGCTGTATTTACTGTGTTATTTTTTTCTACCGCATTGAGATTTTTGTTGGAATACTGTGTATGCTGGAATCTATATTTGACAATTATACCTGCCATAGATTAACTCCAAGCATCCGAAAAAGCATTATCGTTATCAGTGATTTCAATCTCATCTAAATTTCTTTTCACTTCATCCAAATCTTTATCAGAAGCGTTGGTATCAATAGAGTGTAACCATTCAATGAATTCATCTGACTTCATATAATTACGAATCAACGTTTGAACTGAAATCTTGGATTCTAAAAGATCTATCTTTTTTAAATATTCAATAACATGGGAAAAAACTGATTCCTCTAAATCATCACGTGAAGACCAATACCAGTACATATTTTTTGATAATAATGGTTCTTCTTTTCCGACTCCTCTTGGTGAAACACGAGAGGATTCATTCAATCGCAATTTGATTCCTGCACTTGCCAAAATGGTTGGTGACAATACAATATAACGTGGAATTGCATACTCTAACTCGAATCCATCTTTGCGTACACGTACAATTTCATTTTCCATTTCCTTATACCATGAATATTGAGAACAGTCAGGCAAATAAACCTTGCATGGACCTAGCTTAGAACGATATACAATAATTCCATTTCCATCACTAACATCCATATTCTGAAGTTCGTCCGGTGTAATCAAAGGTTTTTTCTGATGTCCAATATTTACACCACTACCAGTGGAAGTAACATTGTTATTAAAATTATTACTGTACGATTCAACCATAATATCTTCTTCACCAATATTATCACTGATTGATTTACAAACATCATGGTCAGCGCTTGAAATAAAATACCACAAGTTACAGTTTGAACGAATGATGTGTGCAATATGATCACCGTACTTTTCGTTCATCTGTTCATAGTCCTGCAAATATAAATGGAACAGGATATTTCGTGAACGTGCTACAGTCATTTTCCCATCAAAGTTAGGAATCTTTGCCATGTTTCCAAACTCATCTAAAATAAAATGAACACGCTTTTCCAATTTACAGTCATCACGCTGGTTTGCTTCATAAACAAGTGTCTTATATGCACTTTCAATCATCATCGCTGTTATCGGATTATATCTTTTCTTTTCATCTGGATCCACAATAAACAGTGCATGTTTTCCATCCTTGAAACTACGGAAATTAAAATCTGATTTACTCATCACCTTCATCAATTTTCGACTAGTGAATGGTCGAATAGATGCAAGAGATGAAGTTATAAATGACCCTCTTGTTTTGTCTGGTGCAGTGGCGATTGTAGCAAAACTTAATCGAGATACAGATGTTTCATCCAATGACTCCATATATGCGGATAGTACCATCTTTTCTTCTCCATCAATCCTTTTTGTCTTACCAAGTAGAGATATCATTTGTACCAGTGAATAATAATTTTTTTTAGCACGTGCAATGGGAGCCGATGCGACTTCTAATAACGAAGAAATAATCAATGCCTTTTGTCCATCAATCCATATTGGTTCTGAATTTGAATTTCCATCAACAATAGATTCAACCTGATCCTGAGCATATTCATCTGCTTCATCCGGATCTTTAACGGCCCAGTCTGTAATATCATCCAATGGATTCCAATGATCTGAATACTCAGGATTACGGAAATCAATCACATGTACCTTGTAACCTTTCTTCGAAAGGTATAAATGAAAATCGTTATACATTTCTTTTTTTGGATCATGGAAAATCATACTTTCACTTGCCATGCTTGCAAGCATGACCAACTGACGAACAATCTTTCTAGATTTACCAGATCCGGTAGTACCAACACAGTAATCGTGAAATGAATCTGTTTCATATAATAAAGTTTTATCTGAAATCATATGCACGGGAGCACCGCCAACATCTAGATGTTGTGTTGTATCAATTGGTGCTTCACCAAAATATTTTTTTTGTTCTTTCAGGGTTCGCCAGCGTGCAGTAGCAATCACGTTAGATTGCTGAGGGCGATTTATTTTCAAGCCAAAAGCAACATAATAAAAACATAATGCCCACATACAAATACCTGTTATTGCACCATCCCTTTTATGATTTAAAAAAGAATCAACAAAAGAAACATCGAGCTTCAAAAGCATAGTATCAATCATGTAGAAGATTAGATAAGAAATCAAAAACATGACTGGAAAAAGACATATCAAAGATATATAAAGACTTGTTGAAGTTGTCGTAACTGTACTTTGACTTTTGTTTTTTGACATAGAATTAGTCTCCTTTCTAAAGAAATTAAAGAAAAAGTGTGAGCACAAGGCTATTTATGCCTTGAAGCTCCACTTTTTGGTCAAGAAAAGTGGGCAAATGCCCACTATAAGGAAAAATGCACCTTGAAGGCTTATTTAGCCTTCAGGAAGCACTTTTAAAGAAAAACAGAAGTGAGCAAATTTTGGGCATTGCCCAAAATGATGCACAAGAGGAAAATCAAGGAAGAAGGCTAAATATGCTTGCAACCACTGGTTGCAAGGCCCTTAAATGCTCACTGCTGATGCAGTGCTTATCCTGATGACTTTTAGAAGCGAGTTTTGCTCACAAAATTAAGCGAATAAAAGTCCAGAAATATGTGCTTCGTTTGAACCACTTGAGCACTTCATAAGAAGATTAATTAAGGATGACAAACAAGGAAGATATTTAATAATTGAGTACATTAAAATACGAAAAAGAATATCAGGAATTGTTTGGTTTCACAGAAATTAAGGTACTTAATATCTGTGTTCATCCCAATTTTATAGAAAATAAAAAAGGTACAATATTGTACCAACAAGAGAAAGAAAAACAGTCCGGACAGTTAACTGTTCATGTACTGTTTTTCAAGTTTTTTTATTTTTGATTGTGATAATTTAGGTAAAGTATAATCATCCTGCGACACATTAAAAGCATTCATTAGAATGGTTTTAAGTTCGTCTGTATCGTAGGCTAAGAAACCTAACTGCTCCTTTACAATACGATCACAGAAATAAAGATGTGAAGCGTAAGGTTCATCCATAAAGAACACAATATTTGTTTCAGGATGAAGCAGTTTTACATACTTACAGATGTTAATACAAGTTGGATCACTGTACCATGATTTCTGTATTAAGAGTAAATAAATATCTTTTATACCATCCACTGGATTAAAAGCCAAATTGATAAAATCCTTGTCCAATACATGAAAATTGTCAAACTCATCTTCTGAAAAAAGGCTTCCAATAACAGCATCATTCTCGCTGTATTTTGGAAATGCCATGTTTAATTTTCGATAAAGATACTTATCACAAAACATAACGATTTTCATTTCAATCACCTCCTCAATCAATACTTTTTAGAATGTTTAATGTTAGCAAGATATTGTTCGATGTCGGTACGTAATTCATTTGAATTCGTGCCATATTTATCATCAAGATACTGTAGTATAAGTACATCCATCTCATGTGCATGGGAAAGCTTATCCATTTCCTGAATGAATGTATTTACGATAGCTTCACGTACATCAATCATGATTTCAGTTGAAACATTTGATTTTGAAATATCATTTAATGTGTATTCAATGCAATATTTAATTGTTTCAGATATACTGCTGAGACCTTTGTCATCCTTCAAATGCACAAGGTCATTTCTTTTCTCTTTAGTTATATTAACTGTTAACCTAAACACGTTCCTGTTATTAACAAGTGTAAAATAATCAAGTTCTAAAACCTCAGCCAGTTTTCTTAACAAATTATCATCCACAGAATTCATCATACAACTTTCTATTCTTTGATACTTCTGTCTGGATATACCTACTAGATTTGCAATTTCATCTTGTGATAATTGCTTATGCATTCTAGCATCTTTCAATTCGTTAGCCAGTACAGTATCCAACTCGATATTCATTTTATCCGCCATATCATCACCTCTCATCATTTATCTAATATCTATAATCTTTAAAATTAATTATATTTTGCTGACCTTAACCTTTTGTTCATCGTGTCTGCCCATTGCTTTTTTTATACACGAGCAGTACAGCTTACTGTAATAAAAATAAGTGACGATGCAGTAATCTTCGTCCCTGAATTTGCAAATGTTTATTTCACTTTTTAAGTCGATGTTTGAACCAGATAAGTCGTTAATATTCTGTATCAATGTATATATTCTGCGCACCCAGTATTCTTTTTCAAATCTACCATGGTATTGATTATGCATCCCCATTCTCCTTTCATTAATTCAAAAACACACACTCATATCCTATTAATTTCCCATTCTCATCGAGTGCAGGATTGACTGTGTAATTCTGTGAACTTTCATGTCCATAATTGTCTGCTTCCGCCATTGCACGTATAGCAATTTGGTCATAATCAGAGAACAAAAATACTTTATTTTCCTTTTTAGGTGCGTTACTCAATGCACCGTTTTGTTCTCCTTCCGGTGTGTAATTTACAGTCTTTACTTTTTTTAAAGTCAATTCCTTCTGTACAAAATGTCCCTTATCATCTGTTAAGATGTAAATGACTTTAACACTTTTTTTACCTTTGTTTTTGACTTTATATGCAAGATGTTTTTTATCATTGATGTCCTTACCACGATAATCTTCAGCTTTAATCACATAATAATATGGATTAAAATTATCTTCCGCTACAGTCCTTAGATCCTTGTCCACAAATACAAGTTCTGGTTCATGACTTTTCTGTATACGAGTATAAATATCATAACCCCCAAAGCATACAATTATCAGGACTACAATTCCTATTAAAATCTTTTTTAACATATTTTTATCATCTACTTTCCATAAAAACCATTCAATCTAGTTCCCGCACCAAGGGTACGTTCTGCCCATTCTTTTACGCTCTTCCATTTCTGACAACGGAATCCATATTTTGGTTCGTTTCTGTTTGCGTTGCATTCCGAAATCACAACAGAACCATCTACATCTACTCCTTCGATAAATGCAACGTGCATAGTTCCACCGCTCGATGAAGTAATAGAAACGATGGATTTAGGAATCGGATTGTTGATATCTTTTGAATACTTACCACTGCCAGGTGCTACATGATCTACCGTTAATTTTTGATCCCAGTTTGTCGGCAATGGATAAGGTGAATCATGATAATTTACATCCCAGTATCGTCCAGAAGCATATGATGAACATATCATTTTGTTAAATTTACCTGTTATTGATTGATTTGTACATGCTGCACCATATGGCCACCACTGTGGCTTATTTACCGCACATACGTTAGGATTTCCTTCGTTAATATCGGCACTGTAAGTGTAGTACTTTGAATCAAAATCAATCATTACACCTTCTGCTGTAAGTATTCCACCAGAACCTTCAGATTCACACGCTGAGTCTGTACTTGAGCCTGTATGAGTATCACGTATCATGTTATAGATGGTCTTGTAGGTTGTACTTGTATAATGCAGTCCGTCATTTGTTTGAATGTTTCCTAAAAGTGAAGTATATGTATCAACATAAACGATTTTCTTTCTCAGATTCTTTTTGAGATATGTATTAAATTTTTCAATCTGGCTGTTTTTTACGACATAGGTTCCTGCACATTTTGCTTCGTCCACCGGATTGACTGACATAACCACAATACTTTTTGCTTTCTTCCAGTCTGAGTCAGCCAGTGAATTCAACTTAGTTACATATTTTTCGTGATTGTTCAGATCGTTGACACCTAGATTGACAACAATGGTATCTGTATCTTTCAATTCCTTGTTCACTTTACTGATAGCTGTATTTACTAGCCAGTTGTAACCTTTTCCTACAGAACATATCCACTTGTTCTTTCCTTCGGTGATTGCGCTTTGCATACCTACAGTCCGTGAATCGCCTACCCATAATATTCTTCCACTGATACCTGTTGAAGCGGAGTCTGCATCTGCACTCTGTCCACGAAACTGGTTGTATACCTTCATACTGTACTGCGATCTTCTCTCTACAGTACATGAAACATAAGATGTGTTGCATCGCTCAAAACAGTTCATGAACGCTTCTGTCACCTTTGTAACGCTGTTACTTTTTTTAAGTTCTTCTGTATCCTTAAAATATGTGGTTCCTCTTACAGACCATTTGAAAGTCGGCAACTGCTGAATACAGAGAAAGTCAAGCTGTAATTTTAAATCACTCGTTTCCTTTCCCTGCTGTGCAGCATAGTTTTTTAAAGCTGTTTTATAGCCTTGTGTTGTCCATTGAACAAGTCCGTACCCAGCTCCGCCAATCTCAGAAGCACCCGGCTTGAATCCACTTTCTGCATACATATTTCCCATGATGCCTGCGGTTGCTTCATCCGAATACCCAGAAGCTTTAAAGTAGTTCCAGATTGCCTTTTTATTTTCTTCTACGGTACCATCTGATGATACATCAATACTTCCAGTTGCTTCAGATGAGCATTTATCTTCCTGATCCATCATTATCATCTGTGATAAAACGATAGGTGGTATCATCATCGTTGCAACAGTTATTCCTGTGGCAATACCGATACATGCTTTCTTTATTTTTTTCGCATGTTTTATTAGACTTCCCATTATTTTCTATCGTCTTTCATTCGTGTGAATTTAGCAAAGGCTTCATCCCCAATTTGAATACGAACTCGCATGGCTGTACTTGTTCCAATCTTGGCATAGCATTCACCAATATTGGCAAATTGCACGAATTCCTGTTCTGATTCTGGAATCAAATGTGTTTTCTTGAAGTATTCGATACCCTCTGCACCTAATCCAAAATAAAACTGGTATACGGAGTTTTCAATGATGGCTTCACCCTGTTCCTTTACCGAATCTTTTAAAACATCGCTTATTTGCTGAGTTGCGGGAGTTAAACCTGCCATGTACTTACGAACACGTTTGATAACTGTCTGGAAATACATCATGATGTCAAGATAACGAGGATCCATAATAACTGAGAATTCATCCGCATAAAGCTGTTTTCTGCGGTTGAATGGGTCAGAGATGATATCTGTCCAGATATATGACAAAACATTGTAATACTGCGTTGCAAGTACTCGTGAGCCTGTGTTATCCTGCAATGCACTTAAATTAAAGTTGATAACATTTGCTGATAAATCTACGTTCGTATGACCATTGAAAAGGTTGGCATCGGCACCATAGGCAATCGGCTCTAAGAATGCTAGACAAACCTTATGACGTTCGATTTCCGCACGATCAGGATGAGGTTGCTTTTCGATTTCTTTCAGCCATGCCTGAATCGTGTCATAAACATCTGAAAAGATAGGATAATCTTCGCTTTTGAAATTATCCAGAATATATTGAGCTGTTGTCTTAAAGTCTATGTTAATAAGCCCGTAAACGTGTGTTAAAGCACGTTCAATCAAATTGGTATGAAGGATACCAATCTCATCAGAATCGCCTTTATATGCATTTAAAAACGATCTCAGGAAGCGAATATGCTGTTCAAGCGGATAAATCTGATCTAAAGGTACTTTGCCATCCCCTGTGTCGCTGTCAGGAACGTTGAAACGTATCTGTAGTGGATTGATACGACCTTTCTCACCATTTGAACAGTCAATATTAGCACCACCTAATTCATATGTAAGCTTATTCAATTCCTTACCTTCTACATCCAGAATATATTGCTTGTAACCTAGACCACAACGGTTGTAGATCAGCCACATCAAAAAGAATGTTTTACCCATACCGGAGTTACCGACAACAAATTCGTTATAGTTGGAACGATCGTCTTTCTTCGTAAAGTTGTCATAGAAAACAACACCATTGGTTTGTATCGTATTACCTATATATACTGGCGGGTAATGAACATCCTGAGAATACTGTGTAGAATCATATAAAGCTTCGAAAACAAACGGATACATCCATCCTAGTGTAGCAGTAGTAGTTGTTTTGTAGAATCTATCTTTTAATTCATAATCATATAGAATCGGAGCTGTACAGTTAAATAATTCCAAAGGTTCAAACACACCATCGCTAAATTGAATCCCCATCGAAACAAAAGAATCATCTAAATCCTTACAAATTTCATTGACCTGCTGTACGCTGTCACCTTTGATACGCAAGAATACTGTGAAATCAAATGGTGTATCTCCTTCAGCCACCATCTTTTCAACCATTGTCTGTGTCTTATCAAACTGTTTCATCAGCTTTGACTGAGTAGATGCATCTTTTGCTTTCTGCATATTGCGTTCGATATTATGAATTTCCTTATCAAGACTCTTTGTTAATGCTCCACTTTCTGCGGGTTTAAAATGCATAGAAAAATCAATATCACCTGCTGTAGCTAAATAACTCATTAATGCAAATGCCGGTTCTTTTCGATAAATATGAATAAATTTGGTTCTACAGAATACTCTGTCAAGTTCAACACATTGTCTAAAGCCTACATCTACCATACCAATGCGTGTTGGATATAAATAATCCATTATATCATCGGCTTCTTTTGCCATTTCAGTAAACAATTTCGATGCCTGTGGGTGATAGAAGTTATAGATCACAAGAAAAGTGTCCATAAAATCTAATATACTTGTCTTTTGATAAGAACCAAGTGTAGCAACAATTTCCTGGCATCTCTGTTCTAATTGAAAAATATCCTGTCCTTTTAGGATAAACACAAAACAACGATCCACAAGTTCTTTCGTCAATGCTGTATATTTCAATCTTCTTTGTGCTTCATCCAGAATTTCATATCGAATGCGATCCTGTGGGTTTGATAAATTTAAATTATCTTTAAAATACTGGAAATCAGCTACATATCCATCCACATCCGCACCAACCATATACGAATAGATCTGCCCTGCACCAATCGAATTGTTGAAGATTCTTGAAAACGCACGTATAAATGCATACTGGTCATTGTCCTTGAAACCGAAAATATTTGTTCCTGCTGTACGAACCATCATGATATAGTTTCCATCAAGGTCCTTGAACATATTCTTTTCTTCGTCATATGTAAAAGGAATGGCATCTCTGATGTCAAATCTATCAATCTTCGGCTGTTTTTTCTTTTTCTTTTTTTTCTCCATTTTGGAGTTTTTGATACTGTCGTTGACAAGCTTCTGTTTTTCTTTAACAGGATCTATATCCTTATTTTTATTTTTTCTTTTAAAAATCCCAAACATTAATGTACTCCTTTATATTAAAAAAAGAATGACTCAATCGGTCATTCTCTGCTTTCTTTAAGTTAAGGCAGATTGCCTTAATTTTCATTTGACAATCTGTTTTCCTGAATCATATTCTGATATTCAATCCATTCCTTTGAATCCTCATCAGAATTTGTTTTGACTGTACCATGTGTTCGTTCCTTTGGAATGTAAAAGTATTCCTTTGGCTGTTTATAACGGTAGTTATACCACATCTGTATATGCTGGATAATAGATAAATGGTTTGGCATTTCAACTAACAGAACACCAACAAGTACAAACATAGCTGCTCCCATAACTAAACCAATCAAGTCATTAAAAAAATACTTAACTGGATAATATACTACCAAATATCCAATCGCCATATATAGGCAATCCATTCCTGAAAATTTCCAAATTAGAATTGGTTTTACAGATTCTTTATCAACGATAATTGTTGTTTTGTTATATCCCATTATTTTTTACCTCCACTATTACCTCTATTTCCTAATGAGTTACGAATTTCACTACTGCTTTTCATTTTATATGTATGTGCACCTGAAGCACTTGGCTTTTGAGCTTGACTGCGAGGTTTAGTATTACCGTTTGTACCAGACGATCTAACAGCAGGCTTTGTGCTTGATGAAGGCCTTTGACCTTGTGGCTGTGGCTTTGGACCTGAAGATTGTGCTCCGCCTAAACTGTTACGTGTCGATGCACTGCTATGCATCTGGAAAGAATGAGCACCACCTGTACTGCCACCAACACCAGAAGAACCACCAGAACCTCCACTTGTTCCGCCTGAACTTCCTCCACCAGAAGCACCGCCACCACCGGAATTAAAAGAAGTGTAATTTGGTGTGGATGTATCACTTCCGCCACCATCACCCGACTGGTCGCTACCTCCACCAGAGAAACGATTACCTAAATCACTTAAAAACATAGGCACAGGTCCTCTTTGATGTACTGGATCGCCCATCTGAGCACCTGTTTCTGGGTTAAACGCTGTAGAATCTGAACCTCTGAAAGCCGATAATCGTCTTTTCTGCATTGAGCCTGTTTTTTGACCTGCGGAGTTGAAAGAATCCGTTCTTTTCTTACCACCAATGTTTGCCATACCACCTGCTCTTGTACGTTCAATAGTACCACCAACACCAGAAGCCAGCTGATCGTTGCCAAAAATAGCACCACGGATACCACCTTGTCTACCAGTAACACCACCCATATTCATGGAATTACCTAATGTAGCACCTTTGATACCACCATTACGATTACCATTGCTGTCTGGATTACCAAAAATAGCACCACGTGCTCCACCGACTCGGTTTCCTTGAGCGTTGACATCACCTAAAATCTTGCCACGTGCTCCACCTTCCAAGTGTCCTGTATGTGGGTTGTTTCGACCAATCACCGAACCAACAGCACCAGTTACCAAGCTTTTAGCCATGCCAAGACCACCTCTGAATTGATTTAAAGTGTCTAGAATACCAGAAGCATATCCACCAATCATTGCCTGTACAAAGTTTGGTGCAGTCATGATAAGAGAAAACGCACCAAAATAAAGTGCAACGGACGCTACTGGCATGGTTGATGTTGCTGATGATATGGATTCAAGCAGTCCTACAAACAGCGACAGCAGAAATATCTGTGTCAGATTCTGTGCCCATGCACCAAATATTGTTGCTTTCCAGACATTAAAAGCCTGTGGATTTTGGTAATTCGTCATACTCGTGCAGGCGAGAGGTCCTATAACATAATAAAAGCCTATGGAAATGACTCGCACTGCGATCTGTATACATATGACAAAAAGCATTACTACATATACACACATTCCAATAATTGCCATAAATATACTAAAATCCCAGACATAGTTATCACCATCTCGTTTTGTGATCTTCAATTCGTTTTTGTTGTACTGCTCTACAAATTTTGAAGCTCCATAATCTCCGTCTTTAGGCAAACCTCCAAACGAAATCAAAACATATTCAATCAGTGAATCACCTAACTGAGATGTTGCTGAATCCGACTTTATTTCGTTTGTCAGATTTACATTTAAAATTGCTTTGGATGCATCCTGCATGACTGGATTGATAATTTTTGTAATTCCTACAGTCAGTGAACCTATAGCGGTATTGCCGAGTTTCCTATGTATATCCATACCTGCATCATCATCACGTATCATAGCTGAAACAATCTCCCATGTGATCTTAGCTGGAATTGCAAGAAACATCAGTGCTAAAGAACAGTTAAAAGCAGTCGATAAAAACTCATTATTGGAAAACAGGTCAAGACCAATAACACCATTTACAATCGAGTTCAAAAGTGAATTGACCATACCTAAAAGACCACTTAGAATACTCCAAAAAAATGACTGTAACAGATCCTGTGCACCACGAACAACATTATTTTTTACACCTTCAATCAATCCACCGAAAAGATAGTGGTTGTTTGGAAGTGTTGCCACAGCAAACATTACATTATGTATCATATTATCATCCTTTCTTAGAATATCAGTTTAATAACCCAAATGCCTAAACTTACTATAAAAAAAACTCCGACACAAGCTCCGATGCCTACAAGAAAAGCCTTTGTAATATCTATAGATGTATACATTTTTTCTACAGTTTTAGGCAAGGCTCCATCAATTCTTTCAACAACTGTCTGCATGGACTCAGATTTATTTATCAATCCTTTTACATCCTTGGATAAGCCTTCCACTTGTTCAAAAGATGCTTTTTTCATCGTTTGCTTCTTCATCTGTTGCTTTAACATACCTTCCATAGAAACAACAACACCATATGTTTTAGCACTGGCTTCTTCCTTTCTAAAATCCTGTACAGAAGTATTCGTTTCTTTGACTATCGTTGTTAAATCGGATAAAGATTCCATGATCTCACTGTTATCTACATGAACACAGGCATTTAATTCATTTTCATCTGCTGTGTCATGGTACAAATCATTTGTTGTATCCTGTTCTTCGTCCATAGTTTCAACTTTTGTGTATTGTTCATGCTTTTTATCGAAAAACCAAACATAGAATTGCTTTAGAAGCGATGAAACATTGGATACATTAAAATTTCTCACATCAATGTCATTTTTTTCCTTATCAAACCAATCCATAAACCCACATACCTGTTTCGTGTTTTCCAGATAACCAATAACATTTTGATAATAGGTAATGATAATATTATTATCTTTATCCCATCCAAGTTCACTGATTTTCTTTTCGATCGGCTCAAATTCAAATTTCTTTTCCAGAGCCACTTTCGCAGTTTCAAACTTATTTTCTTCCATTACCGGCATATTTCTTATCCTCCTTGTAATATATGCACCTCAAAAATTAAGGCACATTGCCTTAATTTTAAGACCGGAATAATAAACACGAAAATCAATCCTATAAATACACCTTTGGTTTTCTGTGAATACATTTGATCTTCTTGTGGACCCGCAAACATCTCACGAATTTTGTAGTATGCAGCGAAGCATCCTGCTCCTAATACTGCAATTGCCTGCAAGAATGTCTGTAAAGATGACAACGCAGGATTAAAAACTTCAAATAATTGACTCCAAGCTCCCATAAAAACCTCCTTATAAGCTCATCATAAAGCTGACAACCACCCCAGCAACGATACCGATAACAATACGTACCAATAAAGACTGACCACCTTCGATATCTTTTTCTTCTAATGGTTTTTTTAAGAAAACCCAAGAAACAAGTGTCATCATGGCAATATCAAAAATAGTAATTGCAAGATTCATAAGTATATCCTCCTTTTAATTTAAAACAAGTCGCATTCCAAGATAGATGCCATTGCTATCCTGTAATGGTGTACATGACCCTGAACGTCCAGATGCCATTAATGCGGTTTGACAGGCACTTGGGGCTGATGACATGTCATAGCCTTGTGAAAACAAATAATCCCTTGTAACAGGTGTACTGCTACTAGGTTGTTGAGTCTGAGCGGAAGAATTAGATGTTGCAGGTGAATTTGATACATTGCTATTTGTATTCGTAGAAGGTGCCTGAGTCTGCTGACTTTGCTGTTGCTGCTGTTGTCTTTCTGCTTCTCTTTGCTTTTCTTCTTCCTCTGCTTTTCTCTTCTCTTCCTCTTTTTTCCTTTCCTCTTCTTTTTGTTTTTCTTCCTGTTCTTTTTTAGTGTCTTTAATAATAACTGTTAATTTTTTGGATGCTGTGTTTCCTGATGTGTCCCAAGCTTTGATTACTAACTTATAAGTCCCTGTCTTATTTTTATTTAATTTATCAATGTTTTTGACTTTTACCTTTATATCCTTGGAAGCATCATAATTGTCCGACACAGAATAATAGTTGTTGATACCTTTCATTTCGCCTACTTCAAAAGTCAAGCTATCGTCCTTGACCTTGATCACAGGTTTGACGCTATCAACAATATTTGCTTCTACTGTGTATTTTTCATCGCCAATCGTATAGATCAGCTCCTGCTTGCCTAGTTTTTCCAGATCCTCTTTTTTTAACGATGGACAGACCATTGTAATGTTACTTACATGTATCTTGTTCCCGTCAATAGATGAGCCGGATATTGGGTATGAATCAATACGCTTTACATACTCTGCTGTATTTACATCCTCATCCCCCAAATCAATACGGATTGAATCTTGAAAAATGACATCGTGTGTCTGAGGTGTAGACGAACTACAGCCAATAAGTGTCAAAAGCATCATTAAGACACAACATAATCGTATTAATTTTTTCATAAACTCCCCCTTACACATCAATTTAAAACATTAAAAAAGTCCTCACCATGAGGACCTATCATCTAATCTTAATCTATTTAGGCATATCAAACCCCTTTCAGTTATTATTAATTAATCACCGCATTTAATCAGTCACTGCAACAAAAAAAGTCCTGTCAGGGTACAGGACTTGAACTATCTGGACTTACATCATGTGGAAAAAAGTCGATATAAGACATGAAAGCCAGAATATAAACTAATGCAAAACAATTAGTTTACTTTGTTTTTTAATGATTTTGAAGGTCTGAATTTAACGTTTTTAGACGCTTTGATTCTGATTTTTTCCATTGTTACAGGATTGATACCATCACGTTCTCCACGTTCAGTGACTTCAAATTTACCAAACCCAAAAATATCCACCGTTTCACCTTTAGATAAGGCTTCTGCCATATCATCAAAAATAGTGTTTACGATTTCATCCACGCTTTTTTTTGTTAATGTTGGGTTGTTTAAAGCAATATTTTCTATTAAATCTTTTTTATTCATTTTCATTTCTCCTTCTGTTATGAATTCCATTTTTACTTTAATATAAGATTCAAAAAAATACAAACAATTCAATCCTTAAGGCAAACTGCCTTAAAGGCATCATCCTTTAAATATAGATTTTGATATATTTCGTTTTGTCTGACTAATCTGATCTTTATAACAATTATAACTATCTATTACATCTTTAGGTGCGTTAGGCAAAGGTTCATACATATCGTCTAAATATATCCTGTTCTGCGATTCTCTCCAGAACGTATCGAATTTGATTTTTGAAAAATCGTACATACATTAATTTCCTTTTACCTGCAATACAGTGTTGCTAATTGGCTGACTATCACCATCTAAACCAGATATGGTATTGGATGAAATTTTAAAATCAGAAATTTTTAAACTTACAGCATTTAGATCAGCATTTGCGATTTTATAATCTCCATCAGGAAGAACCACAGGTAATACACACTTGCCATTTTTAATTGTAAATGTACTAATCCACCGAACACTGTCATACATACTGATATATCCTTTTTTATCTGTTTTTAAATAGTCATTTTTATAGCTTTTCAACACTTTCCCTTCACTGTCCAACATTTTGATTTTAAATGTTCCATTATCTTCAACAAGCTTATCATTCTTATTTTTCAAAATGATTCTTGTTGCTGACTTAATATACTGGTTGCTTTCAATCATTTTTACTGTTCCAGTTTTATCAGAAGAAAACTCATATCCATTATTTAGATGGATATACGTATATGGAATGTCTTTGTTTCTAGTTACAATCAGCTCAAAAGGCTCAGATTCAGATTCATCATCCAATTTTTTAATAATGTAAGTACCCTTTAAAAAATCATTCGTTTGAAGTACTCCATTTTCATCAGACTCTAAAATTTGATAGTCATTTTCCAAACCATTTTCTTGTGCTAATTCAATAGCTTCTTCTATATT
>OMDJ01000836.1_pt1 | contig 17129 bp, 15 predicted proteins | sample 1645211 | NCBI WGS metagenome assembly OMDJ01 (sample SAMEA103958142, study PRJEB25191) | human gut metagenome | biome: human-associated habitat [ENVO:00009003]; feature: intestine environment [ENVO:2100002]; material: feces | place: Germany | collected 2013/2015 | reverse complement strand
TTGAGCAGGGGATCGAACAGGAAAAGTATAAGACAATAAAAAATATTTTGATGAATAGTGATTTTAGTACAAGAGAGATTGCCATGTTTACCGGATATCCGGAGGAAGATATTTTATCAGTGCACAAACAGATGCAGGAGAATATGGAAGAAGATTGCCCAATACGAAAAACTTCACCGCAAAGAAGATAATGAAATATGAAAAAAGAAGGTGTCAGGAATAAGGCATCTTCTTTTGGGTTTAAATATATTTCCGGTCATGCTGTCCGGAAGTTTGGATAAAATCTTTTGATATGGAACGGGTTGCAGATTATATTTTAGATTCGGAGGAAAATCTTAAGGAAAGGATTGGTGATATTATGGGTGGAAAGGTTTTAGAACTTGAAACAGATAAAATTTTAGAACTTGGTCGAAAGCAGGGAATCGAGCAGGGAATCGAGCAGGGAATTGAGCAGGGAATCGAACAGGGACTTGAACGGGGAATTGAGCAGGGGATCGAACAGGAAAAGTATAAGACAATAAAAAATATTTTGATGAATAGTGATTTTAGTACAAGAGAGATTGCCATGTTTACCGGATATCCGGAGGAAGATATTTTATCAGTGCACAAACAGATGCAGGAGAATATGGAAGAAGATTGCCCAATACGAAAAACTTCACCGCAAAGAAGATAATGAAATATAAAAAAAGAAGGTGTCAGGAATAAGGCATCTTCTTTTTTTTTGCCAAAGCAAACTACACTTGAAAATAATGGAGGGTAGAAGTCTTTGAGGTCACAGATTGGACAAGGCAAAAACTTCCGGTCATGTTGTCCGGAAGTCGGGAAAAAATCATCATTTTCTTTTATTTGTTCGGGTGTTTATAAAACCATTGATTTTTAATCAATGGCAAGATACGCATTTGTACCACAGTACAAATGCTGCGTGCACAATGCGCACGTCTTGTTAGGGGACACCCCTAATACCCTTTTGAGAGATCTTGATTCGAAAAATATCAAACTTTTCCTAAAAGAAAAGAAAAAGGCAAAATCGTTTCTTTTAGTACGTCGAAATGAGAAAAAAAATTGTTCATAATAGAAGAACAATGGGAGGTGGGAAAATGCTGGATGGAAAATAAAACATTGAGCTGCGAAGGCAGAAAGATCCATAAGAATTTTCGTATACGGGAAGATCAGGTGTTACATATGGAGGGGCAGTGCAAAATATATGGAATTAATTCATCAGAATATATAAGACGCCTGATTGATACTGATATGGGAAAAGCTACGCCTGACCAGACAAAGGAAGCATTTCTTGTTCATAAGCAAATGGTTTATGAAATTAATCGGATTGGCAACAACATCAATCAGATTGTAAAAAATGTAAATATGCATTATTACACGGACTATGAAAAGAAGAAATTATTCGCTTTGATGAACAAAATAATTGAATTGTACGAGAGGAGAGAAAAAGATGGAGCCACAGATGGAAGCAATGCTTGAAAGATTAAAATCTGTTGAGAACGTGGAACAGATGATAAATTTGGAAGATGAGATAGCGAAAGCATTGGGACATGGATTTTTAAAAGGGGATTTTAAATATGAGTATCTGATGCACATGAAAGAGAGTGTGGAACAGATCGAAACAGAGAGACGAGAGGTTTTAGAAATCGGAACGGCAGAAAAAGAAAAACGACCGTCCAGATTTAGGTAGAATGGCAGTCCTTCATTTCATTGATCCACCGATACATCCTGGAAGTGGCAGCAGAGGAACTTATTCACATTTAAAATCTGCAATCAATTATATTTTAAAACCGGAGAAGACATTAGGCGGGTTGTATACCGGAAGTTGTAACTGTAGATGTGAAACTGCGTTGAAGGAGATGATCGATACAAAAAAACAATATGGAAAGGAACCAGTTCCAGGGACAAGGGGATATGAAAATAATCGGCTGGCATATCATCTGATTATTTCCTGGAGTCCGAAAGAACATGTATCGCCGGAGTTGGCAATGGAGATTGCAGGCAGGTTTTGTGAGAAAGAATTATCTGATTACGAAGTCGTTTATAGTGCACATACAGATACTGAACATATGCATGCACATATTATATTCAATAGCGTGAATTTTCGAACTGGTTGCAAGTATCGTTATAACAAGAATGACTGGGAACGTAAATTGCAGCCGCTTGTTGATCAGTTGTGTAAAGAACAGGGACTGCATGAGTTAAAGGATGATACAGGAAAAACTTTTTCAGAATATGCAATGGAACGCAAAAGGACAAGACGTAATAAAAAACTTTCGGACAAAGTGACCGGAAGTAATAACTTTTCAAAAGATAAGAAGACTCATGGAAATCGCAAATATAGAAAAGAGGCATCAGAAGAATATTCTATGTCTGACTATCTGAGAGATGAGATAGACAGGCTGATTATGTCAAGCAGTAACTTTGAAGAATTTGAACAACTTATGAGAGATGACGGATATGAAATTAAGTATGGAAACAGCGAACGGTACGGAATGTATATGGCAGTACGCAATTCAGAAATGCAACGTTTTCGAAGAACTCAGACGTTGGGAGGAGACTACACGCTTTCAATGATAAAGAAGCGGATTGAATTGTTCCATAGTGAACTTCCGCAATATGGAGAAGAAATACCAACAGAAAGATGGATATTAGTTTCAAAAAAATTATATTACTGCTCTGTTTCCTACGATACAAAAAATCCATATCTGAGAAGGCAATATGCGAGATTATATCGTCTTGGAATTTTTCCGAATTATGGGAAAAGACCATTATATAGTGAAACCAAAGAAAGAATAAAGCAGCTGCGCAAGACGGAATATCAGATTGATCTAATTATGAAGAATGACTGCACTACGGTAGAAGATCTGGAGGATGCTATCAATGAAAGTCTGGATAGTATAAAAAATTTGAAAGATCAAGAGAAAGAACATAGGACAGAAGTACGATCCTATCAAAAAGAGTGGTCTAAGTATGAAAAACTGGAAGAATTGGAAGGGGCGTTCCTGCTATTTCAGGAAGGAAATGAGTCTTTTAAAAAAGAAGCACTAGAGTATCAGAAGTTAAAGGATGTGGTAAAACAGTTTCCACATACAAAGGATGAACTTAGAAAATTTCTGGATCATGAAACTGCTTATGAAAAAAATTTGAAAGGAAATTTGTATGAAAAAAGGAAGCAGTTGGAGGCTATGCAGGAATTAAAAGAAGATTATCAGAGAGTTATGAAAGAATATGCACCAGCAGATGATGAAATGTTGAATCAGATGAGGGAGCATGGAGCGGAAACAGTACCAGAGAATATAAAAGGAAGAAAGAAGGGACGTTAGTTTATGTATGAAATGAAAGACACACATATTTTACAACTGGATGAGCTGAATGGTATGGAATGCAGGGATGAGGGAAAAAGGTCAGTTGAGCAGACATATGATACGGAAACGGGAGAACCCACACAAACATCTGAGGCACAGGAGATGCTGCTGAATCTTATTTTAAGTCTTGGAGGAATCAGAAAAGAAGTATGGGAGTATTTGCTTACGCCAAGATTTCATGATACTCAGGCAGTGGCATCAGTTGGAAGATTATTATGTTATGCAGCTCCGCTTGAATGGATGGAACTTTCGGTGGAAGCTTTGAGTCGGATGGCAGGAACAATGTATGTTAATGAGATTACAGAAGCGTATCAGGCAGATATGCCATTTAATGAAGTAAAACGTATATTTGAGTCATCTGATACAGTTTTTGAAATGTGTCAGCGCCGTAGGGAGTATGGAATAGGACAGGATAAACATCAGAAGAAACATCCGGACAATGTGACCGGAAGTGAAGAATCAAAAGATGAGAACAGTTTAGAAAAAACAGTAGTAAATGCCGTGATGGAAGCTCTGCAGTTACATCAGAAAAAAACAAAAAAACTTTCGGACAACATGACCGGAAGTGAGGGAGCGGAACATCCGGACAACATGACCGGAAGTGAAGGAGCGGAACATCCGGACAACATGACCGGAAGTGAAGAAGCGGAACATTCGGACAACATGACCGGAAGTGAAGAAGCGGAACATCCGGACAACATGACCGGAAGTGAAGAAGCGGAACATCCGGACAACATGACCGGAAGTGAGGGAGCAGAACATTCGGACAACATGACCGGATATGAGAATGAGGATGGTTATGATTTGCTGGATCATCGAGTTCTTATGATGGATTTAAAAAAGGAACAGGAAAAATCAGAAAAACGGATTTCTTTTTTTCAGATTCTATTAAGACGTCATATGAAAAAAGAGTTTTCTAAACTGGAAAAGGATGATCAGGTAGGAAAAATTTTTGAAATTATGGTTAACAAGAAGTATGACAAAAATCAGATACTTTCTATCAGACGTCTCATGAATGGAGGAATGACGAACGAATTTATTTTTTCACTTCTTGAAAAAGATTTACCAGAAACAGAATTAACGGATTTATGTGAAACGCTTCTAAATGAAGAAAACGATTTATCCGGCTTATCAGAAAATATGAAAGCAGATGAAACAGGAGGAGATGAGGAATAAATGATGAATGGCGGAAGCGATGCAGTGCAGGTTATGTATATGGAAGTAGAGGGAATAAAACTTGCATACCAGGTGTCGAAAGATGCTGCCAGACTTGCAAAGCAATTAATGACGTTTCTGATCAGAGCAATGATGGATGCGCCATACAGAAAAGTGAGTGGAAAGACGAATATAAAAAATTTAAAATCCAGGTCAAATGGACAAGCTATGGTTGCCGTTACTGTTAATAAAAAGATTTACCGAAAATTACAGAAAGACGCGAAAAAGTATGGAATTTTATATCATGCATTTGAGCCTTTGAAATCAGGAAAAAAAGATTCGGTAGAGTTGATCATTGCAGAAAAAGACTTGTCTATGCTGCAGGAATTATTATCCAGGTATAAGAACGAACAGATAAAAGAAGATGTGAAGTGTGGTTTGTCAAAAGAGCAGTCTGAACGGAATTATGAGGAAAATAATCGTACAGAGACAATGGAAGAGTTCACAAATAATGTGGGAGCTGCAACATCAGAAGAAACATTTGATAAAGATATGAAAGAACGGTTTGGCGAAGATTATCAGGGGAAGGTGATTGATTATGTAAAAGCGTCAAAAAAAATTGACCCAAAAGCACATACCGCAGGAGTGGATCAAAAAAAAGTGGGGACTCTTGCGGAAGTGATTCAGTTTCGGGATCGTGCGGAGCGGCTAAAAAATGAGGCACAGGTAAAAATACCATTTGTATATGATCCTGGAAATAAAAAAAGCCAGATTATTGACGAAACAGAAACGCATATAAAAATTGCAGGTAAAGGACTTGGATCATCAAAAAAACAATGGGGAGGGGTATGGGTTCCAAAGGAGTCTGTCATGCCGCCGTTGGAACAGAAAAATCCTCATGTGTCATATACGGCAAACCTGAAAAATGATGATGAGATTATCGTAGAGGATTTATCTGGAAATGGAAGTCCTCACAAAATCAAAGCGGAAAATCTGGAATATGTGTCCGATATGAGTCAGAAATCACTGGTGGCGGAAGAACAAAGTTATAAGGCAATATCACCGGAAAAGGAACCGGAAAGGCTTGACATCACCATTGGGAAAACATATATGGAAGATGAAAAAGCGGATATGGCAGAACGCAAGTCAATTCCAATGATATGGGGGGAAAATGATAGAGCAATTAAAACCAGAGTACCGGGGACATATGGAGAAGAGATGAAGTTTCTGTGGCTGAAGAAGGAAAACATCCGGGACGCTTATAATGGAAAATCAATTTTAACTGCACTGGATAAAGAAAAAGATTACAAAATATATGATGTAAATAATAATATTCTGGGTTCAATGAAGGGTGAAGAACTTTATCTCAGATATTTTGATTCGGTAAAAGACCAGATGAATAAAAAGAAAATACAGCGAACCGGGAAGGAGAAAAAAATATAATGCGGCCAAAGAAAAAACCATATTCGACAATGATGATAATATTAGGAGCTACTTTGGTCTGCGTTGCCGGATATTATTTTGCGGGAGGAATGCAGCAGGGAATTACTATATTTGAATGGGAAGAAAATATGAAGGCTGTTCTTGAAGATCCTTTTGCCGGATATTTTAATCAGTATACATGGAAAACAATATCGATACTTGGACTGATTTATCTATGGCTTGTTTTAATGTACATTACCAGCAGAAAAAATTATCTTCCTGGAAAAGAAATGGGATCTGCACAGTATGCAGATGTAAAAAAGGTCAATAAAAGACTGGCGGATTTATCAAAAGATCCGGATGATGAAAAAAATATAGTTGTTCTGAAGAAAAGATGGAAAGAAGGAAGGCGGATGTAATGGCAGGAATGAGTTGGGCACAAATTGTAAATACCAGGAATCGCATGTTGTCTCAGAATATTCAAATGACATTAGATACCAGGCATACAGATTTAAACAATAATATTCTGGTTATCGGAGGAAGTGGTTCTGGAAAAACATATCGTTTTGTAAAGCCGCAGTTAATGCAGATGTCCAGTTCTTTTATTATTACAGATCCCAAGGGTGAACTGTACAGAGATACTTCAGGTTTTTTAAAGCGAAATGGTTACGATGTTAAGGTGTTAAATCTTCTGAATGAAGAAGAAATGTTAAAGTCATCGCATTTTAATCCATTTCGTTATATTCAAAATGAAGTAGATATTTTAAAACTGATCACAAACCTGATTGCCAACACAACACCAAAAGGTTCTACTTCAAATGATCCGTTTTGGGAAAAAGCCGAGGGCATGTTATTGCAGGCGTTGTTTTATTATGTATGGTTAGAAGGCGTTCCGGAAAATATTTGGGAATGTAAGAAGGAAAATGGAGAGGATGATGTCAAAGAAATCCTTCGTAGAATCCATGATCCGGAAATTACAAAAATACATAATGTACGAGCCGTAATGGAGTTATTAAAGTTTGCGGAGGTAAGAGAAGATCCAAGAACAGGGGCAAAGCTGGATTCAACACTGGATCTAATCATGAAGGATTTGGAAAAAGAAAGTCCAAATCATAAAGCAATACTCAATTATAACAAATCCATGAGAGGCGCTGCAGATACGGTTCGTTCCATTATTATTTCTGCAAATGCAAGATTAGCTCCAGTGGAGACGGAGGCAGTGCTTTCTATTTTAGATGATGATGAGATAGATATTCCGTTGATTGGAACAAGAAAAACTGCAATTTACTGCGTTATTCCAGATAATGATACCACCTATAATTTCCTGGTTGGTATTCTCTATAAAATGATGTTTCAACGTTTATATTATGAAGCGGACTTTGTACATGGAGGACCATTGCCGGTACATGTAACTTTTTTGCTGGATGAGTTTGACAATGTTGCGCTTCCGGAAGATTTTCTTTCGCTGTTATCAACTATGCGAAGCCGTAATATTAGTTCAGTCATCATTATTCAGGATTTGAGTCAGATCAAGACCAGATACAAAGATGGAGAACACGAAAAAATTATGGCTAACTGTGACACAATGATCTATCTTGGCGGGAATGGACCTGGTACACAGAAAGAATTAAGTGAATTGATGGGAAAAGCGACGATTGATAAGCGTACAAATGGAGAAACACTTGGCAAACAGGGAAACTCAACCAGAAATTATGATGTACTTGGGAGAGAGCTGATGTTCCCGGATGAATTAAGAAAGATAGAAGGGAACAAATGCATTTTATTTATCCGTGGTTTTGATCCGGTTTTAGATAATAAGATTGAATCCAAAAAACATCCATTATGGAATCTTATGTGTGATGCTCAAAAAGGTGAATTGTTTGATGCAAGAATTGAGAGGCTGAGAAAAATGAAATCAAATAAGCAGAAAAACAGTATTGGATTTGTGGATGAAGCAGAACTGGCACATTTAGAACTTTTGGAAAAAAAAGAAAAGAAACATTATGAAGATGAAAAGCGAGTGGCAGAGCTTTTAGGAACAGAATTACCAGAAACACCACAGCAGTATATTTTCAGATTAGATTACGAGGAGCTTGATCAGCTTGCAGAACAATTAAAAGAAGCTCCTGCCGGAAAAATCGTTTTGGACCAGGAGCTGATTCAAAAAGCGAAAGAAGATGTAATGCAGCAGGTTGAGTTTGAGGCAGAAAAACAGGCATACATAAAACAGAATCAAATTGATGTGCGTGAATTTCAGACACCGGAAGAAGCATTGGCATTTTCTGCATTAAAGAGGAAAAACTTCTCTAATCCACAGATAAAAATTCTCCTGCAGTTAGTTCGTGAGGATACCGTGGGAATGGATCTGGATGCGATACTGGAAACTTTTGATTCAAAAATGGATATGGAAACTATTGAGATGATGACAGAAATGTTGTTATAAAAACAAAAAGAAAAGAGGAAAAGAATATGAAAAACAAAAATTTGAAAAAAGTAATGAAGATGATTGGTACAGGTGTTTATGTAAATGTTTGGATGATGTGTAGTAATACCATAGCAGTCATGGCTGATCCTGTTTCTACTGGGGTTGCAGAAGTTGATACTATTTTAACAACACTTAAAACATTATTTTTAGGACTTGTGGCAGGAATCGGATTAATTATTCTGATCAAGGGAATTGCGGATACTGCACAGGCATATCAGCAGCAGGATTCACATGGAATGTATGATGGTGCAAAAGGAATTGCGGCAGGGGCAATTATGACATTTGCGGGATCAATTTTAACTTTAATGGGAATTTCATAATATCACGAGGTTTAGGAGTAAGGACATGATTGATAATTTTATAAAATATGCCAGTGAAGGTGTGAGATCATTTTTGATATTTATTATGTCTGTTTATAATAGCCTGGTTGGAATCGCTGCAGGAATGTTAGGGCAGAATCCTGCAACGTGGAATAGTGACGGATGGTCTTTTGTAAAAAATGTTAATAACATTTTTCTTGGAATCGGTGGTGTTTTGGTAGCTATTTTTTTCTTGATGGGATTTTGTGCTGACAGCGTTGATATCAAACAGGATTTTAGGATTGAAAATATCCTTCGCATGTTTATTAAACTTTCGATTGCAGAGTTTTTTGTGGTAAATGCATTGACACTGGTTCAATCTCTGTTTGGACTGGCAACAGGTATTATAACGAAAATAAAGGGTAAAGGACTGACATTTGAGTATAGTGTGCCAAAGGAAGTAACTGACATTTTGAGTGATCCATTGAATCACAATGTTACTGGTGGAACAGGTGCGGTAATGCTGGTAGTTTTACTTATTTTAGAAATCGTTTTTTTACTTATAACGGTTGGATGTGGTGCAATGATTCTATTAGAGGCATATCAGCGTTTTTTTAAAATTCTGATGTTAGTTCCATATGGAACATTGGCAAGCAGCACGATTGCAGGAAATCATATGCTTGCGCATTCAGCGGAGTCCTTTTGGAAATATGCGTTATGTACGATCATGGATGCTGTGACCATGTATATGGCATTAGCACTAAGTGCAGTAGTAATATCCAGCGGCAGTCTTGGATTAACAAAAAATCAGACAGGAGCTATGTATGTTTTTGCGTGGATGTTAGAAAGTTCTTTTGTGTGTATGTTAACACTGGGAATGGTCAAAGGGGCAGAAACGGTTACACAGAAAGCACTGGGAGTGTAGATTTGGAGGAAACAATGTTATCAGTAAATATGAATCAGGATGTAGAAAAGTATCAGGAGTCTGTAGCTGCGGGATTAAATGCACAGCAGACCATTGCTGCTATATTGGCGTTGGCAGTCAGTACATGTGTGATCTGTATTTTGTATTTCGGTTTTGATTTACCGCTTGTGATTGACGTTTATATTGCAATTCCAGTGTGTATTCCAATCATACTGCCTGCACTTGGCAGGCAGTATGGATTATCGGTCACAGACCGGATTAAACAGAGTAATAAGAGAAAAAGGGTTATATTGTTTTATTCTTGGAAAGAGGAGACTATAAAAAAAAGAAATGAGAAAACACCTGAAAAGAAAAGAAGAGAGACAGATGACAAAAAACAGGACAAAAAAGACGAAAAGAACAATAAAACGGTCAGATCGATTTTTAAGAGTAAAAAATAAAAGCGAAGTGGTATACAGGGTACCTGTTTTTTTGAAAAAAAGTGTAGGTATGCTTTTTTTGTCAGAAAGTGGAACATTAGAAACAGATGGCAGATTATCCAGAGCATATGTCGTAGATAATAACAGAATTGGAGTGATAGAAGAAAAATTAAAATGCCTGCAGATAGATTATGCGTTTGTATTTCGTAAATCAAATCCAGTAAGTATGCTGCTTTCTGAAAAAATGGATTGTGGATACGATGAAATTACAAAAAAATTCTCTGATATAGAAAGTGAGCTGCAAATAAAAAGCATGTCTGCAGATGAAAGAATGGCATACTACTGTAACTTTTTGAAAAATTTTCTTGGAATTCAGACGGAAGTTAACAGTTACATATTGGATTCGGATTGTTGGAAACAGGTAGCAAATATGGAAGGACTGAAAATATCAGATAACAGGATACTTATACCAGAGAGCTGTTATTGTGTGCTGGCAGTCCGAAAAATTAAAAAAAATACTTCATGGAAGGATCTGGACAATCTTATGAATGATCCAGTGGTTAAAAGTATGTACATAGCTGTCTCTGGTGTGAGTGACCGGCAAATAAAAGAATCCCTTTGCAGTGAGTATATGGGAATAGAGGGAATGGCATCGCGGATGAAAAGAAATGCACCGGAGTTATATGAAATCTTACAGAAAGACGCAGATGCAGATACAGTATCGGGTAAGTATCGCAGGGTTAGTATTTATTTCCTGATGCAAACGGAAGTGGAGCAGGTAAATGAAAAAATTCTGAATTTTATAAAAAATGCATATAAAACGGGCATCAAAATGGAACGGATGGCATTATCAGAACAAAAGAACATACCGGAGTTAAAAAGAACACTGGCGATGTTTGGGATGACAGGAAATAGCCAGGAAAGATATCGCATGCTTGTAACAGAAGAACAGGTACAGGGACTATTGAATATCGTAACAGAAGAAAAAAAACAGGAGAAGTACGATATCGAGAAAATGAAAGCACTATTTTATGACGGGGTGAATGTATGAAGAAAAGTATTATGCCGGTAAAAAAGTCTGGTATTTCAAAACGAAAAATTTTTATGTCATTAAAGGAACCAGATAAAGTTAATGTGCCGCAACCGCAATGTACACAGGACATGATTGAAATAAAAAGAATCGCCCCCAATGGAATATTTCAGGTAACAGAAGAAAAATGGTCAAAGAGTTATCTGCTGGTAGATGTGAATTATACAACAAAGACGTATGATGAACAGCTTGCTTTTTTTTATGACTGGTGTAAGACATTAAATTCATTTGATGTCTCTGTAAAGATAACGGTATTTAATGAAAACAGGAATATGCAGGAAGTTCGGGAACGGATTTTGTATCGTCACAAAGAAGATGGGTACGACTGGCTTCGGGAAGCATATAACGATATTATTGAGAGCAGGATCGTTGAGGGAAGACAGGGAATCTGTCAGGAAAAGTTTATCACAATCACAGTTGTGCGAAAGGATTATGAGGCTGCAAGGGCATATTTATCTTCCCTGGAAAGTAGTTTTATCAATAATTTTGCTGCGCTGTCATCGGCTATGATTCCATTGGATGCAAATGAGCGCATTCGTATATTAGACAGTTTTTATCATTTGGGGAATGAATCAGAATATGACTATAAGATGGAAGAAGCATTGTTACAGGGACATGGATTTAAAGATGAGCTTGCCTGCTCTGTTATGGATTTTGACAGCTATATTGATCGTTTTTATATGGATGATAAAGTTGGCTCTATACTATATCTGGATCCGGAATCGTATCCGACATCATTATCCGACACATTTTTTAAAGAACTTACAGAATTGCCAATTCATTCTATATATTCCATTGATTATGAGCCTATTCCACAGGATGTTGCGTTAAAAACATTAGAGGATAAGCTGATGGGCGTTGAAAATACGATCGCAAAACAACAGGATAAAAGAAATAAGCGAGGAGCATTTTCAAGCGATATATCCTATAAGGTAAGAAGAGAAAAAAAAGAACTGGAACATATGCTTGATGAACTTAGGGACAATGATCAGAAGATGTTTTGGGTTGGAGTAACTATGGGGGTGATAGAAGAGAATGAGGATAAATTAGAAACGCAGCTCACCGCCATCAATCAGGTGGTAGAAAAGGCATCCATGAGAGTCATTCCATATTATATGCGTCAGCGCCAGGCATTAGATACAGTTCTTCCAATTGGTGGAAGATATGTAGATATGATGAGAGCATTGTTTACTTCATCAGCTGCAGCGTTTGTTCCGTTCAATGTTGTTGAGATGCAGATGATGGATCAGCCATTTTACTATGGCATTAATCAGGTGTCAAAAGAACCTATCTGGGCAAATAGAAAAAAGTTAATGAATGGAAATGGTTTTGTTTTCGCTGTACCTGGTGGTGGAAAAAGTTTTACCGGAGCGAAAATGGAGGCGGGTAGTGTTTTTCTGAATACGGAAGATGATATCATTTTTGTTGATCCTACGCTGGAATATTTTGATGTTGCGGAGGCATATGGTGGTGCAGTGATCAATCTGGCAACATATACGGACAAATATTTAAACCCGTTGGAGGTAGATCTTGATAATCTGGATATAGATGATACAAATGGACAAGTTCGTGATAAATGCAGTTTTATGTTGGGGATTTGTGAACAGGCAATGGATGGAGAAATACTGCCAGAATACAAATCTATTATCGATCGTTCTGTTCGAAAAATGTATAAAAGGATTGCTGCACTTCCAAGAGAAAAACGTTCACAGCCGATTATGTCGGATTTCCTTGAAGTATTAAAAGAACAGGAAGAGACAGAAGCACGAAAAATAAAGCTTGTACTTGAGATATTTGTGGAAGGATCTTTAAATATTTTTAACCATCAGACCAATATTGATATTGAAAACCGGGTTTTAGTGTATGGTTTAAGGGATTTGGCAGGTGACCTTTCTGGTATGGCAATGCTGATCATGCTTGAAAATATCAAACAGCGAATCATAAAAAATGCGAAAAAAGGGCGTGCAACGTGGCTGTATGTGGATGAATTTCATGTATTGCTTGGAAAGCCATTTTCCAGAGATTATTTAATTGCTTTATGGAAGCAGGTAAGAAAATTAGGAGGACTTTGTACCGGAATCACGCAGAATGTTATAGAGGTATTAAAAGATCCGATGACTTCCACGCTTGTTTCAAATAGTGAATATACAGTTCTGCTTAAACAGGCTGCACCGGATGCGGCAGTTTTGGGGAAAGCATTGGAAAATATTAGTGAAGCCCAAATAAAATATACTGCAAATCCGAAACCTGGAATGGGTTTGATCAGATTTGGAAACGTGATTATTCCATTTGATAATGTAGTGGACAAGCAGAATCCTGTTTATGATATATACAATACGAATATGCATGAGAAAGCAGCGAAAAAGCAGGCGATGGTGGGATTTGAATGAAATTAGTGCAAAGGCAGGATAGACAAAAGTTACATGTCGTTAAAACGGGTTTCAAAGTAACTGGTGTAAGTGCAATACGGTATAAAGGAAAAGACATTCTGGTAAAGGGAAAGATATTTCGAAGTTCAGATGATATGAGAACGGATATGAATGAAGAGAATGATCATGGTGTCCTATCATCTGTAATTAAAAATATTTCTGACAGTTGGGTAAATTCTAATATAAAAAATAACCGGAAAGACAAAAATACATGGATAAAAGAGTTTTCTTCCCAAAGTTATGTCAAATCAGGATTTAATATCGCTGAAAGAAAACTAGAAGAAACAAAAACAGAAGACAAAAAAGATGTGAGGGTGCAGATACAGCCTGATAAAGAGAAAAAAGAATTGGAGGTTTGGAAAGAAGAACAGCGCCAAAACATTAAAACGGTATTTTCGCAGAAGCATTTACATAAATCAGAAATATCGGTTGAACCTGTACAACAAAAGCAACAGAAAATACATTCGGAAGATTTGGGCACGTCAATTACCCTGTTAGCTACAGAACAAAGCAACAGAACGAAAAGTAAAATAACATTAAAAAATATGGCAAAATTTTGTAATGTTAATTTGCCGGGAGCGACATGTAAAGAAAAAGTTACACATAAAAAAGAAGATATTGTGAGAATGGAGGTGTTGGAGGAAGATATCACAGAACCATGGGTCTGTTCCGGAGAAGAAAGAGAACAAATCAGGAAAAAAAAGCAGTATAGGGGTGAATACATAAATGCAGTTGTAACGGAAAGTATACGGAGCCAAATAGCAGATAAAAAGGAAGGATATATAGATGGCGTAAAAAAAAGACTATTAAAAGAATATGTAATTCAGGAAATGATACATGATCAGAAAGAAAATGATCCAAATGCTCATTTTAAATTAATAGGGCAAATGATTACGCATGATGCTGCAAAAGCAATTGCAAAAATGATGAAGCTGGTTTTAACGCTGATTTGTAAATTGTTATTCGTGATGTTACCTGTCATCCTGATTGCCTCTGTGGTAGCAATGGTATTCGTAGGACTTTATATGAAGGCAGAAAGTCCTACAACATATTTTGATGGATATTATGATTCTATACAAGAGGTAAGAGAAAATCCTAAGTACATAAAAAATGTAATACAGGAAATGGAGCGGAATTTTGCAGGTAATATAGACTATTTTTTAGGCGTAAATGAATTGAATGAGGCGGTTTATGCGTATGGAATATATTCTGAAGCAGACGACATAGCTGCAGCTTATCTTGCTCAGATCACAACGGATCCCAATTATTCGAAACTTATAAGTATGGAAGTTGAAGGATATCCGGCATATTTGTTTATAGATACAGATCGGGAAGAAAAACTTTTAAAAAAAGTATTTAAACAGTTTAATTATACAAAAAAAGAAACTGTTAAGAAGAAAGTTACAAATGAAAAAGGAAAAGAAGAGGAAAAAAATGCCGAAAAGATGACGGTATATTGCCTGACCATAGAAAAGTGGAAGGATGAGTATGAAAAAGAACTTCCTGAAACTGCTCAGACGATATTGGCCGATCTGATGAAAGAACAGACATATATGAAACCGGAGGAGAACGATAATTTTGTTGCCGGAGAGGCGGTACCGATTGAAGATCTGATTATACCGGAAGGTGTAGATGAAAATCTAATTTATTTGGCAGGGTTTATCAAAGCAGAAGCAGGAAATCAGTCTGATATTGGAAAAACAGCAGTGGCATATGTAATTTTGAATCGAGCCGGGGGTGCATCAGGAAATATAAAGGGGGTATTGACAGCACCATATCAGTTTTCCTGTTATATTCCATATCATACGGTAGAAAAATATCTTTATGCATATGCAAATATGTCTCAGGGGCAACGGGAGACAGATTCATGTTACAGAGCGGCAGCAGGTGCATATTATGGAACCGCAGAAAATCCCATAGGAAGTATGAAGTATTATTGTAATCCAAAGTATTGCAGTGTCGGAGAAGTACGGCAATGGGAAAAAATCAGGGCAAGAAACTCTGATGAACAGATAAAGATCATTGGTGATCATGTGTTTTGTCAGAATTGCTGGTAAAGGAGAAAGATGAATAGAAAGCGAATAAGTTACCGGGAATTTATAGAACAGATAAAAGTAAAAGGAAATCTGTATATGCCAGTGATCGAGGGGAAAAACAAAATGTATCCGCTGATTGTAACGGAAAATCATGGAGAAAAAATCCGAACATCCGATGGCAGAATGCATCTTTCAAAAATGCCGGAGCTGGATATGTGGGTAGTTTATGAACGATGTGGCCAGGCTTTTGATGAAGTGACTTTAAAAAATATGTTGGCAGAATATACAGAGGAATATACAAGACAGGCAGAACTTGATAAAAAAGAACAGGAACTTTTGATGTGCGTAATGTCAAAGGTTCCAAAAGAACAGATATGCTGTGTTTTGATTCCGGAAAAGATAGGGAAAGATGTTTTGAAAACATATGCAGGAAGAAAGATGGAGTCAGTTTATCTGGTATATGCAGTTATTTTGGAAGAAGAACCCAAACGGATAAAATTATCTGCTATTACCAATGAAATGCTTGAATATTGGAATATAAAAGAAGAAGAGCTGCATCGAATAAGTCTTTCAAACATGCCAAAACATTTACTTTATGAAATAAGTGAGCTGTATTCACAGACTGGAGTGGATGTTTATCTGGTAAAAGGTGAAAAAAATTATTTTGGATTAACGACGTTATTGTATGAGGACGGACCATTAAAGGATTTGGGAAATCAGTTGAACCAGGATTTATATATTTTACCTTTATCTGTGCATGAAGCAGTTATTTTCCCATATAAAGAATGGAAGGAGAATGAAATTTGTGAAATAGCAGAGCAGATGTCTGCATTCGGCGGATTTGTATGGCGTTACAGCCTGAAATTAAATAAAATAGCTTTTTCAGAGAAAACGTGGAAAGAATATACAGCAGCATTAAAATATGGAATTATGGATGCTGCAGATAGGAGATAAGAAGAATGGAACTTACAGATGATGTAATGAATCAGGTATTAAGAGATGTGAGCAAAAATATTAGCAAAGAAAGAAAAAAAAGGGGACTATCCATGGCAAAGTTGGCAGAAATGTCAAATTTGTCGGTAAGTCATATTTCTAAACTGGAACGTTCGAGATGTGATATAGGTTTAAAGGCATTGTTACGGATAGCTGCGGCAATGGAAATGGAAGCTGATGAACTTCTTCCAGGTGATTTTGAACCAAAAGAAACCGAAAGAAAACTGACTGCTGGAGAAAGATTCGAACAAATTATGCAAGGGGCAGATCCACAACTGGTAGAAATGTTTTTACGGATGGCGTTATATATGCGAAATAATTCTTTACATAACTTTTCCTAAAAGAAAAAAATTACTTAATTCTTTTCTTCTATTCCGTCGAAATAGGAAAAATAGATAATTATAATAAATGTGTACTGGTAAACAAATGCCAGATAAATGGATGGAAGGAGGTAGATTCCCATGGAAGAGTTTATGAAAGAATATGGTGGTGCAGTAAAAAGAGGTGC
>OMDJ01000825.1_pt1 | contig 17307 bp, 12 predicted proteins | sample 1645211 | NCBI WGS metagenome assembly OMDJ01 (sample SAMEA103958142, study PRJEB25191) | human gut metagenome | biome: human-associated habitat [ENVO:00009003]; feature: intestine environment [ENVO:2100002]; material: feces | place: Germany | collected 2013/2015 | reverse complement strand
AAAAAAGAGAAGAAAGAGTTGTTTTTAAAATTTTAAGGGCATACCTTTGGGAGAATTAAATAATTTTCTAATACTAACCTTTACTAATCCTATAAAAACATGAGTGGATTGTATTATAACTTGGCGTTGCGAAACAGTGATCTGAGAGATAAAGATTCTGAAAAGCTGTATTATTGTGTTTTAAAAAACAGAGGAATGGTGGATCAGGATACGTTTGTCAATTATCTGAGCCAGATCACTGGAATAAAAGAGGCTATATGCCTGGGAGTACTCTCGAAATTGGGAGCGGCTGTCATCAATTATCTGAAAGACGGGCAAAGTGTTGATATTCCGCATTTGGGTACTTTTAATCTGACTGCGAGCAGCACCGGCGTGAAAACGCTTGATGAGGCGAAAGCGTCACAAATAAAGGCTATCAATCTACGCTTTTCTGCTAAGGAAGAGACTGACTTAGTGCTGAGTCGTTGTGCGTTAACCCGAAGCGTCTCATTAACAAATACAAATGATGTGATTAAAGAGAAGGATCCAAGCGGTGAAATCGTGGATGATCCTACTGCATAGTCAGTATAAAATATTTATTTATAACTTTAGATAAGCCGCTGGGAACAGCGGCTTTTTTTATTACAAATAGGCTTTCTCTGAAAAATCTCTCAAAAAGGCCTCCATCTTGAGACTTAAGTCTTGGCGGGGGAAGATTTAAATCTTGAGAAATCATCGCTTAAGCGATGATTTGAAAGGGGCTAAACGCTTACTTTGGCGGATTGGTAATATATCTTTATTCTTTCTGTTTAGCTGTCTTGGTGCTATATTTATACAATATATGAGCTTCGTTTTTTTGCCGGATATTTTCTCTTTCTTTCTCTCTCTACTTCTTCTGATAATTCTTGTTTTTTATGCATCGATACACTACTTTTGTCCGTTACAGACAGAAAAACGATAAAACCATTCACAAATATTCAATTCATAAACTATGCGTAAATTAAAAAATGTCCTCCGGGCATCTTCATGCTGTGCTTTTTCAATCTTAATGTGTTTCCCGGCCGCCGGGCAGAATGCATGGAGCGAAGCTGACTGCGTGACCCTGCTGGACAGTACCTCGGTAACCGTGCAGCCAAACGGCTCCGGAAGTTTTGCCGTGTACAAATCGTTTAAAGTACAGACTCCCAAAGGGGCAGTGAATAACCATGTGATCAAGTATGATTATGATCCGCTGACGGCCTTTGCCCGTTTCAAGCAAGTCACCGTGCAGCGTGCCAACGGCGAAACCATACAGGTGGACGTGACCAAGACCTGCGATTATGCCGCTCCGGCAAGGGCTATTTATTGGGGAGCCCGTCAGATCATGCTCGAACTCGGACGCCTGGAGCCGGGAGATGTCGTTTCCTACGAAATCAGTAAGAAAGGCTTTACTTATGCTCTGCTGGCAGGAGCTGAAGATGATGACGCGCGTTTCATTCCGCCCATGCACGGGCAGTTCTACGACATTGTTCCTTTTTGGGTGAATGAACCCACCCGCCGCAAGGTATACGTTGTCAGTATGCCGATGGAAAAAGAGCTTCAGTTCCAGTTCTATAACGGTGCCTGTACCTCGTCAATGCGTTATGAGGACGGGCGAAAGGTATATACGTTTGCCGTGGACGAAGTGCTTCCTTTCCGGAAAGAGCCCAATATGGTGGATCTTTTTGACGAAGCCCCGAAGCTGATGATGTCGTCTACCCCGAAATGGGAGGATAAGTCGCTCTGGTTTCACGACTTGAACGAGGCATACGGCAGTTTTGCCGCACTGCCCGAGGCTCAGAAGAAAGTGGACGAACTGATAAAGGGAAAAAAGACCGAAATGGAGAAAATCGCCGTATTGACCCATTGGGTAGCCGATAATATCCGTTATGCGGGCATTACCATGGGCGAAGGCGAGGGCTTTACGCTCCATAACACGAAGATGAACTACACCGACCGCTGCGGAGTATGCAAGGACATTGCCGGCACACTGATCTCTTTCCTGCGTATGGCGGGATTTGAGGCCTATCCGGCCATGACGATGGCGGGAAGCCGCATCGAAAGCATCCCTGCCGATCACTTTAACCACTGTGTGGCAGTGGTGAAGCTGGCGAATGGGACGTATATGCCCCTCGATCCTACCTGGGTTCCTTTCTGCCGCGAGTTGTGGAGCAGTGCCGAGCAGCAGCAGAACTATCTGCCCGGCATTCCGGGAGGTTCCGACTTGTGCCTGACTCCGGTTTCGGCTCCCGAGAATCATTATGTCCGCATCACTGCCGATAACAAAATCGATGCAAAGGGCACGCTGAAAGGTTCGTTTACCATCACCGCCGAAGGTCAGTCGGACAGCAGCATCCGCCGCATCTTTACGCAGGGCTGGCAGACCGAATGGCAAAGCACGATGGAAAGCCAGTTGCTCAACGTATCTCCCAAAGCCCGTATGCTCGGAGTGGACTACGGAAAGGCGCCGAAGGATTATCAGGCAGGCCCCATTCGCATCACGTTCCGTTACGAGATACCGGACTATGCGCTGGTCGGTGACCGGGAATTATTGTTGAAACCGATGGTGATGAACAACCTCTATACGAGCGTTCTCTCGTTCCTGCGCATCGATACCGGCTTGGAAACCCAATACGGCTTCCATGATGCTTGCTCTCGTCTGGTCGAATTGGACGAAACGATTGCCCTGCCGCGGGGATATCGCCTGGCGGGAGAGCCGCGCAGCGAACAAAAGGCCGCTCCGGCAGCCGACTTCGAAGGTTCGTTGCAGCAGGTTGGCAACAAACTGGTGCTGAAACAGAAACTCGCCTTGAAGAAGCGCATCTATCGGGCAGCCGACTGGGAAGGATTCCGTGCTGCGGTGAATGCCTACAAAAGCTTTGCGGATTATTTGATTGTTAAACTCTAAAAAGATGATCGTCACACATGACTAAAATATATACCCTTCTGCTCCTCTGCCTGTTTGCGCTGACTTTTCCGGTCACCGCCCGGGAAGCGGAATTTAAGAAAATCAAAGAAAGCTGGACCCTGCAGGCTGATGGTACGCAGGTTTATCGTCAGTCGAAAGTCCTGACGCTGTACACTCACACGGCCATGAACCGCACGTATGGGGAGTCGTTCATTACGTACGATCCCCGTTATCAGACTTTGCAGATTCACGAGTCGTATACCCGCCAGAAAGACGGAAATATCGTCAAGACCCCCGCCAATGCTCTGGTCGAAGTGCTCCCCTCGGCAGCAGCCAATGCGCCGGCATTCAATGCTTTGCGCGAGATGGTAGTCGTACACACCGGGCTGGAACTCGGAGCTACCATCTATCTGGACTATTCCATTACAACCAAACCGGGGTATTTGCCGGGGATTCAGATCTGCCGGTTGCTGGAGCACTCTTCGCCGGTGAAGGAGTACGAGATCAGCATCACCGTTCCCCGGGGGCAACATCTGGAATATGCCCTTAACAACCACAAGGCGAAAGCTTCCGTAACCGAATCCGAAGGGATGAAGCAAGTCAGCTGGACCCTGAAGAATCTGCCCGCCCTCAGCCGTGAGCCGCAGGTGTCGGTGATCGGCGGTGATTTGCCTCTGCTGACTGCCACGACTGAGGAGAAACCCCTGTCGTTTCTGACGTCACAATGGCAACCGGAAGGAGATGCAGGGATTCGTGCGCTGGCCGGAAAACTGACTGCCGGAGCGAAGGACGATAAAGAAAAAGTAACCGCGATACGTGACTATGTGATTGATAATCTTTACTATTCGTCCCTCCCGTTGGCGGAAAGCGGTTATCGCATCCGTCCCGCCGCAGAGGTGATCCGTTCGGCATACGGCACGGAGGCCGAGAAGGCGAATCTGATGGCCGCATTGCTGAAAGCGGCCGGACTGAAAGCCGGGATAGGGGCGGTCTGCGCTCCGTCCGAGAATACGGCATCACTGGGAGTAGGCAGCATCCGCGAACTGTTTGTGTGGACCGACGCCGGAGGCAGCCAACAGGCTCTGTCACTGAAAGGCAAAACTCCCTCAGCCGTTTCCTGGCAGAAAGATTATGCCTATGTAGCTTCATTGACGCAGCCGTTTGAACTGAATCTTCCACCGGTTACCCTGAGAAAAGACTATGCATTGCAGCCCGACGCGGCAAATGCCAAAGATGGCTATCTGGTCTTCACCCTCCCCGTAGAGCGTGGCAGCCTGGCCGGTTCCCAGTACGTCCGGTTCAATAGCAAGCGCACTTCGAACCTTTTGTTGCCCGGACTGGCGGATGAATCTTTCACCTATACCGTAGATACTCCTGCAGGTATGGAACCTGTCACTCGGCCGATGGAGAAGAAGATGGACAATGCCGTAGGTACATTAACCATTTCCATCCGTCCCGAAGGAGCGAAAACGCGAGTGACCCGGAGCCTGAAGTTGAAGAAACAGATGATTCGCCCGGCGGATTATGCCGCTTTCCGTCAACTGATGACAGAGTACGGGGCGGTGGACGGGCTGACGCTGGTGTACAGAAAACCTCTTCCCTGATCCCTCTTTTCGACAGGAAGAGACAGTATATGTGCTATTATTCAGATTTAATAACTCAAAATATAACAATGAAGATGTAGCGGGAGCTGCCCGCAAAGGACATAGGCCGGTATCCGGTGGAACGGTCTCCAAACGATAAGCGGTGATTCGTGGAATGAGGATGTGTCGGAACTTGCATTCACCACAGATTACACGAATGTATACAGATGGATACTGTTATCTGTCAATAGATTAAGTTCGTCCTGTGAAGTTCTGTATCACTCTGTGGTGAGTTATGGCATACCTCCGTTCTGCAGGTCACGCTCCGTAGAGCTCCTCTCCTGTGCCTCTCTGCCTATGCAGCTCTGTGGTGAAACAGGCTTCCGCGACATCTTTTAGGGAGGAACCCTTATGAGAAAACTATTATTGCTCTTATTCTCAGCACTTTTTGTGCTGTCAGCCCAGGCTGAAGATGTGCTGCGCCTGATGACCTACAACGTCCGTAACGCCAATGGCATGGACGGTATATGCAATTATCAGCGTGTAGCCAATGTGATCAACAACGCCCGTCCGGACATCGTTGCCATCCAGGAACTGGACAGCATGACTGCCCGGAGCAACCGGACCGATGTTCTCAAGGAACTGGCGGAACGCACTCAATTGCATCCCTGTTTTGCGCCTACCATCGATTATGACGGAGGAAAGTATGGCATCGGTATACTTTCGAAAGAGACTCCGCTCCGTGTGCAAACCTTTGCCCTTCCGGGACGTGAAGAGGCACGCACGCTGCTTGTCGCCGAGTTCCCGGAGTATGTCTTTGCGTGTACGCACCTTTCTCTGACCGAAGAGGATCGGATGAAGTCTCTCGAAATCCTGAAGTCCGTTGCAGCCAATACCCGGAAACCTTTCTTCCTTGCCGGTGACTTCAACTCGGATGCCGACTCCGGCTTTATCAAAGATTTGAAGAGTACATTCCAGATACTTTCCAACCCGAAGCAGCCCACTTATCCGGCTTCCGAACCGAAGGAGACGCTCGACTACCTGATTGCTCTGAAACAGGAAACGCCTACTTTTGTTGTCAACTCGGCCCGGGTGATCGATGAGCCTCTGGCGTCCGATCATCGTCCTTTGTTGGTAGAAGTACGGATGGCGGTACCCGAGAATCGGATTTGCCGTACCAAACCCTATCTTCAGAATCCCGTAGGAGGTGGAATCACAGTGATGTGGCAGACCAACGTGCCGGCCTATTGCTGGGTGGAGTACGGCACGGACCCTTCCAACCTGAAGCGCGCACGTACCCTTCTGGATGGTCAAGTTGTTTGTGGCAATACTCTTCACAAGATTCGCCTCGATAGTTTGCAGCCCGGACAGAAATATTATTATCGTACCTGTTCGCAGGAGATCCTGCTTTACCAGGCCTACAAAAAGGTGTTTGGCAATACAGCCCGTACAGAACTCAGGGAGTTCACGTTGCCCGCAGCCGGTGATGACAGTTTTACGGCCGTGGTGTTCAACGATCTGCATAAACAATCGAAGACGTTTCAGGCATTGTGCGAACAGATAAAGGGGATTGACTATGATTTTGTAGTGTTCAACGGCGATTGTGTAGACGACCCCGCCAATCACGATCAGGCAACAGCCTTTATCAGCGAACTGACCGAAGGCGTGGAGGGTGATCGCGTACCTGTCTTCTTTATGCGCGGTAATCACGAGATCCGGAATGCCTATTCGGTAGGCCTGCACAGCCTGTTCGATTATGTAGGCGATAAGACTTACGGCTCCTTCAACTGGGGAGATACCCGTATCGTAATGCTCGATTGCGGTGAAGATAAGCCGGATGATCATTGGGTATACTACGGACTCAACGACTTTACGAAGCTGCGTAATGACCAGGTAGGATTTTTGAAGCGTGAGCTCGCTTCCAAAGAATTTAAGAAAGCCGCTAAGCGGATTCTGATTCATCACATTCCGCTTTACGGAAACGACTACGAGAATCTGTGTTCCGGGCTTTGGGGTAAACTTCTGGAGAAAGCACCTTTCAATATCAGCCTTAACGCGCATACACATGAATATGCCTATCATCCCAAAGGCAGCCTTGGCAATAACTTCCCGGTGATTATCGGTGGCGGTTATAGCATGAAAAGTGCAACGGTAATGGTGATTGAAAAGAAGAAGGACATACTTAAGGTGAAAGTACTCAATACCAAAGGAGAAGTGTTGTTGGAGCTTACCGTCTGATAACGTCTCCCCCCGAAAAAAATAGCGGGAGAGGATGTGTTTAAATCCTGATTTAGAAAGGGAGAGCTTCTCATTTGAAATTTGCCTGCTTATGAACAATGAAAAGAGCCATGTCAAACTCTATTTTTGAGTAATGATATGGCTCTTTTATGGTTATGGATTACAGTCTGTAACTTTTTAGAGTGCTCACTTTAGTTGCGGCACATTCACTTCTTTTATTTAATTATGTATGTAATTCGAGTACAAACCTGCTCCCCTTGGTGTAACTGGTATCCAGTGTCAGGCTGCCGTTCATTTTGGTTGCTATCAGGGCGCAGATGGGTAGTCCTAAACCGTCTCCTTCTGTCAGGTCTTTGATTTCAGTGAAGGGCTTGAACAGGTTCTCTTGTTTCTCAACGGGAATACCCGTACCGGTATCCGATATAATGAATTGGTGCGTATGTGCGCCTCTCTTTTTGAAATCAAGGAATATCTTTCCGCTTTCGGTATATTCCACAGCGTTCTTCAGCAAGTGAATCAAGATCCGTTCCAGTTGTTCAGGATTGGTCTTGATCTGGAGTTTGGCAGCATTGACTACGGTCGAAACTTCGGGTTGTACAAACTCTTTCACCTTATCCATGGTAGCTTCACAGAAAGTATTTACGTTGATCTCCTTCATTTCATAAGGTTCGGTCAGCGAGTTTTCCAATGTGGAAAGTTCCTGTATATCATTGCTGAACTTCTTCAGGGCTGCTACTTGTCCTTGCATCTGCTGTGCCTGTTGAGGTGCTTTGTCCGACAGCTCGGCGGCAGAAGAGGCGAGTGTATCCAGCGTAGGTTCCATCTGTGCTGAAATATTCTGGATAAACTGTGTCTTCAGTTCATTGTGTTCATTGGCTATCTGTACGCTCTTTTTCAGTTTCCGGTTACCGGCAATGAAACGAAGCAGTACGATGGCCACAAATATCAGACCGGCAATCAGGATTACTACCAGTGTGCACAGCCCGACGATCATATACTGTTTGCCCGAAAGTGTGTCTTCTTTCTCCTGAATGATCTGCTGGCTTTCGTCATACTTGCGTTTCAGTACGTTCAGTTCGTCTTGTGCCGTCATTGCTTTTACCGAATCGGTCCAGACGATGAAGTTCTCGTAAGTGCGGGCCACCAGTGAGGCATTGTTAGATTTACGTCCGATGGCAATCAGTTTTTTATAGCATTCGTTGACCTTATCGTAATTCTTTTGGGCTTTATATTGGTTGATTAATTTCTGAAAGCACGCGTCTCCCTGAGTGTTTTGCCCGAATGTGTAGTAATAACTTGCCTGTGTGTATAGTAGGTTCTCGCTTAATGAATCGTTCTTGGCCAGGCCTGCGGTTTCTGCCAGCTTATCCAATTGAATTTTAGCCTGCGCCGCATTCTTAAGTCCGATGTACATCTGCAGTCTCTCTTTGGTGATTTGGAAACGTAGCGGGTAAAATTGTTTCTGCTGTTTTTGTTCACCGGCCCAGACTAGCTGATCCATTCCTCTACAGAGGTCGAATGCCTCTTTGTAATAATTTTCACGATGGTACAGAGCTGCTCCCTGAATTCCGCATTCCACGGCTTTCGGATAATTTTCCTGCGTTGCGAAAGCGCCATAGGCTTGGATGAAAAGATAACGCGCCTTAGTGTATTCTTTTTGTTCCAGACTACTCTGCGCTTGTTTCATCAGTTCATTTGCTCTGTTTTGTGTGCCTTGTGCATCGACGATTGTGCTAAAACAAACGAGGATGGTCAGGATTAAAGTCGATATTTTCATGCGATTTGGTTTTAAACAGTGACAAAGTTAAAAAATCTTTGTAGAAACCTCTCATTTCCCCCTCTTATTTTTCATTTCTTCTTTGATTCTTCTTCAAAGAGGAATGGCGGGCATTACCGGTTAGTTGAAAGGTGGATAAAATTTGATAATTCAGGCATAGATTCTACAAATAAGGCTCTCTCCGGAGCCGGTATTTGTAAAGTCTATGTCTGATAATGATTTGGAATATGGCTCTATCTAATATTTAAAACTGCTTCCTCCCAAGAATTCTCTCAAAAGTGAGGTTGGAGGAATCTCCTTATCCTGTACAGGAGTGAAATATTTGATAAACTTCAGCAATCGGTATGCTTCAGCATATTCCGGACAGTTACGTGGCACGCTGGTAAGAATGGGCTCGGCATGACAGCGGAGCACGGCAAATTCAAATAAAAGGGCGGAGTTGAACATCACATCGGCATTCTCCTGATAAGGGAAAATCCATTTATCTTCTCCGGCGCGTACGCTGGGCCAGCGTGAGATAGTCTCTTGGGCAGAATAGCCGCGATAGTTGAAGTCCCGGATAATACGGCGCAAAAGTCGGTTGTCCGTCGTTGGGATCCAGTTATGATCGTCCAGCGAGATGGTTGTCAAGGCAGAGACGTATATTTTGAACTTATTTGCTGCCGGGATTTGCGGAGTCAGTTCCGGATTAAGGGCGTGTATTCCCTCAAGAATCAATACCGTATGTTCGTCGATCCGCAATTTATCACCTTTATATTCTTTTTTTCCCAACATAAAGTTATAGCGGGGCAGTTCTACTTCCTCGCCACGCAACAAAGCCTGTAGTTGTGTATTGAATAACTCCAGGTCGAGGGCATAAAGGGATTCATAGTCATAATTGCCGTTTTCATCCAATGGAGTGTCTTCACGGTCTACAAAATAATTGTCCAGTGAGATGGGATATGGTTTCAGGCCGTTGGTCATTAACTGGATGGAGAGTCGCTTACTAAAAGTTGTTTTCCCGGATGATGACGGTCCGGAAATCAACACCAGTTTTACACGAGTCCCGTTTTCTCCGCGGTGGAAAATGCTATCGGCTATTTGTGCTATTTTCTTCTCTTGCAGAGCTTCTGCCACATTGATCAGGTCCGTGGCATGTCCCTCTTCACAAGCAATATTGAAATCTCCTACATTGTTCAATCCCATGATGTAGTTCCATCGCAGGTGCTCTTTGAAAACATCGAGCATTTTCTCCTGTTTTACCACATCTTCCAGTACAGATGGGTTTTCTTTGTTAGGAATACGCAGCAACAGTCCGTCGTAGTATTTAACGAGGTCGAATAAGTGGATAAATCCTGTACTTGGGAGCAGATTACCGTAATAATAGTCGGCAGTACCTCCCAAAGTATAATAATAGGTATAGATAGAACCGGAAGATTCGAGTAATTTTACCTTGTCATTCATGCCCCGTTCACTGAATACACGTACGGCTTCAGTTGTATGACACTCAATGCGGTGATAGGTAATGTCTTCCGCTATAATTTCCTGCATACGTTTCTTTATTTGTGACACGTCTTCAAGTGTGACGGGGCGCCCGATCCGCAAATTGCAGAAGTATCCTTTGGATACCGGGTGCTCCACAAAAAGTTTGCCATTCGGAAAGAGTTCGCTGACAGCTTTGTAGAGCACAAAGCAGAGAGAACGCACATACGTACGCATTCCCGAAGAATCTCTTACATCCAGAAACTCTACATCTTTATTGTTATATACACGAAAATTGAGTCCTTCAGAGCGATTATTTACTTTAGCACTGACTACCTGATAAGGAAAATTAAGATTAAAACCGTAATAAATATCCAAAAGTGAGCTCCCAATAGGGAATTCTTTAGAAATATTATTATTTTTGCAATATATTTGTAACATCTGTTTCATTTCACGTCATTTTGGGGTGAATAGTACGGATAAATATATCACATAATTGCTAAGAAGACAAACAACCACTAAAATAATTATAGATGGAATATTCTTTTTATGATTTTTTAAAGCTCATTGGCTCGTTAGGACTTTTTCTTTATGGAATGAAGATCATGAGCGAGGGCTTACAGAAAGTCGCAGGTGACAGATTGCGAGGAATTCTGACAGCAATGACTACAAACCGGGTAACGGGAGTTTTAACAGGTGTGTTGATCACCGCCCTTATCCAATCTTCTTCGGCAACGACGGTGATGGTGGTCAGTTTTGTAAATGCCGGTCTGCTGACATTGGCCGAATCCATTAGTGTGATAATGGGTGCTAATATCGGTACGACAGTCACCGCATGGATCATTTCTATTTTTGGGTTTAAAGTCGACATGGCTGCTTTTGCCCTTCCTCTTTTAGCCATTGCCCTTCCTCTTATTTTTTCGGGTAAAAGTAACCGTAAGTCTATCGGTGAATTTATCTTTGGTTTTTCTTTCCTCTTTATGGGGCTTTCGTACCTCAAAGCAAATGCCCCCGACCTGAATGCCAATCCGGAAATGCTGGCTTTTGTACAGAACTATACAGATATGGGATTTTTCTCGGTTCTGCTCTTTTTATTTATCGGTACTATTCTCACTATGATCGTACAGGCTTCCGCCGCGACGATGGCTATTACTTTAATTATGTGTGCCAACGGATGGATCAGCCTGGAACTGGGTGCCGCATTGGTCTTGGGTGAGAATATCGGAACTACTATTACAGCCAACCTGGCTGCCCTGACTGCTAATTCACAGGCAAAACGTGCTGCTTTGGCTCACTTTGTTTTCAATGTTTTTGGTGTGATCTGGGTGCTGATTATTTTCCATCCTTTTATGGTATTCGTCAATTGGGTGGTCGATACCTTCTTCCATCCGGGAAGTGCAGAGGTGGCTATTTCTTATAAGTTGTCCGCTTTCCACTCTATTTTTAATATATGTAACGTCTGTCTGCTGATCTGGGGAGTGAAACTGATTGAGCGTACCGTGTGTGCCATTATTCGTCCCAAGGAAGAAGATGAAGAGCCACGCTTGCGCTTTATTACCGGAGGTATGCTTTCTACAGCCGAATTATCCATACTTCAGGCCCGTAAGGAGATTCATCTGTTTTCCGAGCGTATTCATCGTATGTTTGGTATGGTACAAGATCTGTTGCATACTGAAAAGGATGATGACTTCAATAAACTTTTCAGCCGGATTGAGAAATACGAGAATATCAGTGATAATATGGAATTGGAGATTGCCAATTACCTGAATCAGGTATCTGAAGGGCGTTTGAGCTCAGAAAGTAAGCTTCAGATACGTGCCATGCTTCGTGAGGTAACCGAGATTGAAAGTATTGGTGACAGTTGCTATAACCTGGCACGTACCATCAGCCGGAAGCGTCAGACCAATCAGGATTTCACAGAGAAGCAATATGAGCACATTCATTTCATGATGAAACTGACCAATGATGCTCTGTCGCAAATGATTGTCGTGGTCGAGAAACCCGAACATCAGAGTATCGATGTTAATAAGTCATTCAATATTGAGAATGAAATTAATAACTATCGTAACCAACTGAAGAATCAGAATATCCTGGATGTGAATAATAAAGAATATGATTATCAGATGGGCGTTTATTACATGGATATTATCGCCGAATGTGAAAAACTCGGTGACTATGTAGTAAATGTAGTAGAAGCGAGCAGTGACGTAAAAGAAAAGAAAGCGTCTTGAGAAAAGTGATGAACGATGAACGATAAAGCGTGTAATTGAGAGTGCTCATCGCTTATCGTTCATCGTTAATGAATCGTTTAGCCATTATACGGTTCGAAATCTTCTTTTCCAACTCCACACAGAGGGCATACCCAATCATCAGGAATATCTTCAAACTGTGTTCCGGGTTCGATTCCGCCTTCCGGATCACCTATCTCCGGATCGTAAATGAAATCACAAACGGTGCAAATGTACTTCATGTCGTCTCTTTTTTTAAGTTTATGCAAATATAACAAAAGTATCGGACGTATTGTTCATTTATTTTTTCTTTTTTCATTAATAAAGCACTACCTTTGTCTGTAGCAACAAAACATTAATCAAGGAATTATAAACTATGATGTGGCAGATTGTATTATCACTGGTATGTGTGGCTTTTTTAGGAGCTATTCTGTGGGAAAAGAGACAAGGTAAGTTAATGCAATCTGCATCGGACCGGAAACTGGAGAATGTAAATTGTCTGTTTGATGCGATTCTGACGCATATTCATGCGTATGTTTTGGTAATCGATTCTGATTTCAAAGTCCTGAAAACTAATTATTATGATTTGACTCATCTCAGTCCGGACGGTAAAGAGAAGCGTGTAGGTGATCTGTTGCAATGCCGGAATGCCTTGTCTGCCAAAGGGGGATGCGGAACCCATGCTTTTTGCCAGGAATGTCCGGTGAGGGGAGCAATAGGAAACGCTTTCCGCCAGAAGAAAGAATTTACTGATTTGCAATCATCACTGAATATTGCCATAGACGAGCATGAATTTGTAAAGTGCGACGTAATGATCTCGGGAGTATTTATGACTCTGGATAGTGAAGAGCGCATGGTGCTGACGGTGCATGACATTACTTCGATTAAACAAACGGAAGAGGCGTTGGCCGAAGCGAAGGAAAAAGCGGAAAATGCAGATCGTTCCAAGTCCGCTTTTCTAGCCAATATGAGTCATGAAATCCGTACGCCACTGAATGCCATCGTCGGCTTTTCCGAACTGCTGGCAGCGGCCAATACAGAAGAAGAAAAGCAAAAATACCTGGAGATACTCCATACGAACAGCGAATTGCTATTACAGCTGGTTAATGATATTCTTGATTTGTCGAAGATTGAGGCCGGTACATTGGAGTTTGTTTATTCTGATGTCGATATCAACTTGTTACTGAATGATTTGGAACAATTGTTCCGTATGAAGATAGGCTCTAACTCGCCTGTACAGATTATAACAGAGTCCGGGTTGCCCTCGTGTATGGTTCATACGGATCGTAACCGAATTGCTCAGGTTGTGTCCAATTTTGTATCTAATGCAATCAAATTTACCACAGAGGGTAGTATCCGTATCGGATATCAGTCTTCCGAGAATGGACTTCGGTTTTATGTTAGCGATACCGGTTCGGGTATTTCGGCGGATAAATTGGAGGGTGTCTTCGATCGTTTTGTGCGTTTGCAAAGTGATAAAAACGGTAACGGACTCGGACTCTCTATCTGTAAGACGATTGTAAATAAGCTGGGTGGGGAAATCGGAGCCGAATCTGAGGTAGGCAAAGGAAGTACCTTTTGGTTTACATTGCCCGAACATTCCGATATTAAACCCAAAGTCATCATTGAGAAAGAGCAGGAAGAATTGCCTTCTGCAGTACGGGTTCCGGTTATCGATGCGGGAAGTGATAAAAAACTGAGCATACTGGTGGCCGAAGATATGGAAGACAATTATCGTCTTTGCGAAGCTATCCTCGCTTCACGTTACGAATTACATTGGGCTCACAATGGTGAAGAGGCCATTTCTCTTTTCCTGAAATTCCAACCGGACATTATCTTGATGGATATCCGTATGCCTGAGGTGAATGGCTACGAGGCTACGGAGGCTATCCGACAGATGTCGGCTACAGTGCCTATCATTGCTCTTACTGCTTTTGCGTATGAAGAAGACCGCCAGAAAATCATGCATAGCGGCTTTACCGATTTCCTGACGAAGCCCATTTCGTCAAAAGTACTGTTGGGAAAACTGGAATCCTTAAAAAAGATTTAAGAAACATCTTATACCGGATTTATGTTGTACTTTTGCAACTTCTAATTTAATGTATGTATCTGCATGACTGCAAAGAACGACGATTATTTTCATTTGGGCCTGACTGATCAAGAAGTTCTCCAAAGCCGGGAGAAATATGGTGCCAACCTACTGACGCCTCCTTCGCTCCTGAAGCTTTATTTGGAAAAATTTGAAGATCCTGTTGTACGTGTGCTGCTTATTGCAGCTGTATTCTCTCTTATCATTTCCGTTATCGAGAATGAGTATGCCGAAACGATCGGTATTATAGCCGCTATCCTGTTGGCAACCGGTATCGGTTTCTATTTCGAATACGATGCCAATAAGAAATTCGATTTACTGAATGCCGTTAATGAAGAGACTTTAGTAAAGGTGATTCGTAACGGGCGTATTCAGGAGATTCCGCGTAAAGATGTGGTAGTAGGTGACATTGTGGTATTGGAGACCGGTGAAGAGATTCCCGCAGATGGCGAACTGATAGAAGCTATTTCTTTGCAGGTGAACGAATCGAACCTGACCGGGGAACCGGTGATTAATAAAACAATAATCGAAGCCGATTTTGATGAAGAAGCTACGTATGCTTCCAATCTGGTGATGCGCGGTACAACTGTGGTCGATGGTCATGGATCGATGAAGGTACTTCGTGTGGGAGATGCTACGGAGATTGGGAAAGTGGCACGTCAGAGTACGGAACAAACTACGGAGCCTACACCATTGAATATCCAGCTGACCAAATTGGCCAACCTGATCGGTAAGATCGGTTTTACCGTAGCCGGACTTGCTTTCCTTATTTTCTTTATAAAAGACGTTGTACTGTATTTCGATTTTGGGGCTCTGAACGGTTGGCATGACTGGTTGCCGGTGTTGGAGCGTACATTGAAATATTTCATGATGGCGGTTACCCTGATCGTGGTTGCCGTTCCCGAGGGATTGCCTATGAGTGTGACACTCAGCCTGGCACTGAATATGCGCCGTATGCTTGCCACTAACAATTTGGTACGTAAGATGCACGCTTGCGAAACAATGGGGGCGATTACCGTGATTTGTACAGACAAGACCGGTACGTTGACACAAAATCTGATGCAGGTGCACGAGCCCAATTTCTATGGTTTGAAAGATGGTGGGAAACTGGCAGATGACGATATCAGCAGACTGATTGCGGAAGGGATTAGTGCTAACTCCACTGCTTTTCTTGAAGAAACGGGAGAGGGTGAGAAGCCGAAAGGAGTAGGTAATCCTACGGAAGTTGCCTTGCTGCTGTGGCTGAATAGCCAGAAACGTAACTATCTTGAACTCAGAGAAGGAGCACGGGTGCTCGACCAATTGACGTTCTCGACTGAACGTAAGTTTATGGCTACTTTGGTGAAGTCGCCGTTGATAGGCAAAAAGGTATTATATATAAAAGGTGCGCCCGAAATCGTGCTTGGCAAATGTAAGGAGGTGATTCTCGATGGCCGTCGTGTGGATAGTGTGGAATATCGTTCGACTGTCGAAGCACAATTACTGGGTTATCAGAATATGGCTATGCGTACACTTGGTTTTGCATTCCGTTTGGTGGAAGATAACGAACCAGATGACTGTGTGGCACTTGTTTCAGAAAATAACCTTAATTTCCTTGGAGTCGTTGCTATTTCCGATCCTATACGTCCCGATGTGCCTGCGGCAGTAGCTAAATGCCAGTCGGCAGGTATCGGTATCAAGATTGTGACCGGGGATACTCCGGGCACCGCAACTGAGATTGCGCGTCAGATCGGGCTGTGGAAACCGGAAGATACGGAACGCAATCGCATTACCGGAGTTGCTTTTGCCGAATTGAGTGATGAAGAAGCATTGGATAGAGTGATGGACTTGAAAATTATGTCGCGTGCCCGTCCTACCGACAAACAGCGTCTGGTACAATTGCTGCAGCAGAAAGGAGCCGTTGTGGCTGTGACCGGAGACGGAACGAACGATGCGCCGGCGCTCAATCATGCACAGGTAGGGCTTTCGATGGGTACCGGAACTTCAGTTGCCAAAGAGGCCAGTGACATCACTTTGCTGGACGACTCTTTCAACAGTATCGGGACTGCTGTGATGTGGGGGCGGTCACTTTATAAGAATATCCAGCGTTTCATCGTATTTCAGCTGACCATTAACTTTGTGGCACTTCTCATCGTATTGCTCGGTTCTATTGTGGGAACAGAACTACCGTTGACTGTGACCCAAATGTTATGGGTAAATCTCATCATGGATACATTTGCCGCTTTAGCTTTGGCTTCTATTCCGCCAAGTGAGAGTGTTATGAACGATAAACCGCGTCGCAGTACTGATTTTATTATTAGTAAAGCGATGCAACATAATATATTCGGTGTCGGTACACTCTTTCTGGTAGTACTGATGGCGATGATATACTACTTTACAAATGCCGACGGTGGAATGACGGTACAGCGGTTGACCATTTTTTTCACCTTCTTTGTAATGCTTCAGTTTTGGAATCTGTTCAACGCCCGTGTGTTTGGCACTACCGATTCAGCATTCAAGGGTCTTACGAAGTCGTACGGAATGGAATTGATTGTACTGGCCATCCTGGGTGGGCAGTTTCTTATAGTGCAGTTCGGTGGAGCTGTATTCCGTACAGAACCGCTCGACTGGCAAACATGGCTTATCATCATCGGTTCTTCTTCTCTCGTCTTGTGGATTGGAGAATTGATTCGCTTGGTCAAACGTTTAACTCAGAAATGAAAATGAAAGCTATTTATCACAGTGGACGCAAAGAAAGTGTCTTTTATGAACAGGATATAAAAACTCCGTTTCCTTTGCGTGCTCTGTCGTGTATAAGCTTTCAAAAACAGAATAGAGATGAAAAGAAAAGGAATTAAAAACCTTATTTTTGATTTTGGTGGTGTATTGATTAATCTCGACCGTCAGCGTTGTATAGAAAACTTCCGGAAGTTGGGATTAGAGAAGGTGGACGAATTGTTAGGCATGTATTCTCAGCAGGGAATCTTTATGCAACATGAGAAAGGGTTGATCTCGTCAGCCCAGTTTCGTGATAGTATCCGCGGGCA
>OMDJ01000803.1_pt1 | contig 18001 bp, 14 predicted proteins | sample 1645211 | NCBI WGS metagenome assembly OMDJ01 (sample SAMEA103958142, study PRJEB25191) | human gut metagenome | biome: human-associated habitat [ENVO:00009003]; feature: intestine environment [ENVO:2100002]; material: feces | place: Germany | collected 2013/2015 | reverse complement strand
TATGTTTTCGATGTGGCGATCCTCTTATCCCAGCTTTTGTTCCGCGACCGGGAAAAGATCCTTTACGGAATCATCATGGTCATGGTTTACACCGTGATCCTCGACAAGATGCTTATGATGGGCAAAAAGCAGGTACAGGCGAAGATCATCAGCGAGAAATACGCGGAGATCAACATCGCGGTGCAGGAACAGCTTGACCGTGGAACCACATTGTTCCAGATCGAGGGCGGGCATTTAAGAAAGCCGTCCATGGCCGTCATCACCGTGGTTTCCGGCAGGGAACTTCAGAAATTAAACCGCATCGTCATGGACATCGACAGCGAGGCCTTCATGGTCGTTCATCAGGTCGGAGAGGTCCGGGGACGCGGATTTACGGATGTGAAACGCCATCTGGAAGCAGCTGGTTTAAAAAATTAAGCGCAGTTACAGGACCACGTTAGAAAAAAAGTTTCTTAATTTTTTCTGACGAAAAAGCATAAAAATATTGTTAAGGCAGGGAAAAACTCCTTGAATTTTACATCAAATCCGTTTATTATTACACTAGGCAGAAATTTGATTTTCGTCAATTTAAGGAATAATGGAGGACAGCAAAATGACAAAAACGTCGGCAATCAACAGAATTCATGAATTGCTTGATGACAACAGCTTTGTTGAGGTTGGTGCTTATATTACTGCCAGAAGCACTGATTACAACATGCAGTCTCAGGAAACCCCTGCAGATGGTGTTGTTACCGGTTATGGTACGATCAATGGTGCTCTCGTCTATGTGTACAGCCAGGACGCGTCTGTAATGGGTGGATCCATCGGCGAAATGCACGCAAAGAAGATCGAGAAGCTCTATAGTATGGCCATGAAAATGGGCGCACCCATTGTTGCCCTGGTAGACTGTGCAGGATTCAGACTCCAGGAAAGCATGGATGCCCTGGACGGTTTCGGCAAACTTTATGTCTGCCAGGCAATGGCATCCGGTGTGATCCCGCAGATCCAGGCTGTGTTTGGAAACTGCGGCGGTGGAATGGCTGTGGCATCTGAAATGGCTGATTTTACATTTATGGAACAGGAAGCAAAAATGTTTGTGAATGCTCCGTTTGTAATCGCTGAGAACGATGCTGACAATTCCAGCGCTGAGTACCAGGCAAAAGAGACAGGAAACGTATACGCGACTGGCTCCGAGAAAGAAATTTTCACCGAGATCAGAAACCTTGTTTCCATCCTTCCGGCTAACAACGAGGATGACATGTCTTACAGCGAATGTGAGGATGACTTAAACAGAATCTGCACAGATATCGAGAACTGCGCAGGCGATACATCCATCGCACTGTCCATGATCTCTGATGACAGCTTCTACATGGAAATGAAGAAGGACTACGCACCGGAGATGGTAACGGCATTTATCCGCTTAAACGGAGCTACCGTTGGCTGTGTTGCAAATCGCAGCGAAGTTTATACAGACGGCGAGAAGACTGCTACTTATGACGCAGCCCTTACCGCAGCAGGATGTGAGAAAGCAGCAGCATTTGTAAACTTCTGCAACGCTTTCGAGATCCCGGTACTTACACTCGTCAATGTAGATGGTTACAAGAACTGCAAATGCAACGAGAAGAAGATCGCGAAGGCGGCAGCACGCCTGACCTACGCATTCGCAAACGCTGACGTTCCGAAGGTAACTGTCGTTATCGGCAAGGCAAACGGAACAGCAGGTCTTACCATGAACAGCAAGTCTATCGGTTCTGACATTGTATACGCATGGAAGAACGCGAAGATCGGCGTTATGGAAGCAGCACCGGCTGTGAAGATCATGTATGCTGACGAGATCGCAAAGGCTGACAATGCGGCAGCCCTGATCAATGAAAAAGCAGCACAGTATAATGAGATGCAGGCAAGTGCACTTGCGGCAGCAAAGAGAGGATATGTAGACGATATCATCGAGGCTTCCGAGACAAGACAGCGTGTAGTTGCTGCATTTGAGATGCTGTTCACAAAAAGAGAGGATCGTCCGTCCAAAAAGCACGGAACGATCTAATATGAGGTGGCTGAAATATGAAACAGAGAATTAGAAGAATCTGGCTTGCACTCTGCATGGCAGTTTGTCTCTTCGCGCTTGCAGGATGCTCTGCAGCCGCTGACACCGCTGAAACAATCGATCCGCAGATCGAAATGGCGATGCAGTCCGGCTCCCAGCAGTACCTGGATCTGTTCAACCAGATGGATGATGCTTCCATCGAACAGGCCCTTGCAACAAGCGTAAAGAACAAAGATACTGTTATGGAGAATGCGTTAAAATCCTGGGATTCCATTAAGGATGACCTTGGCGCGTTCGTTTCCAGCGAGACAGCAGTCGTTACAAAAGGTGATGACGGCTATATCGCAAGAATGAACACCGTTTACGAGAAGAGAGCGATGGAATTCACTCTGATCGCGGACGAAGATCTCAGCAAAGTTGAGACAATTTCCTTCTCCCCGGTTTACACAACAGGCGAGAAGATGGCGAAAGCCGGAATGAATACCTTAATGGGTATGGGCGTTGTATTCGCAGTCCTGATCTTCATCAGCTGGCTGATCAGCATGTTCAAATACATCAGCGTATTTGAGGCAAAGATGAAAGCAAAGAAAAATGCGGCAGCGGCAGCACCTGTGGCAGCACCGGCAGCTCCGGCCCCTGCAGCAGCACCGGCTCCGACAGCAGCTCCGGCTGAGGAGGAGAACCTTACCGATGATACAGAACTCGTTTCCGTGATCACAGCAGCAATCGCAGCTTATGAGGGAAAAGAGACTGTTGACAACGGACTTGTAGTCCGCTCCATCAAACGTGTTTCTAACAGAAACTGGAATTAATATTATCAGGAGGAAATCACAATGAAAAATTATACAATCACAGTAAACGGTAATGTATATGAAGTAACAGTAGAAGAGGGCTTCACAGGCGCAGCTTCCGCACCGAAGGCAGCAGCACCGGCACCGAAGGCAGCACCGGCAGCAGCACCGAAGGCAGCTCCGGCACCGGCAGCAGCTCCGGCAGCTCCGGCTGGCGCAGCAGTCCCGCTCCCTTTTTCTTTCCCGTCACGGTACCGGAGGGGCAGCCCAAGTTCAGATTCACCTGCTCCCAACCACGGCTGCGGCACTCCTTGGCGGCCCAGACGAAGTACTCCGCCCGGTTGGTGAGGATCTGCGGCACCACCGGAATACCCCGGTTTCGCTCCGGATCCAACTCCTCCAGTTCCTTGCGCTGGAAGCTGAAATTCCCGTTGGGGGACACAAAGGGCGTCACATACAGCGCTGCCCCGCCGAACATCTCGTGCTGCACCTGCCGCCAGCGCCAGCCGGTGAGCCCCTCCATAGGGGCTGCATACCACTCATGCATCGATTTTCCCCTCCAAACACATCTCCAGCGTTATGCCCGGTCTGCGCCGGTAGCGGGACACCTCCAGTTGCGGCAGCAGCTGTGAAAATGCGGTGCCCTCATGGATGAGGCGTTCCTTCTCCGTCCGGGTCAGCTGCTTGATGCGGTATTCCAGCCGCAGGGCCGCCCCTTTGTCCTCCGTCTCCCACAGCGCCGCCAATGCCTGTATCGGGTGGGCTCGTGTATACCGGGCGCAGGCTGTTCCCCGGCCGGTGTGCTGCCGCATCCGGCGGCAAATGTCCTGTGCAACTCCGGTGTAAAGGGTATCTCCTTCGCAGTATACCATGTATACGAAATACACGCTCCCACCTCCTTTTTTCCCAGTATAGCACGGATGCCCTTGCAATTACAACCGCCATGTGATAGAGTTTTGGGGAAAGTGAGGAGAAAGTATGACTCTTTTTGACCACTATTTGGAATACATGACCCAGCTGATGGAGGGCCGCCGCACGCCGCCGGAGGGCATCACTCTACCGGAGGGGGACATGACGGAGAAGGCCGCCTCCCTGAGCCGCCAGCTGCAGCAAATGGGAACCGCCGCCTTTGTCCGGGCCTGCGCCCGGCAGGACGGCGTTACGCTGCCGGAGGAAATTTACCGGCAGGCGGACGATACCACAAGCCTTCAGCAGCTGCTGCAAAGCGCCGTACAGCTGGCCCCCGTACAGGAGGCTTCCCCGGCGGAGGAGCCCTCCGAGACGGCCCCGGACCCCGATGCAGGCAAGCACGCCTTCGAGGTGTTTCTGGACTGCGTGGCGCTGGATGACGGTCTGGTGCAGTACCTGATGGAGGTGCTGCAAAAACGGGACTGGAAGGAATTTTACAAGCTCAGCCAGATCACCACCAAGCTGGATCTGGACCCGGAGGAATTTCTCTATTGGCTGGGCAACAAGGAGCTCTACGCCGACGAGGAGGAGCGCTCCTGCGCCGTCATCATGGATGCCTGTCTGGAGCGGCTGCGGCAGGAGGAACAACTGGAGCTGATGGCGGCACTGCTCTCCGGTGACCGCCGGACCTTCGAGCTGTTCCGGTGTCAGGCCCCGGAGCTGCAGCATCTGCCCGCCGCCACCTATGAGTGGTACAGCAAGAACTATTTGGATCGGGACTACCCCATCCGGATGTTAATGAAGTGCCGGGGCATCCGGTTCCCGGAGCATATCCCAGGAAATGAATCTAAGTAAGGAGCAACGATCCCATGACCACCAATGAAATGTATCAGCAGCTGGGCATCAGTCCGGAGGTGCTGGATTTTGGACAGCGAGTACTGGCCGGACTGGACGAGGAAATGTCCCGTGTGGACGACATTGCCGAGTATAATCAGGCCAAAGTTCTCTCCGCCATGCACAAGAATCGTCTCAATGCCACCCACTTTAACCTCTCCTCCGGCTACGGCTACGACGACGAGGGCCGGGACAATCTGGAGCGTGTCTATGCCGACGTGTTCCACACGGAGGCGGCGCTGGTCCGGCCCCAGATCACCTGCGGCACCCATGCGCTGGCACTGGCGCTGGGGGCCAACCTCCTGCCGGGCGACGAGCTGCTGAGCCCCGTCGGGGCGCCCTATGACACCCTGGAGGAGGTCATCGGCATCCGCCCCTCTCCCGGCTCCCTGCGGGAATACGGCGTCAGCTACCGCCAGGTAGACCTGCTTCCGGACGGCAGCTTTGACTACGATGGCATTCGGGCCGCCATCCACGAAAAAACCAAGCTGGTGACCATCCAGCGCTCCAAGGGCTACGCCACCCGCCCCTCCTTCTCCGTGGAGGAGATCGGTCAGCTGATCGCCTTCTGCAAGAGCTGTAAGCCCGGCATCATCTGCATGGTGGATAACTGCTACGGCGAGCTGGTGGAGCGACAGGAACCCACGGATGTGGGGGCCGATATAGTGGTGGGAAGCCTCATTAAGAATCTGGGTGGCGGTCTGGCTCCCACCGGCGGCTATGTCTGCGGCCGACAGGATCTCATCGACCGCTGCGCCTACCGGCTCAGTGCACCGGGCCTCGGCAAGGAGGTGGGCGCCAATCTGGGTCTGCTCACCAGTTTCTATCAGGGGCTGTTTCTGGCTCCCACAGTGGTGGCCTCCGCTGTAAAGGGCGCTATCTTTACAGCGGGATGCTATGAAGCGCTGGGCTTCCGTGTGATCCCCGGCAGCCGGGAGGTGCGCCGGGATATCATTCAGGCGGTGGAGCTGGGCAGCCGGGAGGCCATGTGTGCCTTCTGCAAGGGCATCCAGGCCGCTGCACCGGTGGACAGCTATGTGACCCCGGAGCTGTGGGCCATGCCCGGCTACGACAGCGACGTTATCATGGCCGCCGGAGCCTTCGTGCAGGGGGCCTCCATCGAGCTCTCCGCCGACGGCCCCATCCGTCCCCCCTACGCTGTGTATTTTCAGGGTGGCCTGACGTGGTATCACGCCAAGCTGGGGGTCCTCATGAGCCTGCAAAAACTCCATGATGCCGGACTTTTGCCTAATTTGTAAGCATCCCCTGTCCCGCACGGCAGCCAGAAGAAACACAGCCCCGGACGCTTCGGCGTCCGGGGCTGTATGTTACTCACATCCACATCTCAAACAGCCGCAGCAGGGTACTCAAAAGCTTGCGGTACCACGGGCGGCTCTTCCACTCCTGATACGTCACCCGGCGGGAACGGTCCGTGATATGCTGGATATCCTCCGCCAGCCCCTCAATGGCCGGTACGCCGTAGAGTACCGTACCGCACTCAAAGTGCAGCTGGAAGCTGCGGTAGTCCATGTTCACAGACCCCACAAAGGCCGCCTCGCCGTCTGACAGCACGGTCTTGCCGTGGAGCAGACCCGGCTCGTAGATGTAAATTTTCACATGATGCACCAGCAGCTCACCGTAGTGGCTCTGGGCCGCCAGATAGGCGAACTTGTGGTCCGGTATTCCCGGCAGCAGCAGCCGCACATCCACGCCGCTGTCCCCGGCAGAGCACAGGGCCTGCCGCATGGGCTCATCAATGGCCAGATACGGCGTGGTGATATGGACGGAGCGGCGGGCGTTGTTGATGAGGTGCAGGAACACGTCCTCCGCCGTGGAGATGGGATTGTTGTCCGGCCCGTCCACAAAGGGCTGGCAGAAGCCCGCCGCCTCCCGGTGGTCGTGGGGGCGGTAGTAGTCCCGCTCCTGCATCAGCTGTCCGCCGTTGCGCTGCCACATATGAAGGAACTCCCGTGTCAGGCCCCATGCGCCGGGGCCGTCCAGCCGGATGCCGCAGTCCTTCCAATAGCCGAAACGGACGGTAAGGTTGGCGTATTCGTCTGCCACGTTGGCTCCGCCGGTGTAGGCCGTGCTGCCGTCGATGCAGACGATCTTCCGATGATCCCGATAGTTGAAGTACAGGCGGTTGACGTAGTGGTGAACCGGGTTAAAGACCTGTACCTCTACCCCGCTCTCCCGCAGGGCCTCGATCTGTCCGGCGGGAAAGCGCATCATGCTGCCGAAGTCATCGAAGATAAGCTTGACCTCCACACCTGCCGCCGCCTTCCGGCGGAAGATCTCCTCCATGCGGTCCCATATCTGTCCCTGCGCAATGATGAAGAACTCCAGAAAGATGAAATGCTCCGCCTGCTCCAGCTTCTCCAGCATATCCTGTAAAAATGCCTCGCCGGTGGGCAGATACGTTGTCTCCGTGTCACCGTAAAGGAGATATCCTTGACGGCTCAGATAAACACTGAGCCGCTCCCACTGGGGGAATTTTCGCCGCAGCTTCTCCATCTGGATGCGGTGGGCGGCCTGTTGGGCTTCCGGCTCCTCCGGCATGGGCAGCTTTTTCAGGTCCAGCCGCTTTTGCTGCCGGTCACCGTTCCAGAGAAAGTATAGAATGAGTCCCACCACCGGCACCGTCAGAACGAGGAAGATCCAGCCGAACTTATAGCTGGCGCCGTCGGTGCGGTTATAGATCCGCACGGCGTAGCCGAAGGCCGCCAGCTCCAGCACCGTGTAGATGATGGCAGCCCGCTGTCGCAGCTCCGTGCTGAGAAAGAATGCCAAAGCGATCTGCCCCAGCAGCAGCGCCGCCACGAAAACCAGCCGCAGCGCCGCCGAGATACGACGTTCCGTTTTCTGTTGTACCTGATGCGTTTTCAACGGGTCACCTCCTGTTCCCTTTGGGATACCACGCAGAGCTGTCCGCCAAATCGGACAGCTCTGCTTTTTTGCTTATTTTCGATTGCGGAGCAGATCCTGCTGGATGTTCCACAGCCTGTCGGACAGGTCCACATAGTAGCTGTGAGGATTGTCGAAGCGCTTCACCTCGTCCCACAGGGTGTCCACCTGCTGGCGGCAGTAGGCCTGAATTTCCGGCAGGCTGGGGCTGTCGTACACCCGCTTGCCCCCCAGAAACACCGGCACCAGCAGAGGCCGGGCGGTGAAGTTATATACCGTCTTTTTCTTCCAGGTGGCGCTGGGGTCGAAGATCTCCAGATCCTTGGTGTCGTCCAACGTCTCGTCATAGACGGTGATGTAGTCGGCGATGGCCTTGCCGGTGTCGTTGCCGTAGAACCGGTAGACCTTCTTGAAGTGGGGAATGGTGATCTTCTCCACGTTCTCGCTGATCTTGATCTTGGGGGTGATGTTCCCCTGTTGATCCTCCACGGCCGCCAGCTTATACACGCCGCCGAACACCGGCTCGGACTTGGCGGTGATCATCCGCTCGCCCACGCCGAAGAGGTCGATCTTGGCATCCTGCAGCAGCAGATCCTGGATCAGGTACTCATCCAGAGAGTTGGATACGGAGATCTGGCACTCCGTCCAGCCCGCCTCGTCCAGCATCTTCCGGGCCTTCCGGGTCAGATAGGCCATGTCGCCGGAATCCAGTCGGATGCCGCACTTGGTGATGCCCATGGGCTTAAGCACCTCGTTAAAGGCCCGGATGGCGTTGGGGACACCGGACTTCAGGGTATTGTAGGTATCCACCAGCAGCGTGGCGTTGTGGGGATAGATCTGGCAGTAGGTCTTGAAGGCGTCATACTCCGAATCGAACATCTGCACCCACGCATGGGCCATGGTGCCGCCGGCGGGAACGCCGTAGATCTGGTCAGAGATGGTGCAGGCCGTACCGGCGACACCGCCGATGTAGGCGGCACGGGCGCCGATGATGGCGGCATCCGCCCCCTGTGCCCGACGGGAGCCGAACTCCAGCACCGTGCGGCCACGGGCGGCACGGGCGATGCGGTTGGCCTTGGTGGCGATCAGGCTCTGGTGGTTGATGGTCAGCAGCGTGAAGGTCTCGATGAGCTGGGCCTCGATGGCCTTGGCCCGGACGATGACCATGGGCTCACGGGGAAACACCGGGGTTCCCTCCGGCATGGCGTAGATGTCGCCGGTGAAATGGAAGTCCTCCAGATAGGACAGAAATTCCTCGCTGAAAAGGTTCCGGCCCCGCAGATAGGCGATGTCCTCCGGAGAGAAGTGCAGATTCTCAATATAATCAATCAGCTGCTCCAGACCAGCGGCGATGGCAAAGCCGCCGCCATCCGGCACCCGGCGGAAAAAGACGTCAAAGTAGGTGATATGATCCTTGTAACCGCTTTCAAAGTAGCCATTGCCCATGGTCAACTCGTAAAAGTCGCAGAGCATGGTCATGTTCAGCTTTTCCTCAGTTTTCATTTTCATACCTCAAGTAAATTTTTTTGGGTGTGCTGCGCACTATTATACTATCATTCCCCGAAACAGGCAATCCTTTTCCGCACTTTTCTCCCCGCTCCTCCCCTTTTCGTCGGTTTTTCCCGGACATTTCGATAAAATCTGTGTATCAGGGGTTGACAAAACAATCTCTTCTTGCTATCATAAGAAATTGTAGAGTTCTCTTACAAGTTCATACCTTATCAAGAGTGGCGGAGGGATCGGCCCGATGAAGCCACGGCAACCTGCGAAGCAAGGTGCCAAATCCGGCGTATGCTGAGTGCGGAAGTGATAGTCCCGCATTCGTCCTTCGACAGATGAGGAGCGTTATTCTAACACGATCCGTCGAATGGCGGAGCGTGTTTTTTCATGCTCCGGTCAACCTGAGAGAGCTTTCACCCGTATGGAAAATATTTTATAAAGGAGCATGGAAAAGCTATGGCAAAGAGACTGTTTACCTCGGAATCCGTGACGGAGGGACATCCCGACAAAATCTGTGACCAGATCAGCGATGCGATTCTGGACGCCATCATGGAGAAGGACCCCAATGGCCGTGTGGCCTGCGAGACCTGCGTGTCCACAGGCCTGATCCACATCATGGGCGAGATCACCACCCACTGCTACGTGGATATCCCCAAGATCGCCCGTCAAGTGGTACTGGACATCGGCTATGACCGGGCCAAGTACGGCTTCGACGGCCACACCTGCGCCGTTATCACCAACATCGACGAGCAGTCCGGCGATATCGCCATGGGCGTGGACAAGAGTCTGGAGGCCAAGGAGTCCGGTGACAGTGCGCTGGACAACGGCGCCGGCGATCAGGGCATGATGTTCGGCTACGCCTGCGACGAGACGCCGGAGCTGATGCCGCTGGCGATCTCCCTGGCCCAGAAGATGGCCAAGCGCCTGACGCAGGTCCGTAAGGAAAAGCTGGTGGATTACCTGCGCCCCGACGGCAAGACGCAGGTGACGGTGGAGTATGACGAGAATGGCAAGCCCTCCCGTGTGGATGCCGTGGTGGTCTCCACCCAGCATGCCGCCGAGGCATCTCTGGATCAGATCCGCCGGGATATGATCGAACTGGTCATCAAGCCCACGGTTCCCGCTGAGCTGATGGACGAGAACACCAAGATCTACGTCAATCCCACAGGCCGCTTCGTCATTGGTGGCCCTCAGGGTGACAGCGGTCTCACCGGCCGGAAGATCATCGTGGATACCTACGGCGGCAGTGCCCCCCACGGCGGCGGTGCTTTCTCCGGCAAGGACCCCAGCAAGGTAGACCGCAGCGCCGCTTATGCGACCCGCTGGGTGGCTAAGAACATCGTGGCCGCTGGTCTGGCCAAGCAGTGCGAGGTGCAGGTGGCTTACGCCATCGGCGTGGCAAAGCCCGTCTCCATCATGGTGGACACCTTCGGCACCGGCGTCGTGGCCGACGAGAAGATCGAGCAGGCTGTGGAGAAGGTCTTCGACCTGACCCCCGCCGCCATCATCCGTGACCTCGACCTGCGCAAGCCCATCTACCGCAAGCTGGCCGCTTACGGTCACATGGGCCGCGAGGACCTGGGCGTGAAGTGGGAGAACACCGACCGCGTCGAAGAGCTGAAGGCTGCTGTCGCCGCCCTGTAAGAGTAAAAACTTAAAAGAATGACTTTTGAGCTGGAGAACGTATGGTTTTTGTAAAAAACACATAGTCTCCGGCTCTTTTTCGAAAAAGAGATGTGCAAGGCGCAGAAAATGCAGGTTGGATGCAAGTTTGTAGTGTCGAAATGCCGAAAATGTGATAGAATAAATAACGGATATGCACTTCAACGTCTGATTTTATCAACTGATAAAAGAAACTTTAAGGAGCTGTAATTATGTCTGTCATTATCCCTAAGGATTGCTTCCACCAGCCTCAGGTCGCCGACCTGCGCCTCATCGCCTGCCCGGGCGCCGAGGAGCTGACCAACCTCATCGACAAGCATCTGGTGCGCTGGGCCAGCGAGGCCGGCTACCAGACTAATAGCTTTATCATCGAGAGCGCCTGCCCCCGCTTCCAGAGCGGCGACGCCAAGGGTCTGGTCAAGGAGTCGGTGCGCGGCGACGATATTTTCATCGTTGTTGACCCCGGCAACTACAGCGTGACCTATAAGCTGTTCAACTATGAGAACCACCTGTCTCCGGATGACCACTTCGCCAACCTGAAGCGCCTCATCCAGGCCGTGGCCGGCAAGGCACACCGTGTGTCTGTCATCATGCCCAGCCTGTACGGCGGCCGTCAGCACCGCCGCGTGTCCCGCGAGAGCCTGGACTGCGCTGTGGCTCTGCAGGAGCTGCAGGCCATGGGCGTCAAGAACATCATCACCTTTGATGCACATGACCCCCGCCTGATGAACGCTGTGCCTCTGATGAGCTTCGACAATGCGATGCCCACCTATCAGGTCCTGAAGAATCTGCTCAAGAAGAACCCTGAGATCAGCTTCGACAAGGACAAGTTCATCGTGGTCAGCCCCGACGAGGGAGCTATGAGCCGCAACATGTACTTCTCCAGCGTGCTGGGCTGCAACCTGGGTATGTTCTACAAGCGCCGCGATTACACCCGCGTGGTCAATGGCCGCAACCCCATCGTTGCTCACGAGTATCTGGGCGATTCCGTCGAGGGCAAGACCGTCTTCGTCGCTGACGACATCATCGCTTCCGGCGAGAGTATGCTGGAAGTTGCCACCAACCTGAAAGAGCGCGGCGCAAAGCGCATCATCGCCAACGCCACCTTCCCGCTCTTCACCAGCGGCCTCGAGAAGTTCGACAAGGCTGTGGCCGATGGCATTCTGGATTACGTCACCGGCACCAACCTGACCTACCGTATGCCTGAGCTGCTGACCCGTGACTGGTACGTCGATGTTGACGTCTCCAAGTACGCCGCATACTTCGTCGTGGCCCTGAACCATGACATGTCCGTTTCCAGCATCATCGACCCCATCAAGAAGATCGAGGCTCTGCTGGCAAGCCGGAAATAATGACAGACAGTTCCTGATATTCATCCAATAGAAAAATCCCCCGCAGCTTTGTGACGCTGCGGGGGATTTTTTCGTTATTCTAATGCTTTCAGCGCCTCGACCACACGCTGATATTCCTTCTCTACCGGAGGGAACAGCTCGTCGGCACCGTCAAGGCTGCCGCCGCGGAGGGCTTCCGTCAGAGCACTGGACGGGACGTACAGTGCATCGAAGCCGAGGTTCTGGCAGACGCCCTTCAGGGTGTGAGCGGCACGGAATGCTGTCGGGGCATCCTTCTCTTCCAGCGCCTTTTTCAGGTTCGGGAAGCTGTCGTCCTGTAGAAATTTCAGCGCGAAGCGGCGGACAAAGTCAGCACTGGGCAGACGCTCCATCACGCCCTTGTAATCGCCGCCAATGGCTGCATATACTTGTTCTAACGTCATTTTTATACCTCATCCAAGAACAGTTTCGTCAAAGAAAATCCCTTTTTTCGGGGGGGGGGGGGGTATCTCCCTCAGTCTCCTCCGCGAGCCGGTTTTGTATGTTGCGCAGGCATTCCAGCAGCAGCGGATTGAAAGCACCGCGCTTTCCTGCGGTCAGCTCAGCGACTGCTTCCTCCTGCGAGAGGGCCTCGTGCTTGTCCCGCTTGCCGACCAGACCGTCATAGGCATCCGCCAGCGCTACCACCTGTGCTGCGATGGGGATGTCATCGCCCTTCCGGCCATCGGGATAGCCGCTGCCGTCCCAGCGCTCATGGTGCCAGCGGCAGATCTGGATCGCAAATTTCACCAGCGGCTCGTCCTGATATTGGGACAGATTTTCCAGCATCTGCGCACCCAGAATGGGGTGGGTGTGGAGGATAGCGGTTTGTTCCGGCGTCAGGTCGTGGGCGTTGAGGATGCGGTCATCGATAGCAACTTTGCCGATGTCGTGGAGGGCAGAGGCCGTCGTGATGAGGTAGCGGTCTATTCCGCTCAGGCCGTAGAGGTCGGTCTTCTGGCACAGACGCTCCAGCAGGATGCTGGTGATGCGCTGTACCCGGGAGAGATGGTGGATGCTCTCGCTGTTGTGGATCTCCGTGACCTGGCTGAGGATGCCGATCATGATCTGGTCGTTTTTCTCCCGGTCATAGAACTGCTGGGACACCAGCGCACTGAGACGGCGCTGACGGGCGTAGAGCCGGGCGACATTGGAGACGCGGCGGTGGACGATGCGGGCATCAAAGGGGCGGCTGATGTAGTCCGAAGCACCCAGCTCGTAGGCGCGGCGGACGGTCTGGGAGGAATCCTCGCTGGAGATCATCACGACGGGGATGTCCTCGAGCCAGCCCTGGGCGGACATCCGGGAGAGGACATCGAAGCCGTCCATGTCGGGCATCACGATGTCTAGCAGCACGATGGAAATATCCGAGCCCCAGGCGTTCAGAAGCTCGAGGCACTTGGGGCCGTTGGGAGCTTCCAGGATCTCGAAATCGTCGCAGAGGATCTCCGAGAGGATGTCACGGTTCATGGGGGAGTCGTCCACGATGAGCACCATCGGACGGTGCTCATTTTCAGAGCAGACGGCATCGGGGGCGATGTCCGCAGTGACGACAGTGTTCTTGCGGCGCTTTGCAAGGTACATCCGCTTGTCGGCGATGAGCAGGGCGTCGCTGATGGGGATGCCGGCGGCCATCGCGCCGCCGATGCTGGCCGAGACGTGCATCTTCTCGAACTCGGGCAGATGGGACGCGAAGAGGCGCTTGTTGATGTCCTTGAGCTTGCGCACGAAAGCCTCAGCCGAGATGTCGGGCAGGATGAGCAGCAGCTCGTCGCCGCCGTACCGCACCAGCATATCGGTGGAGCGGATGCAGCGGTGGATGATGGATGTGATGAGCCGGAGCGCTGCGTCGCCGGCTGAGTGGCCGTAGGTGTCGTTGCAGAGCTTGAAGTCGTCGAGGTCGATCATGGCGACGCCGGCGTTGAGGTACTTGTGCTTTAATTCCTCTTCATAGAAACGGCGGTTGTAGGCACCGGTGAGGGCGTCCCGGTAGATGAGCTCGTTGGAGTGGAGGGAGCTGCGGGCGCTGGCGTCCAGCGGCAGGATCATCTCCATCACATAGGGCTTGCCGTCCACCTCGATATAGCGGGCTGTGACCTGATAGAGGGAGCTGCCAAGCGTTTCCAGCTTGGAGCACTGGCATTTGCCTGCCATTGCCTCGCGCCCCACGCAGCTGGTGCAGGGATGGACGTTCTTCCAGGGCGGGTAGCAGGGTTCTTCCGCCAGCGTCTTCGGGTCGAGAAGACGGACGGAAGCATATATCTTGCGCAGACAGGCCATCTCCTGTTCGGCCTGCTGGCGTGTCAGATTTTGCTCGGTAAGTTCGGACATGGTGTCGCTCCTATTATAACAAGGTAACGAGGTATGGTGTGGAAGGAGGGCGAGAAACAGCAGTCCTTCTGCAGCGGATCATGATAATCATGTAATATACTACCACAATCATGGGAAATCCGTCAATGCATAGAGAAATATTTCCGAAATGGAATGACCGTCTGCCGGGATTCCCGGGAAAATAGAAATTTGGAGCAGACCGATAAAATTGTTGCATCCCGGCGCGAAACGGCTCGAAAAATTTGTAACCGATTTGATAAAAATACGCACAGACACAATAAATTTGGACGCTGGTTGCACAAATATGAAAAATTGTGCCGCTTAACAAAAAGATTTTGGGATACAACAGAATGTATTGTGGAACACTCACAAAATATGGCAAATAATCTTGTCTATTTGTTCTATTGCGAATGGTCGGGCGGATGGTTATAATACAAACAGAAACCGCAAAACGTGTAACGAGTGCGCTTTGCGAGATGCTGTGATAAGCGTTAATGAAGGAGAACAAGATTATGAAAATGATTTCTCGTCGTGACTTCCTGAAAGCTTCCGCTGTTGTGGGTGCTGCCGGCGTTCTGACTGCCTGCGGCGGTTCTTCCGCTTCTACTGCTGCTTCCTCTACTGCAGCTTCTACCGCTGCTTCTTCTACCGCAGCTGCTGCTTCCGGCTCTGCTAACGTCGGCGTCTGCATCTATCAGTTTGCTGATAACTTCATGACCCTGTACCGCACCGACCTGGAAGAGTACCTGAAGGACATGGGCTACGCCGTCACCATCGTCGATGGCAAGAACGACCAGAACACCCAGACCGAGCAGATCAACACCTTCCTGCAGCAGGGCGTGGACGTGCTGGTCATCAACCCTGTCCAGACCACTTCCGCACAGACCATCGTTGATACCGTCAAGCCCTCTGAGACTCCTATCGTCTTCATCAACCGTGAGCCCGACAAGAGCGTTCTGGACTCCTACGCAGACAAGTGCTGCTACGTCGGCGCTGACGCACGTCAGTCCGGTACTTATCAGGGCGAGCTGATCCTCGAGACCGAGACTCAGGGCGACATCAACGGCGACGGCAAGATCACCTACATCATGTGCAAGGGCGACCCCGAGAACATTGATGCTCAGTACCGCACCGAGTACTCCATCAAGGCTCTGACCGACGCCGGCAAGGAAGTCGAGTGCCTGTACGAGTACCTGGACAACTGGGACCAGACCACCGCACAGCAGGACGTTGCAAACGCTCTGGCACAGTACGGCGAGAAGATCGAAGTCGTCTTCTGCAACAACGACGCAATGGCACTGGGCGCTCTGCAGTCCCTGCAGCAGGCTGGCCGTACCGTCGGCAAGGACGTCTATCTGGTCGGTGTTGACGCACTGAGCGAGGCTGTCCAGAATGTCGTCGATGGCAACATGACCGGCACCGTTCTGAACGATGACGTGGGCCAGGCTACCGCCGCCGCAGCTGCTACCAAGCTGTACGTCGAGGGCAGCAAGGTCGAGCAGTACTACTGGGTCGACTACGTCAAGGTCACCAAGGAGAACGCTGCACAGTACATCAAGTAAGCAGCCAAAACCCTATCGTTGCAAGGTGCGCAGTGAACCAATAAGGCTTAATTAAAAGCTAAAAAGCGCGTGCGTGCGAGAAAATATCTCCGCGCACGCGCCTTATTTTAGGAGCCCGCCGGCAAAAGACGCACTTTCCAAGACCCAAAGACAAGGAGGCTCTGAGGAATGTCAGAATACCGTCTGGTAATGAAAGGCGTGGTAAAGACCTTCCCCGGCGTGAAAGCGCTGGACCACGCGCAGTTGGAGCTCCGCCCCGGCAAGGTCATGGCCCTGATGGGCGAGAACGGTGCCGGTAAGTCCACCCTGATGAAATGTATGTTCGGCATTTACAAGATGGACGAGGGCGAGATCGAGTACGAAGGCGAAAAGGTCAACATCCCCACCCCGCTGGATGCACTGAACCGCGGCATCGCGATGGTGCATCAGGAGCTGCAGCCTATCCCGGCCCGTACTGTGGCCGAGAACATCTGGCTGGGCCGCTACCCCACCAAGAAGGCTGGTCCCATCACCATCGTGGACCATGCCAAGATGTATAAAGATACCGATGACCTGCTGAAAAAGCTCAAGCTGGACATCAACTCCCACGCAAAGCTGGGTACGCTGAGCATCGCACAGATGCAGATGGTGGAAATTGCAAAGGCTGTTTCCGCAAACTGCAAGGTGCTGATCCTGGACGAGCCGACTTCCTCGCTGACTGCGAACGAAGTCGAGTCCCTGTTCCGCATCATGAATGAGCTGAAGGAGCAGGGCGTCGCTCTGGTCTACATCAGCCATAAGATGGACGAGATCAAGGTCATTGCCGACGAAGTCACCATCATGCGTGATGGTCATTATATCGGTAAGTGGGACGTCGCCAACATGACCAAAGAGCAGATCATCGCCAAGATGGTCGGTCGTGAACTGTCCAACCTGTATCCCCCGCTGGAGAACCACCCCTCCGACGAGATCATGATGAAGGTGGAAGACTTCACCTCCATCCATCCGCGCTCTTTCCGCCACTGCAGCTTCGAGCTGAAGAAGGGCGAGATCCTGGGCGTGGCCGGCCTGGTGGGCGCACAGCGCACTGAGCTGATGGAAGGCATTTTCGGCCTGCGCGCTCACACCGCCGGTAAGGTGTGGATCAAGGGTCAGGAAGTCGCCATCAAGCAGCCCCGCGACGCCATCCAGCACAGCGTGGCTCTGCTGACCGAGGACCGCCGTGCCACCGGCATCATGGGCGTGCTGAGCGTGGCCGATAACATCTCCATCGCCTCTCTGGACGCCCTGCGCAAGGGTCCCATCATGCTGGACGACAAGAAGATCCTCGAGCTGGTGGCTACCAACAAAGAGAAGATGGCCATCAAGGTCCCCAGCCCCAAAACGGCGATCAAGAGCCTTTCCGGCGGCAACCAGCAGAAGGTGCTGATCGCCCGCTGGCTGGCCAACAACCCCGATGTCCTCATTCTGGACGAGCCCACCCGAGGCATCGACGTCGGCGCAAAATATGAGATCTACTGCATCATCGCCGACCTGGCCAAGCAGGGCAAGAGCATCATCATGATCTCCTCCGAAATGAGCGAGATCATCGGCATGTCCAACCGCGTCATGGTCATGTGCGATGGCCGCATCACCGGCTTCATCGACGGCAAGGATGCTACGCAGGAGAACATCATGGCTCTGGCGACCCAGTTCGAGACCGCGCCCGAAGCGGCGGCGGCCAATCAGTAAACAAGGAGGCTGTCTATCGTGGAAGCTACCAAGAAAGTAACGGGCAAGTCTGTAAAGAAGTGGCTGGGCAACAACGCCATCATCGTCCTGATGCTGGCCGTGTCCCTCATCGTCGGCATCATCCACCCCAACTTCTTCGCACTGGCCAATATCATCAACCTGTTCAAGAACGTCTCTATCCGCTACATCATCGCTCTGGGCATTTCCGGCTGTCTGATCACCACCGGTAACGACCTGTCCGCAGGCCGTCTGGCTGGTTTCGCTGCCTGCCTGGCCTGCATCTTTGCGCAGACCGAGGGCGCTGCCGGCAAGTTCTACCCCAATATGCCCACCCTGCCCACCCCC
>OMDJ01000796.1_pt1 | contig 18103 bp, 10 predicted proteins | sample 1645211 | NCBI WGS metagenome assembly OMDJ01 (sample SAMEA103958142, study PRJEB25191) | human gut metagenome | biome: human-associated habitat [ENVO:00009003]; feature: intestine environment [ENVO:2100002]; material: feces | place: Germany | collected 2013/2015 | reverse complement strand
CGATGTTTCTGATGTTATAAGTCAAATCAATTAATAACAATAAAAGCAATAAAGATTATGGAACCAATTTTAAATTCTCAACTTCCTGAATTCAGCGTTCAGGCTTTTCACAACGGAGCTTTCAAGACTGTAACCAACAATGACCTGAAAGGTAAATGGGCGATTCTTTTCTTCTATCCTGCTGACTTTACTTTCGTATGTCCTACTGAATTGGTGGATATGGCTGAAAAGTACGATCAGTTCAAGGCGATGGGTGTAGAAATCTATTCGGTAAGTACCGACTCTCATTTCGTGCACAAAGCTTGGCATGATGCTTCTGAAAGCATTCGCAAGATTCAATACCCGATGTTGGCAGACCCGACTGGCGCTTTGAGCCGTGCACTGGGTGTATATATCGAAGAAGAGGGTATGGCTTATCGCGGTACATTCGTTGTCAATCCGGAAGGAAAGATTAAAGTGGTGGAACTGAATGATAACAATATTGGCCGTGATGCAAGTGAATTGCTTCGTAAGGTGGAAGCTGCACAGTTTGTTGCTACCCATGACGGAGAAGTTTGCCCGGCTAAATGGAAAAAGGGTGAGTCTACCCTGAAACCAAGCATTGACCTGGTAGGTAAGATTTGATAGATCTTGATAATGGTGATTATGGGAGGCCGGTAACGGGAGACGCTGCCGGCCTTTCTTTTAAAAAAATGAAAGGAAAAAAGATATGTTAGAATCTGCATTAAAAGAACAACTAAAGGGTATTTTTGCTGGGCTGGAGGCAAACTTTACTTTTGATATATCCGTATCATCCAGCCACGAAAACAAAACAGAATTATTGGAGCTGCTGGGAGATGTAGCGGATTGTTCCGATCATATCACTTGTGTAGTGAATGAGGGAAACGCATTGAAGTTTACTTTATTGAAGAATGGCGACCGTACCGGAATCACATTTCGGGGTATTCCTAACGGACATGAGTTCACATCATTGCTTTTGGCTATCCTGAATCTGGACGGCAAAGGAAAGAACTTTCCCGATGAGGCTGTTTGCAATCGTGTGAAAGCACTGAAAGGACCAATACATCTGACCACTTATGTTTCGTTGACTTGTACGAACTGCCCTGACGTAGTGCAGGCTCTGAATACAATGACTACTTTGAATCCGGCTATTACGCATGAAATGGTAGACGGTGCGCTTTATCAGGATGAAGTAGATGCACTGAAGATACAAGGAGTACCCTCTGTCTTTGCAGATGGAAAATTGCTTCATGTAGGCCGTGGTGAATTTGGCGAATTGCTTGCCAAGTTGGAAGATCAATATGGTATTGACGAAACCAAAGCGAATGCAGAGGTGAAAGAATATGATGTGATTGTAGCCGGTGGAGGACCTGCAGGAGTATCAGCAGCTATTTATTCTGCTCGTAAAGGACTCCGTGTAGCTATTGTGGCCGAGCGTATTGGCGGACAGGTGAAAGAAACGGTAGGTATTGAGAATTTAATCTCTGTTCCGGAAACGACAGGAAATGAACTTGCCGATAATCTGAAAACTCACTTGTTGCGTTATCCGGTGGATTTACTGGAGCATCGTAAAGTAGAAAAAGCAGAAGTGGTTGGAAAACAGAAGCAGATCACTACCTCTGTTGGGGAGAAATTCCTGGCTCCGGCACTGATTATTGCAACCGGTGCAAGCTGGCGTAAACTGAATGTTCCGGGAGAAGCCGAATATATAGGTCGTGGTGTCGCTTTCTGTCCTCATTGTGATGGGCCGTTTTATAAAGGAAAGCATGTAGCGGTAGTAGGTGGTGGAAATTCCGGCATTGAGGCAGCCATTGACTTGGCCGGTATCTGCTCCAAAGTCACTGTTTTTGAATTTATGGATGAGCTGAAAGCGGACAGTGTACTTCAAGATCGACTTAAATCATTGCCGAACGTGGAAGTGTTTGTAAGTTCACAGACCACGGAAGTGATAGGAAATGGTGATAAACTGACTGCCCTGCGCATCAAAGATCGCAAAACGGAAGAAGAACGTTTGGTTGAGTTGGATGGTGTATTTGTACAAATCGGACTTTCTGCGAATAGCAGTGTATTCCGCGACATAGTGGAAACCAACCGTCCGGGCGAAATCATGATTGATGCACATTGCCGTACGAATGTGACGGGTATCTATGCAGCCGGAGATGTTTCTACGGTTCCTTATAAGCAAATTATTATCTCTATGGGCGAAGGAGCGAAAGCTGCGCTTTCTGCATTTGACGATAGAGTGAGAGGGATTATCTGATTGATGTATTCAGATATAAAAAGCACATAAACAAAACATTAGCAAGAGGAGAAATGACTCCTTTAAAAAATCCCCTCGTTACAGATTTGTAGCGAGGGCTATTTTATATTTAGAGAGCATGACCCTCATCAACTGCTTTATCCTGCGCATTAAGACAAATGTTCATGAATATCCGAGAAAGTGAAATGAACGTTGTTCTCATGGTATGTAATTGGGGGGATTTTAAGAAATGTGTGCTAAGTTCATTTATTTAGTCATGATATGTATATCTGACGAAATCAAACAATCCGGAATTTTCCTGCTGTGCCGGTTGGTCTCCAATAAATTTAAGATTCTCTACACTGCAAAAAATTTGGAATGCAATGTCTTTCCCAAATTCCAGTTGAAGTTCATGTTTGGGCTCGTTGTCTATTAACCAGGTGATGTAATAGTTCCCGTTTTTTAATGTCAGATCAATCTCGAACAGATGCCATCCGGTCTTGATTGCTACAGGAACGGAAGAAAAAGGATATGCCTGCGATGTCATATAAGCTATCATTTCGTCGGGAGTTGCATTTAACTCCTTGCGAACTGTGTCTTTACCATATCCTACTTCAAAATCCAATTCATGTTGGTCGTCATGGTATATCCACGAACCCACGCTACATTGATCTCCTATTCCCATTTGCGGGATATGAGTGCGCCAGGTGTATCTTCCTGTTGTATAAATCCGTTCTGCAGTATGAACCTTTTTCCGATCCACCGAGTTAGCCCGTGTAAAGATCCGTAAGTAACCATTCTCTAATATGCATTGATTATCCGGGTTGTTATCCTGATGTCCGTATTTCCATCCATCCAGATTGTTGAAGTTCCATTCTTTGTTTGGCGGATTTTTAGTACTGATGTCATTGGTCTGTTGCTGTGCAAAGCAAATGCCGCAAATGCATATTAGTAACAGAGTCAAATAGTAGTTTCTCATAATAATTGAATTTAAGTGTATTCGTTTTCTATCAATTGCTTGCTGCAAAAGTAGTCGAATGCTTTATTCTACTCATCAGATTTTAGTCATTTCAAATCATGAAACGTTCAAATCTGCACTGGAAATCTTAATCGCTTTGTTCCGGGAAGTATAATTTCTATATAAATGATAAACTAAAGTGCTGAATCTACTCTGATTGTTGTTGGGTGGAACCGTGTTGTGCTCTGAATTGAGAAGGAGTCATTCCTTTCATTTCTTTAAATAACGTACTGAAATATCGTTGATAAGTGAAACCTACCTGCTCTGATATTTCAGTAATGCTCATGTCAGACTGAGTTAAAAGAATGATTGCTTTGTCGATTCTTCTACGATTGATATAATCGTTTGCTCCCATGCCGGTCAGTTCCTTGATCTTATTATATAAGGATGTCCGGCTCATAGCCATTTGGGCAGTCAGGAATTTTACGTCCAGATCTGGGTGAGACAGATTCTGATCGATCATTTCATTCAATTTAATCATAAATTGTTCATCCGCATTGCTGAAAGTGGCCTCTTGCGGAGACAGAATGAATTGATTGCCCCTGTATCTGGATTTAATATATTCACGATTTCTCATCTGGTTCTGGATCACGCTAAGGAGCATTTCCATTTCAAATGGTTTGGGCAAATAGGCATCGGCTCCTAATTTGTATCCTAACATCTGGCTTTCAGAATCAGCTCTGGCGGTAAGTAGAATAACAGGGATATGGCTAATATTCAGATTCTCTTTAATTTCCTTGCATAGCTGATAGCCATTCATTTGTGGCATCATTACATCACTTACTATAATGTCCGGTTGCTGTTGCTTAATAACTTCTCCAGCGCTACCAATCCATTTTCTGCCTGATAGATCTTCTTGAACTTATCCTTAAGAGCATTTTTTAAGAATTCTCTTAAGTCCTGTTTATCTTCTACAATCAACAGTGAATATCCTTGTAGAGAGAAAGAACCGGATTCTATTTTCTCTTCTTCCTCCGGAGAACTTAAAAGTTCGTTGAGGTAGGAATGTTGAGGACATGATACTTCTTGTTCTTGTAGATTAGCCGGTATTTCATAAAAGAATGTGGCCCCTCTGTCTTTATTATTGAAAGCGCCCATCCTGCCTCCATGTAAGTCAATCAACATTTTAGCATAAGATAAACCGATACCACTTCCTCCCTCATTATGTTTGCCTTGGTAGAAACGGGTAAAGAGCTTCTTTATATCTACATTATCCAATCCGATTCCCTGGTCTTGTACGTGTACTTGTATACTTTCATTTGTACGGATGGTTTTTATAACAATACGAGTCTGATTAGGACTATATTTCAAAGCATTCATAATCAGATTGGAAAGAACAACTTTGCATTTTGTGTCATCATACGCGATAGATTGTATACTGTCGTCAAAGTCGTATGTAATTTCAATTTCTTTGGCTTTAGATGCAGTTTGAAATGTTTCTGCCACTTCCTGTATCCACTTGTGCAAAGGATGCGAAGAGATGTGTAGCACTTCCTGTCCTACCTCCATTTTGCGTGCATCAAGCACAATGTTGATAATATCTTTCATCTGATTCGCCTGTTTGAATGCCCCCTGTAGATATTCCGGTAGCTCGTCCTGCTTCACCTCTTTATTGAGAATTCGTTTCAGGGAAGCATAGATGAGTGTCAAAGGGGTGCGTAGCTCATGGCTGATATTGATTAAGAAGCGTATTTTCTCTTCATATATCTTCTTCTCGTGTTCCCGCATCTCACGCTTCAGCCGATTTTCTTTTTTTCTTATCAAACTAAAGAAGACCACTCCTGCCACTAGAAATGCAAAGAAAATGCATAGTATAATAAACCAGGTAGATTTCCACCAAGGAGGTGAGACTATAATAGTTAAGATCTCTGTCGGCTGGCTCCATTCACCGTTGGAGCTGTCGCAGGATACGCTGATGGTATATTCTCCTGATGCTAATGTACCCAATTCGAGTGTCTGGAGATAACTCTCGATCACCATTTTGTCTTTTCCTGTGATGACATACCGGAAAAGGTGTTTTCGGAAGGAGTTCTTTTCGTCAGCAATCACTTTAATGTTGAACGATGAATGATTCCAAGGAATCGAAATACAGTTATTATTAACCTGTTTCAGAGTTGATTTACCATTCAGTTTTACTTCAAGTAGCTTGAGAATAGGAGACGAATTACTTTCGAAAATAATATCCGTATTAATGCGTACCAGTCCCATAGTACCTCCCATATACAGATTGGGAGTACGAAGGGCAGGAATAGGGGTAAATATCAATTCGTTGGAAGGAACTCCATCGGATTCGTCCAGGATAACGAAACGTTTTTCGTTAATAATATACGCAAAGAACATATTCTGCGCTCCTATCCAGACTTTTCCTTTTTTATCATAGGCAAGGCTGGATACACTGTTGAACAAGTTGGTATGTATTTTTTCTGTTTTTCCAGTCTGTTTATTATAGAAGAGCAGTCCGAAATTACTTCCTATCCAAAAGTTACCTTTATCATCCCGGCAGGCCGATGTGAAATCATCTCCCTCTTTCATATTGACTAATGAAGATAGTTCGTTGGTTTTGAAGTTTAGTTTAAACAGGTTATTGGTTCCCATTAGATACAGATGCGTATCGTCGGAATAAATTGCCTGCATAGCTATTTGGCGTTGAATGTCTATTTGGGGTGCGTAGAGAATAGATGTTTGCCGGGTATGCTTGTTGTAGATATAGACTTTTGCTCCTAATATGTAAATATTATCTTTTGTAGCATATAGATTTACCAAATCACCGGATGAAAATTCTCTTTTCGAAATAGAGTCATTGATAATGGGAAAAGGTTGCATCTGTGCGGTTCTCTTATTAAAGGTAAAGACCCCTTTATTAAAACATGATAATAAGAGCTCATTTTCAGAAAAATCTGTGATAGAGGTAACTTTCTCCCCGTATGTAGTAGGGTAATGATGAAATGTATTTGTTTTTTGGTCAAATGAGTTGATACCTCCTCCGTCTGTTCCAATCCAAAGCAATGTATCCTTATCTTCAAAGATGCTAACCACGGTACGTTCGCTAATTCCATTGAGATTGTTCAGTGGAACATCTTTATAGGTTTTGATGAACACTTTCTTAATGGCGAATAATCCTCCGTGTATACTGCCTATCCATATATTGTCCATCTGATCTTTATACAGCCGGTAGATAGAGTTATTCGGCAAGGATTGTTCATCATCGGAAATATGTTTAAGATGAGAGAACTTCATAGTCTGGAAGTCAAGTATGTTGATACCTCCTCCGTCAGTAGCTATCCAAAGTTGGTTGTCTTTTTCAAGAAAATCAAAAATGATATCGTTGTTGAGCCCGGAATTTTTGGTGGATAAACTGAAAAGCCTTTTCCCCTCTTTCGAGTAGCAGGCTATTCCTTTGCCATAGAATGATACCCAAAGCCGGTTTTGAGAGTCAACAAATATGGTGTTTATCTCGCGCTCTTTTACAAATGGACATCGATACATTTTCTTTTTTGTCAAGTCGTACATCCAAAGCCCGTCTTTTTTACTGCTGGTTATCAGCACATCGGGACTCCACTGAAAAATGCGATTGATACATTTTAACTTGTCTCCATCGATGTCGGGGAAGATCGTCGTAATACTTTTATCCGTCAGATTGTATTGGTATAAAGTTTCTTCTCCTCCAAACAGGAAATTGTCACCTATTTGAAGATAAGACCAAGCGTTAAATGGCTTCCCGTTATATTTCAATGGCTGAAATTGATTTTCTGCTTTATTGTAGATGGCAATTCCTTTATTGGTAGAAACGTATAAATCGCCTAAACGATCCTCTGTAATAAAACGAATGAAATTGTCGGGCAATGAGTTTGGCTGCTCCCGGTCATGAAAATAACTTTTCAGTTCAGATTGGTCATAACTATTTAACCCCCATTTGGTACCTATCCATATTACTCCTAAATGATCTCTGTAAATGCACTGCACTCTTGATTGTGACAATCCCTGTTCCAAAGAAATTTGTCTGAAGTAGTAGTCTTGTTGTTCAGCCTTTGTAGAAAGAACAAAGAATAATATCCAGATTAGAAAAGAATACCTCTTTAGTACGTGTGCTTTTGACATAGTTATGTTCTTTTGATAGAGCAAATATAAAAGAAGTTATGAAACTGTACAATAGATTTCATCTTCTTTTGTCCACAAAGCTCATTAGATAGCTCGAAAGGATATTCAGAACACTAAATACGGAATAGTATTAAACCTTAAAAAAAGACTATTTACTATGAATACATCCTAAAACTGTAGAATGAAGAGGTGGCGGAGTAATGTTGGGAACATTTTGAATGCCTTGACTTGTATCTAAAATTCCTAAAAATCTAATATTATTATATTCTAACTAAATGAAAAGTATATGGATAATCTAAGAAAAACGCTTGGCTGCTTGCTACTATTTCTTTTTGCAGCAGTTACATCTACTTATGCACAGGTTGCAAAGCAGTATTCGGGTACTGTTATGGATGCCGACAGCAATGAACCTATCATCGGTGTCAACGTAACTCTTAAAGATGCACAAGCTGGTACCGTAACGGATATTTCCGGAAAGTTCTCGATTAGTGCTCCTGTTGGCTCTACACTATCATTCTCTTATATCGGATACGTGACTAAAGAGGTTAAACTGGGAACGAATACCAGTTTGAAGATTACAATGCAGGAAGATCAGAACCAATTGAGTGAGGTAGTGGTCATCGGCTATGGTGTAGTGAAAAAATCAGATATAACAGGTGCTGTGGCTTCTGTTTCTTCCAAACAATTTAAGGATCAGCCGGTAAAGCGGGTGGAAGATATTCTGCAAGGACGTACTGCAGGTGTGGCAGTGACGAGCGTAAATGGTTTACCTGGTGGTACAGTTAAAGTTCGTGTTCGTGGTACTACTTCTCTTAATACCAGCAATGACCCCTTGTATGTCATCGATGGCATTATGTCTGGTGGACTAGATGTAAATCCAGCTGACATTCAATCTATTGAAGTTCTGAAGGATGCTTCGGCAACGGCTATTTATGGCTCACGCGGCGCTAATGGTGTGGTATTGGTAACTACTAAAAAAGGGGTGGAAGGTAAAGTGCAGATTTATGCAGATGTGGCTATAGGCGTATCGAACATTCTTAAAAAATATGACTTACTGAATGCTTATGAATATGCGACTGCATTAAAGGAGTATAATGGTATCTCATTTGCAGATGATGAGATGGAAGCCTATAAGAATGGCTCCAAAGGCATTGACTGGCAGAATTTGATGTTGCAGACCGGTATTAGTCAGGACTATAAATTAGGTATTTCGGGTGGAACGGCTAAAAATAAGTATCTTATTTCAGCCAATGTACTGAATATGACAGCCATGACCATCACGACCAAGTATCAACGTGCACAGTTACGGATAAATTTGGATAATGAACTCACCAAGTGGTTGACACTTTCTACCAAAATTAATGCTTCACGTACTCACAGTCATAATGGGGGTATTGACATTATGAACTTCCTGAACTATTCTCCTACGATGGAAATGAAAGATCCGGTAACGGGCGTTTATAATATGGACCCTTATAATTCAGTAAACGGAAACCCTTATGGCGCCCGTGTTGCAAATTATGGCGATTCATACGTGTATGCTTTGAATACTAATATGGATTTGACTTTCAAAATAATGAAAGGGTTGACATTGTCTGTACAGGGTGCTGCTAATTACTCTCATGTTCCGAGTTATTCTTTCACCTCGTCGTTAGCAAAACCCGGACAAATTAGTGGTATGGAAAATGCGAGCAGGATGAATCTATTCTGGCAGAATACCAATAATGTGACTTATAACACAAGTTTCGGCGATCATCATCTGACTGCAACAGCTGTATTTGAAGCAAGTGGTGCCGAAGGCAGAAATCTAAAACTGACCGGAAGTGATTTAGCCAATGAGTTTGTTGGTTATTGGAATGCAAAAAATGCAAAGACACGCGATGGAGAGAATGGCTATTCCGCAGAAGCTATTGTGTCCGGGCTTGGTCGAATTATGTACAATTACAAAGGAAAGTATATGCTGACAGGTACTTTCCGTGCCGATGGTTCATCTAAGTTTCAGAAGAAGAATAAATGGGGATATTTTCCGTCAGCAGCTGTTGCTTGGGATGTTGCCAAAGAAAACTTTATGAGCAAACAAAACATTGTCCAGCAATTGAAACTAAGAGCCAGTTTTGGTGTTGTTGGTAATCAAAGTATCGGTGCTTACACAACATTGGGTATGTTGGCTCCTACAAATTATGACGGTTATGGTAGCGATGCAATCCATACCGGTTATTGGACTGGAAATCTCGCTACACCGGATGTAACTTGGGAAAGCACCTATCAGTATAACATAGGTTTGGACGCCAGTGTTTTAGACGGTCGCTTGAGTTTTACAGCCGAATGGTTCCGAAAGGATACTAAGGACCTGTTGCTTCGCAAACCTGCTCCTCAGTATAACGGAGGTGGCTCTTTCTGGGTCAACCAAGGTGAAGTTAGAAACTCTGGTGTTGAATTCACCATTACAGCTACTCCTTTGACAGACAAAGATATATTTGGTTGGGAAACATCGCTGAATGCATCTTATTTAAAGAATAAGATAATCGATCTGGCAGGTAGTGATTTTATCGTTGGGGAGAATTATACAAGTATTGGCGGTGGTCCCATTCAAATTAAAAAAGTAGGGTATCCGATTGGTTCTTTCTATCTTTATGAATGGGCAAACTTTAATGACCAGGGCGCCAACTTGTATAAACATCAATCTAATGGAAGTTTGACAACCAATCCGGGTGCTGACGATCTGGTTACTAAAGGGCAGGCCGAGCCTAATTGGACTTTCGGATGGAATAATACATTTACTTGGAAAAATTGGACGCTCAATCTCTTTATCAATGCTGCATTAGGACAAGATAGACTGAATGTAAGCCGCTATGCGATGGGATCTATGACAGGTGTATATCGTTTCATCTCTTTATCTGATGCTTATTACAAAAGTTGGGATAAAGTAGCCAATAAAGCAGATGCTGTGTATGCAAGTCATAAAAATTCAGATAATAGAAACTATCCTGATTCCGATTTCTGGCTTGAAGATGCATCATTTGTGAAACTGAAAAATATAAGCCTTACGTATAATATTCCTAAGAAGATAACGAAAGTAGCCGATATTCAACTGTCGGTCAGTGCTCAAAACCTGTTTACATTAACGAAATACACAGGTATGGACCCAGAAGTGTACAGTGAATCCGATTATGGCTTTAATGGTGTGGATATGGGATCTTATCCTGTTCCAAGAACATTCACTTTTGGTATGAAACTTAACTTTTAATCTTTTAACTATACATGGATATGAAAACAATATATAGAATATTCAAATCTGTCGGACTAGCATTGATAGCACTTTGGATGGTGTCTTGCCAGGATTTACTGACAGAAGATCCTAAAGGGCAGTTGGCGGTGACTAATTTCTTCAATTCAAAAGGTGATCTGGACTTGGCTCTGAATGGAATGTATTCCAAAGTTGCAAGTGATATGTATGCAAATATTTGGGCAGGTTTCGAATCAGTGATGGGTGATGATATTTCTACACACCCTGCAGCTAATAAGCAGGGGCTGCGTGAGGTAGATACTTATAATGTTTCGGACAACAACATTTGGGTGACTGAATTGTGGGGTGCTCGTTGGAGATTGGTAAAAGCGGCTAATTTCATTATAGATAATGCCGGACGAACTCCGGAAGTGAGCCAGGAAGAGAAAGATGCGGCCATTGGACAAGCTTATTATTGGCGCGCCTATTCTTATTTTTACTTTGTAATGGCTTGGGGAGAGGTACCTATGGTTGTGAAAGATGAAATCAATTACAACATGCCATTGGCAACCGTTCCTGAAATTTACGAGCTGATTGTATCTGATCTGAAAAAGGCAGAAACAATGGTCCCTGCTAATTATACTAAAGAACCCTACGCAAGAAATGGGGTAAACATTGCTGTTAGTCAAGGAGCTGTAAAAGCAACATTGGCTTATGTGTATATGGCAATGGCGGGATGGCCGTTGAACAAAGGAACAGAATATTATCAACTGGCCGCTGCAAAGGCAAAAGAAGTAATCGATGCTGCGAAGAAAGGTACTTACTACTACAAATTATTACCTGATTACAAGCAAGTATATTCGATGGAGTATAATAAGAATAATCCTGAAGTGTTGCTTGGCGTTTACTATAATTTGGGAATAGATGCACTTACCAATGCCCCTTTAGCTGATTTCCTGGCAGACTATGCTTATGGTGGCGGTGGATGGGGAGATACGAACGGAGAAATTAAATTCTGGTATGATTTCCCGGAAGGCTCACGCAAAGATGCATCTTATTTCCCGAAAATCATATTGAAGAATGAAACGAAGTTGCGTGATTGGTGGGAAGACCCCAATCCGGAAGCGCCGCGTGTGGTTGTTGCTCCCTGTTTCATGAAGAAAGTAGAAACGACCACTGGAGAAGAATTCGATTATACGAATCCGAAAATTTCGATGAATCAGAATGGAGAAAAGACGCATCAGATTATTCGCTTGGCAGAAGTATATTGCTGGTATGCCGAAGCTGTGGGTCGTTCAAAAACAGGCAGTATCACGGAAGCTGTCAACTTATTGAATGAGGTACGTAATCGTGCCAATGGATCTGTTGTTGCAGACCGGGATATCTATAAGACAACCATGTCGTATGATGATCTGGCAGAAGCTGCCTATAATGAACATGGCTGGGAAATAGCCGGATATTATTGGGGAAATATTGCCACTAGAGCGAGGGATATGTTTCGCATGAATCGCATTAAAGATCATTTTGAATACAGAAAATTAAATCCGGAGATTGAAGTGGCTCCCGGAGTCTTCAGGAAAGAAGCTGTTTCCGTATCAGGTACGTGGAATGACAGTAAGATGTATCTTCCCCGTCCTTTTGTAGATTCGTCTATTAATCCGAATTTGAAGAACTGAATGAAACAATAAAAACAATCATTATGAAACTAAGATATTTATATTTAGCAATAGGTGTATTATGTAATGCTTCTTTAGTATCATGCGGTGATAGCTTCAAAGAGAAAACAGAGATTGTTGCATGCGGAATCTCCACAAATGCTTTAACATTCGGAGTCTCCTCTACTGAAGTTCAGACTGTAGATATTACGTCAGAAGCAGCTTGGGAAGTAGCAGTGGATCAGGCAGGTGGTGATTGGCTTACAGTTTCTCCTTTGGAAGGAACTGGTAATGGTACGCTAACAATTGCTGCTGATAAGAATAACGGCCCAAAACGCAATGCAACCTTGACCATAGCGGCGAAAGGTGCTGAACTTCGAACCATCACAGTTATTCAGGATGGCTATAAAGGAACCATTTATAATTACGGTGACTTTACTGGATTGCAAAAGACGGGGCTTGTGGCAGGGATCAATCCGATCACTATCGTAGATAATGACGAATGTGAAGATGGAAAAGCGTTAAGAATCTATACCCGGGCAGGTGAAGAGTATGAAGGTACTAATGGGGACCGTTTCAAGGTGCAGACAACAACGCAATTCGGATCAGGTCGTTATGAATGGAGGATATATGTCCCTAAATTCGGAATGAATGACCGGGCTAGTATTGGAGCATTTTTATATTTTGATGATGGGCATGAATTGGATTTTGAAATTTGTTCCGGTACAGCTGCAGACCGTGCAGCACATAGTGCCGGACCAGATGATATGCTGTGCCTTGTGACTAGTCAGGCTAATCCTTTTTTCTCTGAATTCACGCCTATTAAGGGGGATGCTTGGCATACGTTTGTATTGGATTTGAAGTTAGAAAATAAGAAATATCTGGCGGAGTGGTCGGTTGATGGTAAAGTTTTAAAGAGGGCACAATTAGATTATGGTGAAGAGGCTTATTTCCGTGCTATATCTAGTGTCGAGAATCTTTATGGTATGGGCGATCATGCGGCAACTCAAGAAAATTATGCCTTATTTGATTATCTTGAATATGTTCCTTATGATTATTCAATGAAGCCGATTATCGAAGGTCAGCTTCCTCCCGAACCAGAGGGAACAACAGTGAAGTGGGACTTTGAGGAAGCTGGTTTTGTTCCTGTTGGATGGACTAACAATGGAGGAACGATTGCGGATGGAAGTTTGAATCTATCTAACGGAAATAACTTCGTTTATAGTCCGGAAGTGGGAGCTGGAAAATATACATGGGAAATAGATGTTCCTTTGGTAGGGGTAGGTGAAAAGTGGTTGGCAGGTGGTAATATCGCTGCAACTAACGCTGAAGAAAGGTCATTCTCTATGTTTGTTTTCTCGGGTACTGAAAATGATCGTGCGGCTTGTACGGTTCCTCCTGTTCCTGGTCAGATGCTGGTACGTTGTTATACGGAAGCTATGGGAGTTTACGGTGTACCTATTGATCCGGGTAAACACACTTTGACTATTGACCTTAGACTTAATGCAGATGGTGCATATTGGGCGGCATGGATTATAGATGGTGAAGTGGCGAAAACATTTACTACTTGGTATACTCCGGCACAGTTTAAATTTGGATTCTCAATGATGACCTTTGCTGATGGAGGTGGCTGGCAAGGAGATAAGCCTACTGCAAAGACATATACAGTCAAATATGACTATATAGAATATAAGAAGTATAATTATGATGAAGAATAACAGTTTACTTTACATTCAATGAGGTATTTAAGCATAATTGGAACAGCTATATGCTGTGTAATGTTGGTAATGACGAGTGTTTCCTGCAAGCAGGAAACATTCTCTTCCACCACCCAGGAGAAGAAAGTAGCTCCTTGGTATGTCTATATAGATGGAAGCTCTTTTAAGGATATAGAGCCAGTGAAAGAGATTATTAGTTCCATTAGCGTTTTCGGGAATCCTCCGAAATCATTTATCGATGAATGTCATCAGAATCATATCGAAGTATATCAGGCTGTAGGTGGGAATGAAGAAACGATTGATACGCCACAGAAAAGAAAGGCGCTTGTTGAGAAGTATGTAAGTGATTGCAATGCAAACGGATATGATGGAATAGATCTTGATCTCGAACATTTGAACCCTGATATTCAGGATGCATATACCGAATTCCTGAAACTGGCTTCAAAAGAACTCCATGCTGTTGGAAAGAAATTAAGCCATTGCGTTAGTTTTTATCCGGCTTTGTATCAGGATAACGAAACTAAGATGTTTCACGATCCGGCAGTTTTGAATACTACTTGCGACTTAGTTAGAGTGATGTGTTACGATATGTATTTTGCACCTGGGATAGATAAGCCCGAGCTCAAACATAGGGATGATTGTATGGGCATTGGACCTACGTCTAATTATCTATGGACTAGAGAGGCGATGCTTTTCTGGATGAAACATATTCCAAATGATAAATTAGTGATGGCGTTGCCTGCTTATGCAAATGATTATGCTGTAACTGGCGGCATCAAAGGAAGGCAGATTTACCAATCTGTGCCTGACAGTATAAATGGAATTTTGCCTTCTCCTACCTGGTTATGTTATGAAAAGGTAAACATGTATCTGTATGATGGTACTGATGGTAATCGGCATCTGTTTTATGCAAGTGATGCCAGAAGTACGGAAGCGCTACTTGAACTAGCTGATGAACTGGGAATCTCTCAAATCGGTTTTTGGCACTTTAATAGCGTAGATCCGCAAATGTGGGATACTACCGCAAAGTGGCAAAAGAAATAATAAGATAATAAATCGACCTTGTAAATAATATAGCTTTATTCTCATCCCCCATTTAGAGAAAAGTTATTCTTAACAATAAGAGGCCGCAAAGGTATGAATCCATATCTTTGTGGCTTTTTATTTTTTTCTTACCTTTGGGGGAACTTAACATAACCCCCAAAAATGAAGAACATGAAAAAGATCTTTTTACTCATTTCCGTCATCCTATTTATTTTTCCAGTACAGGCTCAACATACATTGAGACTGATGACTTATAATATTAAAAATGCGAATGGCATGGATGATATTTGTAGTTTTCAACGGGTAGCCAATGTGATAAATAATGCTTCTCCTGATGTTGTGGCTATACAAGAGGTAGACAGTATGACCCGTCGGAGCGGACAGAAATATGTGCTGGGTGAAATAGCTGAACGTACACAAATGCATGCCTGTTTTGCACCTGCTATAGAGTTTGAAGGAGGTAAATATGGAATCGGACTGTTGACAAAGCAAGTTCCGCTACGTTTACAAACTATCCCTTTACCTGGTAGAGAAGAGGCCCGCACCTTGATTCTGGCAGAATTTGAGGATTATATTTATTGTTGTACTCATCTGTCATTAACGGAAGGAGATCGCATGAAGTCCCTGGAAATAGTGAAGTCATTTACTGTTTCCTATAAAAAGCCTCTTTTTCTGGCTGGGGACATGAATGCTGAACCGGAATCCGATTTTATAAAGGAGTTACAGAAAGACTTTCAGATACTCTCCAATCCTAAACAATCTACTTATCCGGCTCCTGATCCCAAGGAGACTATAGATTATATTACCGCATTGAAGTCAAATGCTAATGGCTTCGCTCTTATATCCTCTCAAGTGTTGGATGAACCAATGGCCTCCGATCATCGCCCTATCCTTGTAGAGCTGTGTACCGCTGAAAAGGCAGATAAAATATTCCGTACCAAACCTTATTTACAGAATCCCATAGGTAATGGTATGACAGTTATGTGGGAAACTACCGTTCCGGCATATTGTTGGGTAGAATATGGAACAGACACTATTCAACTGAAACGTGCTCGTACAATTGTTGATGGGCAAGTTGTCTGTAATAATAAGCTGCATAAAATACGTATCAACGATCTGATACCGGGACAGAAATATTATTACCGTGTATGTTCACAAGAAATATTGCTTTATCAAGCATATAAGAAAGTATTCGGAAATACTGCCCAGTCAGATTTCTCTGAATTTACGCTTCCAGCAACAACCGATACAGATTCTTTCACTGCCATTGTCTTCAATGATTTGCATCAGCATACAAAAACCTTTCGTGCTTTATGCAAACAGATACAGAATATCAACTATGACTTTGTAGTTTTCAATGGTGATTGTGTAGACGATCCTGTCGACCACGAACAGGTAACCACTTTTATTAGTGAACTTACCGAAGGTGTACATGGTGATCGCATACCGACTTTTTTTATGCGTGGCAATCATGAGATTCGCAATGCTTATTCTATCGGTCTGCGTGACCATTATGACTATGTAGGGGATAAGACCTATGGTTCTTTTAATTGGGGCGATACCCGTATTGTCATGCTTGATTGTGGAGAGGATAAGCTAGATTCTCATTGGGTGTATTACGATTTGAATGATTTCACACAGTTGCGTAATGAACAAGTCGATTTTCTGAAAAAGGAGTTATCTGCCAAAGATTTCAAGAAAGCGAAGAAACGTGTTCTTATTCATCATATTCCGCTTTATGGTAATGATGGAAAGAATCTCTGTGCAGATCTATGGACTAAATTATTGGAAAAAGCACCTTTCAATGTGAGCCTGAATGCTCATACTCATACGTATGCCTATCATCCGAAAGGTGAGTTGGGAAACAATTACCCGGTCATTATTGGTGGAGGGTATAAGATGGACAGTGCTACCGTGATGATTCTGGAAAAGAAAAAAGAGGTGTTAAGAATAAAAGTATTGAATACGAAGGGAGAAACTTTGTTGGATATAACAGTTTGAATATGAATTAAATTATAGAAAAAGGGGATACCCTTTTGCCCCCCTTTTTCTATAATATTATTAACTACCTCCAGATAAAACGATGAATGATAATCCTATGACAAACAGGATAAACATAACCCCAAGAAGTCTATTTGTCGACTTAGAACTACCAATAAATTCTTTCCAAATAAATACTCCCCATAAGGCAGCGATCATTGGAGCTCCTTGCCCAAGTGCGTACGAAATGGCTGTTCCTGCTTTTTCTGCAGCAATATAACTTAATGCTGTACCTAATCCCCAAATACATCCGCCAAGGATTCCCACCATATGAGTACTTATTTTCCCTGCAAAGTATTCTTTGTAACTTACGGAAGAACCAACAAACGGATGTTTCATTACTAGTGTATTAAAGAAGAAGTTGCTAAGGAAAATGCCAATAGCAAAAATAAAGAATGCAGTATAGGGTGTTGCCATTCCTGGAGTCGGTGACTCAAAGTTGTTCAGGTCCATAGCTGCAGCTACAAAACGATAGAAGAAAGACATGAGTATACCGGCGATAGCTGCTAAAATAATTCCTTTTTTATTGCTGCCAGTATTTTCTTTTTTATTTTTTCCAGCCGCAATACCATTGCATATAATGGCAATAACAATTAAAATGACTCCGCCAAACAGCCAAAAAGGATCTCCTTTTGGAGCACTGAAATAGTTGACAAATACTCCTAAAACTAAAGCTAAACCGACACCTAAAGGGAAAGCGACTGCCATTCCAGCCATGGATACAGAAGCAGAAAGTAAAATGTTGGACGCATTGAAGATTACTCCACCAATCAGTGCGCTGATAATGTACTGGTTATCTAGTTGTTGGATATCTTCAGAGAAACTTCTACCGCCGCTTCCGAAACTTCCTAATGTGAATACCAGAAGTAATGCAAATAGTAAAATTCCAATGGTATAATCCCAGTAGTAGAGCTCATAACGCCAGTTTTTGCTAGCCATTTTTTGGGTATTTCCCCAAGAGCCCCAGCATATCATCGTTATAAAACAGAAGATGACGGCTAGTGTATAACTATTAACTATATACATAATGAATTCTTTTTAAAGTTTTATTTTTTTCCAGTCACT
>OMDJ01000793.1_pt1 | contig 18181 bp, 19 predicted proteins | sample 1645211 | NCBI WGS metagenome assembly OMDJ01 (sample SAMEA103958142, study PRJEB25191) | human gut metagenome | biome: human-associated habitat [ENVO:00009003]; feature: intestine environment [ENVO:2100002]; material: feces | place: Germany | collected 2013/2015 | reverse complement strand
GATTGGCAAGCCCTCCAAGCTTCAAGGCTTTAAGCAGCTTCTCCTCACTGATATTATGCAGGCCAACCAAAGACTTGCCGCCGTCATCCTGGCTGATCTCCCTAAACCGGATGTCATCCTGACTCTCAAGGAAGCTGCCCGTATTCTGGCTGGCGGATTTTATTTGGTTGGCGGCAAACGAGATATAATCCACCGTGCGGTCATTTTCGGAACCCATATCGGCACTGTCCGCCACATCTGAAATCACCACCCCGTCATACCCTTCCATTTCCGCCAAATTGCCCAAATCGGATGCCGCCACTTTCTCGCCGCCGTATTCTATGGAGGAGAAATTTGCCCCTTGGGCATCCACTTCCAAAGGATTGCGCAAGTTCAGGTACACATCATAGATGTTGCCGCCATATCCTAAGGCGTTCTTCCTGTCCGGGCTGAAAAAATGCCCACTATTTATAAGACCGTCTGTCCACCGCTTGAATTCGTAAAAGTTTTCTCGGCTTCCATGATACACCACCAGAGGTTCCCCATTGGCATCTCTGACTTTTGATGCTTCATCCGGACAGTTCTCCCAATCCCCGAACCAATCCCTGAATGCCCGGGTACGTACCTGTGCCCACTGCTTTTCATTCAGGTTGGTTGCCTGTCCGTTCGGAGCTTTCATGTAACTGCCTTCCGCCTTACTGCGGGCTATGACAGCCTGTTCCTCGGTTGTGAAAAGATATTCGGATATTTGTTCCATTCCATGAAAGAATAAGTATGTTACTTGATTGGTTATTAAAGAGAAATACTTGTTTACTTAAGCAGGACTCAAGTAAACAAGTAAATTCAAAAAACATGTTTTTATCGGTCGTACATTGGTACGTTACATGTCGGCACTGGCCTGCCGGGTCAGGCTGTTGACCGTATTCACAGCTTTTACCGCATACCCGACCGGAGTCTTGGTAAGCATGAAGGGGGCTCCCTTTGCGGCCGGCTTGGACGCTCCGGATATAAGGGAGGGCCGGATGGCCTTTCCATTCATCAGGGAGTGCCACTCTTCAGCTTTCATGGCTTCCACCTTGACTCCCTTCCCGCGAAGGTCCTTGAGGATACTCTCCACGTCACATCCTTTCTTTTCGGGGACGGCGGATGAATTGAATTCCTCAAAGGCCTTGATAAGTTTTTTATCCCTGTTTTTAACCTGCGGGATTTCCTGGATTTCCCGAAGGTCCTTGTCCAACTTCTCTATTGCCGTCTTAACCTGCCTGGCGGAAGGTTTTCGCGTGGATTGCGTACTCTGTTCGGTCTTTTTTCTGGGTGCGCGCCGTGTCGCGGAAGATTCCGTCGCGGATGACGGCTCCGCTTCCCGGTCCGCAGGCTTCTCCAGCTTCAGCCCGTACATCTCTTCAGCCTGTTTCCTGACTGCCTCTGAAGGAGAGCTGATAAGCGCAGCCGCCTCCCTGTCGGCATGCAGGACAGACAGCTGAACCTTTTCCGTAGGGTTCTCAATATACCGGATATTCATTGGATTGTTCCTGACAGCGGCCAGCTGTACAGCCTCCGATGGTTCGGACACATACTTGATGGTTTCTCCTTTGGCTTGGACTGCCGCCAACTGTACGGTATCTGCCGGGGACTTGATGTGCCGCAGGGTATCCGCGTTGCCTTGGATAGCCATATGCTGTACTTTCACCGTAGGTGATTCAATGTGGCGGATGTATTCCGGGTTCTTCTGCACGGTTGCCAGCTGTACCTTTTCGGCCGGTTCTTTGATGGAGGCAATATGTGCCGGATCTTTCAGGACAGCCATTAACTGTACCTTTACCGCAGGCTTATTTATCAGGGAGATACATTCAGGCCTCCTTTCAACGGCTGTCAGTTGCGCTTTTTCCGTAGGGTTGGAAATAAAACCGATGTAGCCCGGTTTATGCCGGATGACGGATAGTTGTACCTTCTCACCGGGCGAAGCGATGAAATGAATATTGTGTGGTGCATTCCTGACTGCAGCGAGCTGTACTTTTTCCACCGGCTTGTCTATAAAGCAGATGACACTTTTATCCCTCCGGATGGCAGCCATCTGGACCCGTATGGAAGGATTCTCAATCATACTGATGGCACGCGGATTGCGGAGTACGGCCTGCATATCCCGGCTGAACAATGCGGTCAGGCGTTCTAAAATGGTAGGCATGACGATTAGTTTTTAATGGGTTTGACTTCATCCAGGAATTTCTCAATGGCGGCTCCGCTTGATCTTCCATCGGCTTTATCCTTCTTCATCTGCAGTATCAACTCCCTTGCCAGAACACCCGGCACGGGAAGAAGTTCCTCCTTGAGCATCCGTTCCACGGCCATGAAGCAGGCGGCAGGTGCGGGAGTATCTACAAGCAGGATGCTTTCTGGGCAGGCGATAACCGCCGCAAGCTGCACCTTTTCTCCCGCAAGCGGCAAGCTGGCGATCAGCTCAGGTTTCTTCTGTACGGCAGCCATCTGCTGCTTCAGAGAAGGATTCTCAATTTTCAGGATCATGTCTGGATCGTCCAGGATCCTCTCGGTCAGGATCCGGTCCGAGGACCGGTTGTTTTCATTCAACATAACATGGTTTGTTTGGGGTTATACATTTATGATTTCGGGGGCAAGATACGGCGGTTCGTTGCAATTATATTGCGACATGCGTTTTTTCTCAGGAAAGGAGCATTTTTATCGTTAGAACAGTTTTCTGTAATTGGCTGATAATAAAAAATGCCTGAGCCTATCCGGCCGGACACAAAAAACGGCAAGGTACTGAACTTACTGCCTAATGATATTTTTTATGGTATCTTTTTATTATTCTACAATTCGCGATCGTTTTTCCAAACTGTTGTGGATCCTAGATTGAATCATATTCTATACAAAAATGTAATATATATTGTTATAAGAAAAAATTTTGTGAGCGCCCCCAATGATTGGCATCGCAACAGCTTCAATTGTCAGCCGCTTGATATCACCGAATAATAAACAATGGGGAAAAGGCATATACATGTAAACGTTTTTAGGAGGTAATACTACTTTCCTCTAGTTAAGAATGGATACTGAAAGAAATATGCAGTCAGATTGTTACTTTTGCAAAAAAAACTATTTTTGCGAATTGTTTATCTTAAAAATACATAGAATGTCGACACATGGTAGCCTTTCGGAAGTGGAACGATTCAATCTTTTGTATAAAAGTTCGTTTAATAAGGTTTGCAACTTTGCATGCTTTTATGTGCGCAATAAGCAAGCTTCTGAAGACATCACTATGGACGCCTTCCTGCAACTGCTCGAAACCATGAAGGTGGAATCGGTTGATAATCCCATGGCTCTCCTTATCACCATCGTGAAACATAAATCGTTGGATTATCTCAAAACACAAGTACGACGGGAAGATACCAAAGATGATCTTATACAATGGAAACAGCGCGAACTAGCTATCCGAATCTCAAACTTGGAAGGCTGTAATCCCAGTTATATTTTCTCACAGGAAATCAAATCTATCGTAATGAAAACCCTCAACCAATTATCGGAACAAACCAAAAAGGTATTCATTATGAGCCGTTTTGAAAATAAATCGGGAAAGGAAATTGCCCAAACTCTGGGCATCTCGGTCAAAGGGGTAGATTATCACATGAACAAGGCCCTTAAAGAACTTCGTGCTGCCCTCAAAGACTACCTCCCTATCTTAACTTGGCTCTGTTTTATGAACCCAATCAATAAAGGGTGGATTTCTTAATAGAAGTTAATTTTATAAATCTACACTAGGGAATTCCTTCCTTCAGTCGCTATTATTACAAACGATAAAGAATTATGCAAGTTTGTGTACCGATGGATCGTGCCAAAGATAACAACCGAGCCTTCGGTGCATACACATCTGACCTACACGCCATATTGGAATGGGTTAGAGAATGTGGTATAAAAACAGTCGCAATGGAATCCACCGGTGTTTACTGGATACCATTGTTCTGCCGACTGCAAGATGACGGACTGGATGTTGTATTAACCAACGCAAGGGACATAAAAAACATAACAGAGAGGAAAACCGACGAGTCGGATGCCGAATGGCTGCTGTTGCTGCACCAGTACGGGTTGCTCAAGACAAGTTTTCAGCTGCACAACGACGCCAAACGGATGAGGACACTCACCCGCCATCGTGATACTCTCTCCCGTGAGCCTCAAGCGTAGTTCTACGTATGCAGAAAGCCATGCAGCAGATGAAGATAAAACTTACGCTTGTTTTGTCTGACATTACCGGAAAATCCGGTATACGTATCATCGAAGCCATTCTTGCAGGAGAACGTAATCCTGATAAACTTGCAGACATGGCCGACCTCCAGTGCAAGACCCCGAAAGGGGAAATAGCCAAGGCTCTTGAGGGTAACTGGGAAGAAGACCTCGTGTTTGTCCTCAGGCAAAACTATGACACTTTCAAACATTTCTGCACCCAACTTGACCGATGTGATACGGAACTGGAAAAACTCATGGAAAACTATCGTACGGAGGTTGCCGAAGCAGGGAGGCCGTCATACAGTCCGACAAAAAAACGTCGTGACTACCACAAACGAAAACGAACCGTGGGCTTCGATGTGGAAAGAAAGGCATATGACATGTGGGAAGTGAATGTTTTTGAGATACCCGACATAAGCCATCTGATAGTACTTGAACTGATGAGCGAGTTAGGACGCGACTTTACCCAGAATTCCCATCCTCCAAACAGTTCTACAGTTGATGCAACATCGCACCGAACACCAAGATATCAGGAGGAAAAAGGATATCAAGTCACGTACCACATCGTCGAAACGATGTCGGGTTGATTTTTCGTAGTGTCGCTTCTTCACTCGCCAACGCAAAGAATCAACTGGGAAACTTCTACCGCAGGATACGTTCAAGAGCCGGAGGTAAAGCCGCAGTCATTGCCACTGCCCACAAGGTCACCGAGATATTCTTTGCCATGGTTGCAAACCAGACACCTTATAATCCGGAAAAAGTAGGTATAGATGAAAAAGTATTACTCGAGAAGCGGATTACGAGATACAAACGTGAATTAGAACGAATTACAGGGATGCATATAGAAATTGGCAATGCATGTGTTCCATAGAAGCAATAGAAGCAGTAAAACGCTGTCGGCAAGCAGGTTTTCAAAATATCAGCATCGATCTGATTTATGGTTTGCCCGGAGAAACTGACCAACGCTGGGCACAGGATTTACAGCAAACTGTCAGTCTTAACGTGGAGCATATTTCCGCTTATCATCCGATTTACGAAGAAGGTACCCCTCTTTACAAAATGCTGCAACAACACTCTGTATTTCAAGTGGACGAGGACAGTAGTCTGAACTTCTTCTCCACATTGATAGACACTCTTTCTGCTGCCGGATACGAGCATTATGAGATTTCTAACTTCTGCAAACCTAGAATGTATTCCCGATACAATACTTCTTATAGGCAAGGTATCCCTTATCTGGGATGCGGTCCGTCCGCACATTCCTTTGATGGAGACTCGCGCGAATGAAATATAGCTTCACTAAATCAGTATCTTTCATCTGTAGAACAGGGGCAACGACAACACGAAACAGAACAACTGGACACACAAACCCGCTACAATGAATACATCATCACAGGTCTGCGCACAATGTGGGGAATATCCACAGAAGAGCTGAACAGTAAGTTCGGTGACCGACTTTGGAAATATTGTTCGGAACAAGCCAAACCTTATCTGGAAAATGGGAAATTAAAGTTGCATAACGATCGGTTAAAGCTAACCAGAGAGGGCATTTTCGTCTCAGACGGTATCATGAGCGCCCTCTTGGAAATAGAATAATTACATATACAATATGCCCGATCCTGATATATTTCAAGACCGGGCAACTTAACAAGAAAAATCTTTCTTACAGAGAAATAGTATACTCCAATCCTTTATCAGGAGTCACTATAAAATTCGTCACTTCAAAATTCATATCTCCTCCTTTGATGCCATTATCAAATCCGATACGGACACTATAACGTGTATGCGGCTTCAGCGTCATATCCCGAAAATAGACCAGAGAAGTATCATGTGCCGTCTTCTTCAGTTTCAGGACTAAATCCGTAGTATTGGTTATAGAGAGTGTCACTCCTTTCTCATTACGGCTGATCTCTTCTATTTCTACACATTTTTCAAAGAATGGACGGAGCAAGTCTTCACGTCCAATCACCAACTCTCGATAATAAGCAGCAGTGCGGCGATTCTCCAATGCTTCACGGATGCCTTTCAAGGAACGTTCTTTCGCAAAGACGAATGTCATGGTACGATGCTCGTCTTTAGAGAAATCATAATCAGTCTGAATGGGTTGATGAATATCAGAAGTACCAATCATTGTCAGATTCTTATCCAAACACCATTGAATGGCTTCGGGCATATACAGAGGGCCATTTGCTACTTCAATGCCATGCATACAACCTTCATTATAGAGTTCTGTATGCTCGGGCCACCACTTAGTAGTATCCGGTTGCTGGGCAGCCCATCCAGGATGATTCCAGAAGATAAATGCTCCCTGCCTTTTGGCTTCATTGAAAGCGTCTTTATACTCTTTTTGTTCCAATGGATTGGAGTCAGCAAGAAAAATGGCATTAAAGTGTCCGGGAGCCATCGGACGAGTAATCTCGCTGCCTCTGATTAAAAGTATCCCCAGCTTTTCAGCCTGCTTCTGACAAAGATCGAACGAACGGTTATGATCTGCCACAACATCTTTTTTATGAGGACGATATTCGATGTGTTCTGTCAGAGAAATAGCATCCAATCCTTCGCGATAAGCCTCATCTACACGTACTGTAGGCCAAACCAGACCATCAGAGAAAACAGTGTGCATATGGAAATCGCACTTCAAAGTAGTGTATCCATCTAAATCGGGAACCAGAATTTCATTCCGGCGTTGCGCCTGTGCATTCATCAGGCAGGTTGCCAAAAGGAACGTACATACTAATACTTTCTTTACTTTCATGTTATCTATTTATTTTTATCATTAAAGTTACTATTACCAACCTGGGTTTTGAGGCAATAAAGCCGGATTTATCTGAGTAGCCGTCAACGGTATCGGACGCAAGTATTTTTTATCATCCCATTTACGTCCCTGGTTAAAGCCAAATTCAATATATCCGTGATCACCTTCGGACAAACGATTGGTTTTACCAATTACCACATATTGTACGCCCTTAATCTTCTCACCGGCTGGCGGTTCTTTATCCACCACAGCTACATCTTTTACACCATCGCCGTTCAGGTCATACGCTTCGCCTTTCTGGGGAATGTAAATACCTTGCCATACATTTTCAATCAGGTCTCCCTGTTTCCAACGCATGATATCATCATAACGAACTCCTTCAAAAGCCAACTCCACACCACGTTCACGACGTACTTCCAGCACCCATTTATCCGTTGTTTGATTTTTAAAGTAAGCGGCTACATACGGGTCATAGGTTGCAGGAATCTTCCCTTCTACTCCGGCACGTTCGCGTAATGGTTTGACCGTAGCATTCCACACCGTTTCATCACATTCTCCTAATTCCGCTTTCGCTTCTGCATAATTCAGCAACACTTCCGCATAACGAAAAATAGGAATAGAGTTATTGGACGTAGCCTTTCCTACATGCACATCGTCATCTATAGCCCATTTAATAAGCTGATAGCCGGTGGATGTCATAGAGAAATTAGGTGCATCTGGCTTCACCGTACCACTGATTTTTCGCTGGTAAGACGGTGAAATAACTGTTTGCATCAAGCGACAATCACGATTCTGGAACTCATCCATATACTGCATGGTAGCATAATCCGTACGGTCGGTAAAACGGTTACCATCGCGCATCAGATACATATTCACAAAAGGCCGTACCAATGACCAGTTTGCCCCAAATGAGGCTGAGAATAATTTCCAGGTAATGGAGTGCATACGCAAATCTTTTTTGAAAGCAATACCCCAGATTACTTCCGTTGTATTCAGTTCTTCCGAAGTAAACAGAGAACGATACTGTGTCTCCACCTCTCCCGTATTCAGTAATTTATAGGGACCTTTTGTCATCAGTTCTTCGGATGCGGTAATAGAAGCACGCAAAAACTTTTCAGCCGAGTTTTGCAGTCCTAACTCCGCATGATATTTACGGTAGGTACCCTCAAACAGACAGATACGAGATTTGAGTGCTAATGCCACCCATTTCGTTATCAATGTGCTACTTTCTGTCAAGGTCTTATCCATGGAACAATTGGTACAGGCAAAATCGAGATCTTCCAATATCTTATCCATAACAACCTCACGCTTATCACGTGGTTTGTATAGTTCATCTCTATTATCCACATCCAATGTCGTTTCATACCAGGGTACATCACCGAACGTTCTGACCATACCATAATAGAAATAAGCACGCCAAAAACGTCCTACACCTTCATTATGTAAATAAATGGCGTCCGTTACTTTGCCTTTAGCATTAGGCAGATTATCGAGAAAATAATTAATTTGTCGCAGATCTCCCCAGTCACCGGTCCCCCAACCGCCTTGTTGGGTATCATCCCACGTGTCACCGATCAAAAAAGTAGTGGACGAACGGGTTGCACAAAAATCTGCATACTGGTCGCCACCCCAAGCTATTGTTTCTTCGCTGGGCAGGAAACTTTGTAAAAAACCATTTGTATAAAGCCGTAAATCCGATTCCGACTCCAGAAAGCCTTCGGAAGAAAAACTGTTCTCGGGCTCACAATTCAAAAAACTATCACAAGAGGTCAGAGCCAAAGCATACAGACCTATCAACCAATATTTTTTCATACTCATCTTCTGTGTTAAAAGGTTACATTAATACCGATTGTATAACTGCTCAAAATAGGATAACCATATCCGTCTCCATCAGTATTGGCAGTAGAACGGAAATCTGCATCACCGGCACTGATACCTTCGGGGTCATACATTTTGGTATGCTTGTTCAGCGGTGTCCATGTCAACAGATTCTCACCAGCAAGGTAAATCTTCAAATCCTGCAAGTGCAGTTTATCGCAAAACTTCTTATTAAAAGTATAATCTATCTGAAGATTCTTCAAACGGACATAAGCTATATTCTGTAAATAGCGGTCATTGGCCTGGATACCCAGCGCCTTTGTAGAACCATTCGCCAGATAGCCGCGGTAGCGGGGCCAATAAGCATCAGTGTTTTGGTTTTCTTCTGTCCATACATTATTTCCGGTATGCTCCTTCAGCATATAGCTGTAAGGACGGTCATATTGCCCCCAGAAGAAAGCTGACTCGCGATGCGGATACCAGTTTCGCTTGCCTACACCCTGAAAGAAAGCACAGATGCCAATACCATTCCAGTTGGCACTCAAATTGAGACCGAACTGATAGCGAGGCGTAGTGTTTCCGATAACCTTCAGGTCACCGTGATCATCCAATGTATTCTGACCATTATCCACCGTACCGCTCTTATCGAGATCGGCAAATTTCAAATCACCCGGTTTCAGAATATTCGTAGCGGATACTTTTAGTTTGGACTGGTCTGCATGAGCATCTATTTCAGCCTGATCTTTAAATAATCCTTCGATATGATATCCCCAGATAGTACCGATCTCCTGTCCCTCATAATAAGTGGAGAGTAGTTTCGTAGGATTATTGAATTTAGTAACCCAAGTACGGTTATCCCACAACATAGCTTTTACACTGTAATTAAATGGCTTATTAGCCAGTGTAAAGTTGTCACGCCACATGACCGAAAGTTCCCAGCCCTTGGTTTTCATCTCTGCATTGTTACCCTTAGGCGTAGCGGCTCCCAGTACGGCAGGTAAAGTAGGACCTACTGTATACATATCCGTTGTATAGCGTTGATAGTAGTCGAACACCATCGACAAACGGTTAGACAGCATATCAACATCCAGCCCAATATCATAAGTTGTCGATTTCTCCCAAGTCAGACTGTTGGGAACGATATTCGGAGTAGTGGCATACGTCTGCAATGCATCCCCCAGAATAACAGAGGTTTTCTTAATGGGAATTGTAGAAAGATAGAGGTAAGGACTTACATTACCGTTGCCTAGGCTACCGACGGAAGCACGGACCTTCAGGTTATCCAGCCAATTGCGGGTAGATTTCATAAAAGGCTCCTCAGAAATACGCCAGCCCAGTGATCCGGAAGGGAAGAATCCCCACTGTTGATTCTCGGGAAACTTGGAAGAGGCATCATAACGTCCACTTACTTCTGCCAGGTAACGACTCTTATAATTATAGTTCAAACGATAGAGGAAACCCACATAAGCCCACTCATTTCCGCCTTGTCCCGTAGTATAATAATCACCATCCATAAGAGCAAAACTCGGCTTAGTGGCACTAATCAGACCACGGCGATAAGTTTGTATCGTTTTATAATCCTGGTGCTCAAGATTCCAGCCCAACAGTACATTTAGGTAATGATCGGAATTAGAAAATTTAGGAATATAGTTACCAGTAATATTGCTTGATATATATTCCCTGTTATAATCCATATTTTCCAGAGAACTGAATGTATTACGAGTTCCCATTATTTCCGGTCCCGTATAGTAATTGTACTGGTTCTCGGCTCTTAGCCGAGTAGACTTGCTGCTGTAATAAGTAAAGTCACCTTTGAAGATCAATTGCTGTTTTATAGGTGTATACGTTAAGGTCGTCGTATTGCGTACATCCAGTTTATTGTCCTTTTGCCAGGAAGTTCCTTCTACAAAACCTGCCCATCCGATATATACGGCTGCCTCGGTCCAAGTACCATCGGGGTTCTTCTCCATAGTCACCGGATATCCCTGATGTTGTGCCTGGCGGGTTATATTCTGACGGTCGTACATCACCATAGGCTGGTGGGAACGGAAAATCATGACATCCGTATTATTCTCCAACAAAAGAGATTTATTGATTTGTATTTCTCCTTTTGAACGGATATTATACTGCGTATACTTTTCGTCTCCGGCATTGTAAATGCCATCCTGATTGTAGTAACGTCCTGACACATAATACCGGGCACGTTCATTTCCCCCACTAATGCTGACATTATGTTCAGTGGAATAGTTCTGATCTTTATAAATGATATCCAGCCAGTTAGTATTACCAAAGTATTCATATTCCCCCTTATCATTGACACGCACTTTATCCAGTGAAGGATCGGCATCGCGTCTTACCAATTCATTATACCAGTCGGTAGAATACTTAAATACATTATTGATACCTCCCGGAGGCGCCTCCTGACCTTCCAAATAAGCCGTATACCAGCCATCGGTCCACTGCAAACCATTACTAACGATACCATCTTCTGTCTTCACCGTACGCTGATGCATGGAGAAACTTCCGTTATAATTGATTTTCGTCTTTCCGGCAGTAGCGTTCTTAGTAGTTACCAATATCACGCCGAAAGCACCACGTGCACCATAGATAGCAGCCGAAGAAGCGTCCTTCAATACAGATACACTTTCCACATCCGCTGGATTCACCGAGTTGAGATCACCCTCCACTCCGTTTATCAACACAAGGGCACTACCACCCGCACCAATACTTCCTGTTCCACGAAGATTGATGGATGGCGTACGCGAAGGTTTACCGTCACTGAATGTAATGTTCAGTCCCGGTACCATGCCTTGCAACGAACGGGAAATGTTACTGTTGCTGCGCTCTGCAATCCGCTTGCTATCAATCTGGTCCACAGCACCCACCAAATTTACTTTCTTTGCCGTACCGTAACCTACGACCACCACTTCCTGCAACTGTTGCACATCTTCCTTAAGTACGATCTGCATTTGCTGATCATCTTTTACCAGTACTTCTGTTTCTGAATATCCGATATAGCTCAACAACAGTTTTTTTCCTTTTTCTACATCCAAGACAAAATACCCGTTCACATCAGTGATTGTTCCCGACTTTCCGTCTTTGATTCTCACCGTAACGCCGGCCAGCGGTTCTCCTGAGGTGTCTTTTACTACACCTTTCACTGGAATTAGATTAGCAGCAAGCAACATCCCTCCCTCTAATACAAAGGTAAGGGCAACGGCAAAACGCCTGCTTACCAAACTCCATTCTAAAAAACATCTTTTCACTTTCATACTGTTCAATTGATAAAATAAATTAAGAATCCTTTCGAGGCGCAAAGATGGGAGCTACAGATTTCAACTACGCTACAATAATGTGAAGTTAGGATGTCAGAGAAATGATGGATATTTGGATTGAAACTCTTACCTTTGTCCACTAATTACATGAAAAGACAATATGACAGAACAGGAAGTCAGAAGATATCTACGGAAAATGAGCGAGCAGGACTCCCAGTCTGCTTTCCGAGAATTCTATGATATGACGTACGACCGCCTGTTCCGCATTGCTTACTACTATACCCATCACGAAGAATGGTCACAAAAGATCGTACTCGATGTTTTCATGAAACTTTGGGAACTGGAAAAGCCACTTTACTTTGCCCCTTTTGGGCAAATAGGATTTACCACCCTTGGCCGCGATATGATTGACCCTTTAAAATCCTGGTGATGGGAGGGGTAATTTTATTTTATACTTTTCAGTTTTTCTTAGATCTTAACTAACGCATGCTTTCACCGTATAATTCTATGGTATGAGCCGTGTGAATGATGCGGTCAAGGATGGCATCTGCTATTGTCGGGTCACCTACCATGTCATACCAATTGAACGATGGATACTGCGAAGTTATGATGATGGATTTTCGTTCATGCCTGTCTTCAATAATTTCGAGCAGTATGGGACGTTCCTTGGCATCAAGAGGTACAAGGAACAAGTCGTCAAGAATGAGCAACTGACAGCGCTCGATCTTCTTGAGTTCTGTTTCCTGTGTACCTTTGACCTTGGCCACTTTCAGTGCGCCAAGCAGTTTTGGGGCATTGGCATATAAAGTGCGGAATCCCCTCTTGCATGCCTCGTGACCAAGCGCACAAGCCAGATAGCTTTTCCCCGTTCCTGAAGAACCTGTGATAAAAAGGTTCTGTCCTTTATGCACAAAATCAAGGGTGGCGAGGCGTTCCATCTGATTGCGCTCCAGCCCCCTGTTTGTGGCATAGTCAATCTGTTCAAGATAGGCCTTATAGCGGAATGCCGCATTCCTGGTCAGCCGTGCAATGGCAGCCTGAGCTTGATAATCTCATTCGCGTACAAGGAGCATGGAAAGGAAAGTGTCCGCGGTACAGGTCGGCGGATCGTTGGGTAGAAGCCATTATGTGAACGGTAAGTTCATAGCAAGTAACCTGGGTATCATACTTACACCGACAAATAATCCCGAATACCCCATAAACGTGCGGTTCTATAGCATGTATTCAAATGCCATAAGAAAGCAGATTGTTAACGAGCTTGCGAACGGAACATCCAAGCTCACCATTCCGGTAAATGACCTGATGAACTATTATGTGGAGTATTTTCACATAAGCAAACAGAACGGGCTGGTTGAATATTGCAATAAGGCGATTGTTACTTTACAACAGAAATTGGATAAAGAAAAAGATAATTTTAATAAAAGAATCAACAGTTTGCTATAGCCGGCCTGCCCATATCAATTATAAACGGAAGGGAGGCCGGGAGTGCCGGTCCGATTTTCAGGGGAATGGGCCCCGCTACCTTGAATACTCGTAATACAAATAATTCTCGTTCAGCTCCTGTGTTCCGTCAGGACGGTCGTAAGGGAGTGTGCAATGCACGCCGATTCTGAATGACGCGGCATCATATGACAGGACAACCAGGCTGATATCTTTGATGTTGGCCAGGAAAACGTCATCCCGGTCATTGTATGCGGGAAATATCCTGCTGCAATTTGACTGCAGACTGAAGGAATCCACATCAGCACGCAAAGTAACCTGGATGCCATGGATTCCTGAGCATACCCATTTCCCCTCTGAGACAATATAACGCGGACATGGAATGGTCAGATTGAATGCGGTTGCAGGCCTTGCCCAGGTTTCATCGTGAGAAAATACCATGCCGTCAGATACGCTGGCGGTATAGTCAGGCTCATAATAGCCGATCTTATTCTGGAATTCATATAATAGCGCCCAGTGCCCTATACCGTCATGGTTCAGGTCAACTGCCAGGCCGGGCCAATGGATATCAGTCAGCCTGTAATCTCCATGAAGTTTCCGGATGTTTGCTTCAAAAGTGTCGGCAATTTCCTTTTTTTCGCAGCTTACAAAAGAAAGCAGGCAACAAAACGACAATATCAGTGTAAGTATTCTTTTCATATTCTACAAAGTGATTATTTCCAGGTCTTCATCTTAATTTAAAAATGCGAATGTAGGCAATTTTTATAATAACGGGCACATGTTTCCGAACTTTATTGAAAATTACCGGAAACCATCCTATTGTGATACACAAATACAAGCGGATACCCCGATTGTGATCCGGAGCATCCACTAAAGAAGAATTTAAGGTGGCGTCTATAGCTTGTCAGGCAGTACAAGCCATATTGTTGTAAAGCATGATATCGGTATATGAGGAGTTGTAATTCATCCGTGCGGTAATTGCAGAGCGGCCGGTCCCCTTGAAAGGATTGCCTGTTCCGGGATGTTCCTCCATCCATTTGCAGAAATCCAATATGGGGGATTTGGAGGAGGTGAAATAAACGAACGGGTGTCCTTTCAGTACCGGCAGGACATCCAGGTAATCCCCCAGCTTCCAGTCCATCCGGTACGTACTGATGTCTGTTCCCATGTAAGGGGGATCAACCAGAAAGACCACTCCCGGAAGGACCCTATAGGTCTCTGCCAGTTCCTTATAGTCGTAGCAGACTACCTCAAGCCCGTCCAGATAGCCGTCACACCGGTAGTCAGCCTGACGTATCTTGTTATAAAAACACAAGTGTTCAAGTTCCTCCATGTTTTGTGCGTATTTTCCGGAAAACAGCAGGGAGGTGGAGAGGGTGAGATAGTCCACGAAACCGGTTGTCTCTTCCAGGCGGATGCGTTCAAGGAAAGCTTCGCGCATTTTTCCGGTAATCTTCTGATTGTGGGGATATATCCCGACTATTTTACGGAGATCTCCCAGAAGGGTATTGGTCCGGCCGATGTTTTCCAGACGTCCGCGGTAGTTGTCATGGTCATTGTATATGACCACCGCATCCGGCCTTTCACGCTTGGTGATGTGTGAGAGCAGGCCGGAGCCGCCGAACAGGTCGACAAATATCGTTTTGTCATCAAAATGTTTCAGTATCTTTTTGAATTCCGATACGAACATGCGCTTCTGTCCCACGAAAGGAAGCGGAGCACGGGAGTAAGTCTTTTCCTTTTTCATAATCATTTTGTCGTGTAATATATGTGTTTGTATTTCCGGGCAGCAAAATTCTTAAGTTTTTCCCATGAAAGCAAAAAAAAGACCGGAGTTATACTGCATGAAACGTACACTCTTTTTTGAACCTTCCCAGGATCTCATAGATTTTGCGTTCGGAAACGCCGTGCCGGTTGGAAAGAACCGCAACACAATACGTCACTTTATCACCCTGGCAGCGCATCCTTTCATACTCCTTATACAGGTCGATGTACTTATAGTCATCCGGTTTGAAGCCCATACCGGCCAGACGTTCCAGGACTTCCCTATTAAAATTTAGAATCTCAAACAGTGTCATAGCGAATATTTTTTTATCTTTGCAAAGCCAATCATTCATATACAGATAAAAAGCGCATTCCGCGACGAGGGTCTTTGCCCCCGGTCGTGCGGTGATGCGCATCTGTATGTTAATGAGTGATTGGCGTTGCTTTTTAACAGGCCGGGGGCTTTTTTCTCGAACTGCTCTTCCCGATTAAAATCCCCTGGAAATTCCTGCTTTCATATGGCTCTATATCTTTAAAGACCGCAAGATATAACACATGGTTGCAATTTTATTGCGCTGTAGCTTTTCCCATGAAAGAAATACGTTATTTAACTAAGTATTCTACTTTAAAGAGTATATTACTAATATAGTATAATACACCACACATACATGATTACTATTAAAGTATTATGTTTTTAAATGTATTTAAAGCTAAATACTATTAAAGTAAAACATGGCAAAATGTTTGGTCACCTCCCCAAAAACAGCTACCTTTGTAGCGTAATAATCAAGGAGATGCAAACGTATGAAAACAATTACAACAGCATGTGTGAACCATAAGGGAGGTGTCGCAAAGACAACCTCGCTGCTGAACCTGGCAGCCGGGATCGCACGGATGCATAAGAAAAGGGTCTGCATTATCGATGCGGATCCGCAGGCGAATACGACAATGGCAGCGTTCGGGGAGGAAATGGCAAGTCTTCCCCGGGAGGTTCTGCTCGAGAGTGCGCTACAGGACTGTATGCAGGACACTCCGCCGAAGTTAAAGCCGCAAAAGTGGCTGGAGAAGGTGGACATACTGCCGGCCTCCCTGGATCTGGCGGCTACGGAAGTGATCATGTACACCACACCCGGAAGGGAATTCCTTTTCAGGGAAATAGTAAAGGGACTGGAAGAGAAGTATGACCACATACTTATCGACTGTCCGCCATCATTGGGGATCATCACGCAGAACGCGCTGATGGCAAGTGATTACGTGATCATACCTACGGACGGGAATTACTTCGCCATGAAAGGAATTGAAAAGATACACTATATCATCGGACTGCTCAAAAGGAAGCTGGGAGCCGAAGTCAGGATACTCGGATACTTTATGACCAAGTACAATGCCAGGAGAAAGCTGGATGTGGATATCAGGGAGAGTCTGGTAAGAAGTTTGGGAGATGGTGTCTTTGAAACGGTAATACGCAGCAATGTTGCCTTGGGAGAGGCACAATACAAGGCACAGAGCATATTTGACTATGCGCCTTCGTCAAACGGGGCTGATGACTACAGGGAGCTGGTCAAGGAGTTCCTGGGCAGAATTAAAAAAATAAATAAATAGAAGAAAGGCAGGATTATGAAAGACTTTACATCGAAAGGAATATCCCTGGAAAACATGGTGGGAGAAACCCTGGGAAAAGAAAAAGGTATGACAGGAAAAACATCACCCAAAACGAACCAGACCGTTGCACTGACGGAAGATCTGAAATGGGAGTTACGGACGTTCGCTTCGGACCATCGCTGCAGGGGAGTCAAGACACTGCTTGAAACGATGATAGAATGTTTCGTCAGGGAAGACGGTACGCTTGACCGTGACAAGTTAGAAGGCTTCTGGCGGGAATATGTCGAAAAGTAAAATTTAAAAACGCATAAAGAAGTAACTTCAAATAAAAGTAAAACACTGGATTTTGTAAAAAGTAAAACAATGAAAATATTTAGATATATATTGCTCGCCTCGCTTACCTGTACGCTTTTCTCATGCGGTCCGGATGAACTGATACCGGAATCCGTGCCACCGGTGGTGAATCCCGGGGATAAGGACGAGCCGGGTGAAGAACCGGAGGAGCCGGAAGAGCCTGCAAAGATACAGCTGGGCATCACGGCATCGCTGCAGGACATGCAGCAGACCAGGGGAATCATAGAGGCTTTTGCTCCCGGCCATGAAATGGGAGTCTTTGTCGGAACAAGTCAGACAGATGAAGCAGCAGGTATAAAAAACGCCTCCTATCTTTTTGATGGGAAAGTATGGAATGCCGGACAGGATGTGCCGGTGGAAGCGGACGCCGATGTGGTGGCATACCTGCCATATAACCGGGAAGTGACCGATTTCAAGAGCGTGCCTTTCGATCTGGCAGCCCAAAATGACATCCTGTACGGAACGGCCAAAGTGACCAAGGATGTACCGACGGCCAGCCTGATGATGCAACACGCCATGACACTGGTACGTGTGCGGCTGATGAAAAACGAATATATGGGCACCGGGCTTGTCTCGGACATGACATTCGCCGGTATATTTACATCAGGAACAGTCGACGCCCTGACCGGAGCGGTTACAAAAGATTATAATCACGGCCGGGGTTCGGTAAAAGTCGGGGGGAACTACATGCTCAATGACGAAAATCCCGTCATTGTCGATGCCATCATGATTCCAATATCCTCTTATGAAGAACAGGCGGCTTCTGTCAGCTTTGTCATCGACGGGCAAAAGCACACGTACACTTTTCCCATACAGCATGAATGGAAAGCCGGCATGAAATACACCTATACCCTGAAGATGACAGGAAACTACAATGCGCCGGTCAATAAAGAGCAGGTGGATATCGATGTCGAGTATTGGGGACAGTATGGCAAGACCGATGATATTATACTCAATCCGAATC
>OMDJ01000782.1_pt1 | contig 18435 bp, 18 predicted proteins | sample 1645211 | NCBI WGS metagenome assembly OMDJ01 (sample SAMEA103958142, study PRJEB25191) | human gut metagenome | biome: human-associated habitat [ENVO:00009003]; feature: intestine environment [ENVO:2100002]; material: feces | place: Germany | collected 2013/2015 | reverse complement strand
CTTCGCCGTCCGCTCCATGAAGCGGGGCGAAGCGCCTCGCCGAAGAGTGCAAATAACAAATCCGTGACAATCGGGCAAATGTCACAAAATAAAATAGTAAAAAACGTAAGTTCTCAAAACTTATATTAAACAGAATAGAAATGAAAGAATCACATACAGGTATTGGTATCTGCCGTTGCTACCAATGCCGAATGAAAAAAAAGAACTGCAGCACATCGGGACGTAAATCGCTCAAACGGGCAATCAACAAGTTTCGCCGCAAGCAATTGAAGTTAGACAAAGTAACCAGGCACAATCACTTCGGCGGATATTGGGCCTAAGACTAATACATGCTTTTATCCACCCCACACTGCACAGGAACACATTTTTTTCCTTTTTTCATCTACCTCTCCAAGGGCATGGATGAACGGCAGACAAGAAATTTCAGATAAAAATACCGCACGACGTAGGAGCGCAGGATATTTTTATCTGAAATAGCGTAGCGGTTCTTGACTGACGGACGGCCGTGACCTATTTTTGTAGAAGAAAAGAGGAAAAATACGCTGTAAAACAGCAAACTTATCATTTATCCTTTCCCGTCACTTTATAGATAATTGCGTTTCTGTCTGTGTCATTCTGTTTATTTATGCATAGAACCATACGGGAATAAAACGTAAAAACGCCCGAAAACAGTCGGAACGGAAGTAAAAACGTACTTGAAACCCTTCGAGATGTTTTCAAAAATTCATCAGACGTTTTTTTTATTTCGTCAGATGTTTTTCGAAAAACTCCTGATGTTTTTTATGAGGCTTTCAGAAGCATATTCCGTTCACCAAATACCCGCAAATGAAAAGCCCGGTGAAATGATTTCTCATTCATCGGGCTTTTTCTTTGATTGGTTTGCGATATGCGAAACGATGATAATTAAGCTGCCGGGTCCGGAGCTTCTCCGCCGCCTTCGTCAGGTTTCGGGTCTGGTTTCTCGTCTCCGCCTTCTTCATTCGCTGCGCTTGCTCCTGCTTTTGAGAAAGAATACATTGCAACGGCTTCTTTGATTTCCGTAGAAGGAACGTAGATGACACGTGCTTTCTTGACGCTGTTTGCGCCGCACTTGCTGGCATCCTCGAGACCTTTACCGGAAACGGAAGGACGGAAAGACCCAAGGTCTCCCAGGCGGACGGGTGAACCGTTGGCTAAGTTGCGCTTGATGACGGTCATCAATGCGTCAAGAACGGCCTTGATGTCAGAACCTGTCAGCGTACAACGGTCTGCGATTTGTTCAACGATTTGTTTCAGTGCCATCTCCGGGGCAAGTACTACTTGTGCATAGTATTTTGCGGCGGCGTCTTTGTTCTGCGGATTCTTGCGCAAAGCGGGTTTGATTGTAATTGCCATGTTAATTAGTGTTTTAATGATTAATAATGTTGCAAATCTACATATACGTGCGTGGGCGTGCAGACGTATGTTCTTATCTGTGATGATACGTGTTTCATCATACGATTATGTACATGAAAAAAGGGCTGCGGTTTGTATTCCGCAGCCCTCAAAACAGGGGTTTTCACTCCGATCGTAAAGTTTACTCCTTAATCGTTTCTCCTTTCATCGTCTTTCACGGGACTGTCGGCCCCGGTGAGCCAAACAAAAATTTTACCGATAACTTTCAATACCTTCAACGTCGTTCTCCAAAATGGTTTCATAATGACCTCCTTTTTAATTGTTTCCCGCAAAGGTAGAAGAGAGCGATGAACGGTTAATGGTTACCGATTAGTGGCTGCGCTTTCATGCGTATATCTACGTGTTCATCACTCATCGTTAACCGCTAAATACCCGTATTCGACGGAGACACAGAAGCAGGGGCATTGTTTGATGTACTCGCAGGGTTCTATGGTACCGTTGTGGTTGAGGTCGGGCGAGAGGTCGCGGTGACCGCAAATCTTTGCTCCCGGATAGGTGAGCAGCAGGAAGCGGAGAAGGGTTTCAAGGCTTTGTTTTTGTGCGTCGGTGCGGGTGTCGGCGGCACGTCCGGAAGCGTCCAGGCCTCCTTCGTAGGCAACTCCTATCGACGAGGTGTTGTAGCCTTTGGCGTGGGCGCCGACATGGGTGATGTCGCGCATGTGATGTATCGTTCCGTCTTTGGTGATGTAATAGTGATAGCCACATTCGGCAAAGCCTTGACGTTTGTGCATGGAGTCGAGGGCTTCCGGGGTGAGGTTGCTTGTGCAACGGGATGCGGTGCAGTGCACCACAATCAGGGTGATGTTTCTTTGTTTAATCATTGTTTTTTATGGGTGATTATGTGGATGATTTTTAGTTGTGTATTCTTGTTCTACCCCCCTTCCGTCCCCCTTTGGGGGAGACGCTTGTCGGGGGAAGTGCTCTTCCCCCTTGCCGCAGGGCGTTCCCCTAGCGAAGAGGGTTCGGGCTGTAGCCGTAGGAGCTGCTGCGCTAGGGTTTAAAAGGGTGAGCCGAAAGAGATGGTTATCAGTTCCTTTTGTTTGGGGGTGAGGATGCGGTTACTTAACTGGTAGTTTGTTTCTTGCAATGCTTCGAGTAGTTCGGTGTCGTCCTTTATCCACTGTTTGAGGCGGATAGAAGCGGATGCAGGTGCAATATTCGGGAAATAGAGAACGGCCAGTTCTTTGAAACCGTAGCTACGGTTGGTCAAACTTTGGCAGTTGTTTTGTTGGTGCATGTTGGTATACATAATTATAGTGTTGGTTTACAGATGTAAAGATAGGCTTTTTAGTGGCTGGTTGTCACATGTATACTTGGTAGATATAGTTATATATGTTTGTTGGCAGAGGAAATTTGTGATATTTGGGCAATTGTCACGAATTTCTTTTGTCCGTAACTTTTCGGCGGGGCGTCTGCCCCGCTTCGTGAAGCGGACGGCGAAGCCGACCGCCGGGAATTTCCAATGTTCCGAAAGGTGTAAACAGTTAGCCGGGCACTCCGCTAGGCGCAACCCGCAGGAAGCACAAACACTCGCAACAGGTCAGAAAACCGCACGGCTCGGGACTGGCAGAAGTAACTAAGGGGCGGTGGTCGGGGTGGCGGCTTGCCGCCATAATGGTGGCGTTTCCACTCCGCATGGCTTTTTTCGCCCGGGGGCGGAAAAATAAAACAATCCATATTAAACATAACCACGCATTATGCACCCGACTTGCCTGAATGGCAAGGCGTGCGGGCATAATGACCCGTTATGTTGAATATCGCTACCCCTTTGTTTTTCTGCCGGTCTCTTTTTGGGTGTCCCCCAAAAAGGAAGACGGAAGGAAAACAATTACTGCCACGGCGCACGCAGCATCACGTCAGCACGCGCCCGAAGGACGGCGAAGGGCGCTTACTTCCACAATGCAAGCCCGCTCAACCGTAAACCCGGGAACCCCGCACCGCAGGGCTGCACTCCTGGCTAACACTTCCGTTCCTATAGTCAGCCGAAAAGAGGTAGCGGATTCTCGCCTTAGTCCCGGCGTTAGTGCCGGGCGGAGCGAAACCGCACCGGGCATCACAGCTGTCACCCGTACCGCAAGGGCTACCGTTCCGCAAGGGTTTCCACCGCATAGGCTGTCGCTTGTAGTCCGGCTTTGCAGGGGTGTGAGCGGGAGCCGGAGCCGTATGCGTCAGGCGGTAGTAACTTCCGTAATCACCCACTTGGCAAGCCTCGACTGTTATACACCGGAGTAACTTTCAAAAAACTTCCCCCAAGAATGTTCCATAGAAACACTGTCAGAGGGCGGCTTTCTTTGCGCCCATTGGGTGGCTACGGGAAAGCAAGGAAAGCGGCACGGTGCACAGAAACACCGCCCGTCCGAGAAACGCTGCCGGTGAAGGAATGTTCCGATTAAACACTGACGGAGTGCTGCTGTGGGGAGCGGGGCTGTGTGGGCGGCGGTATTCCCGCTGCACGCATTGCCACGAACCACACGGCGGCACGGTGAGCAATCAGACGAACAATGCAATCCCGGCTTTCTACCGGCAATTGCTAGCATATACCCGGCGGGTTCCCGGCTTCATCAACCTGTTATCCCCTGCCAACTGCTAGCAGAATCCGGCAGCCGGCTTCTTCCAGGACGAAACATTTGCTAGCACTATTCCCGAGCTGCAGCAGCTGATCCGGAAAAATCTGATAGCAAATCTTTCCTACTGCAGCCGGGGTGAGTTATACAGCCATCGGTTCCTCTTTGATAATCGAGATTTCCAGTGCGTTTTCAATCTTGGTCAAAGTTTCGAGTGAAAGGTTCTCCCGTCCTCTCAACACCTTTGAAATGTATTGCGGGCTGCAATTCATTTTTTCAGCCAATTGCTTTTGGCTCATTCCTAATTCTTCCATCCTGTCCAGCATCAGCATGGCAATATTTTGCGAATGTCGGAGCCAAGACTTGTTTGTTTCAAGGAAGTCAAACAGCTCACGCCATTTCGAAGGCGTTGGAGAAGCATGTTCTTCAAGCCTTTGTGCGATAGATTTCATACGATTTTCCATATCATTCCTCCCAAATTATAATTCACTAATATACTCTATAAACCCTTCGTCGTCAATGATTCCTTCTTCAAGCAAGTAGCGTCGAACCCTGTCTATTTTCACAAGTTCCTGCCTGGTGTGCTCTCTTTCCTGCATCGTAGCCGTCAGCTTGATGGCACCTCCGGTGATGATGTAGTTGCCTTGAATCAATTTGATAGCGTATAGCCGGAGCCATGACGAGTGACCGTATTTACGTTTTAACCGGGCCTTTTCTTTTTGCAGCATCACATCCGAAGCCTGGTTGTTGTCCAGCGGGCGGAATATCTTGCTTAAATCGGTTTCCGGGGAGATGTCCATTATGATGTATCGAAGGCGTTCACTATCTTCAATAGTATCGCTGATAGCTTCTTTTATATCCGTTATTTTAAAATAGGCGTTCAAGTCGTCAATGTTCTCCTTGAAGAAAGTGCGTAGCCAAACCACGTCGGCCCAGTTGTTGAACACCTTATAAAATTCGTTATCATCCTCGCCTTCAAAGTGTACAGCCCATAATTTTCTGTCTCCAGTAATGTCGTCAAATGTCATATCTCCTTGTTTTATAGTAAGACAAAGATACGCAAAAACAACGAGATAATAAACTTATAGGTTGATTATTTAGCAAGAAAAATGTTTTATTTAGTTGGTTTAGTGGTTGTATGGTAGATGGTGGTGTCTGTGTCCCAGTCATTAATTTCATCATTCGTGTTTATTTGCAGACTGTCAATGAGAGTTTTTTGATGAGTTATTTCCGGTTGTTCGCAGCCTCCTATCAGTTGTATAATGAATATTATTCCTGCTATAACGATTCCTGCTATGGTATTATTGATAACATTTCTTTTTAAGCCTTTAATATAAGAATTCTGATACCTGTTATTTTGCATAATTTATATTTTTTACGCTGTGAAGTTAATAAATTAAATGCGATATTTATCATTATTTGTCACTTTAATTAGGTTTATCCGATAAAAAACGATACCTTTGTATTACAAATAAGAGTTCATTGATTTAGATAAAAAAAGGAGTTCGTGACTTAGTCGGTGGCTAATTCGGTGGCATTGACTAAAGTGAAGGCTCTGTAAATAACTGATAATAAGTGCGAAATAGCCAAAATGTTTTACGGCTATCATCCGCACATAAAAATAAACTAGAAGCCTTCAAGATACTATCTTGGAGGCTTTTTAATTGGTTAGACATGAATAAACATCAACTTTGCTGCATCGGTCACATCACATTAGACAAAGTAGTCACTCCCCAAAACACTGTCTATATGCCGGGAGGAACGGCTTTTTATTGTTCACATGCCATCCGCCATTTTAACGACATCGATTACGCTTTAGTAACAGCAGTTGGTGCCACTGAAATGAACGTTGTGGAGCAACTACGTGAAATGGGTATTCATATAACCGCCCTGCCAAGCAAATATTCCGTATACTTCGAGAATATCTATGGCGCCAATCCGGACGACCGTACTCAACGTGTATTAGCGAAAGCCGATCCGTTCACTGCCGGTCAGCTGAAAGATATAGATGCGCAAATCTACCATCTCGGCTCTCTGCTGGCAGACGACTTCTCGTTGGAAGTAATCAAAGAACTATCTCAAAAAGGGTTGATTGCAGTAGACTCGCAAGGCTATTTACGTGAAGTGCGTGACACTCACGTCTATCCGGTGGATTGGACAGATAAGCGGGAGGCTCTGCAATATATCCATTTCCTGAAAGTCAACGAGCACGAGATGGAAGTGCTGACAGGTCTTTCCGATCCGCATGAAGCTGCCCGTCAATTATATGAATGGGGCGTGAAAGAAGTGCTTGTCACCTTGGGAAGCATGGGATCACTCATTTTCAACGGAAAAGACTTCTATCGTATTCCGGCATATAAACCCAAAGAAGTGGTAGATGCAACAGGGTGTGGAGACACATATACCATCGGATATCTATACCAACGGGTATCAGGTGTCGGCATCGAAGAAGCAGGACGTTTTGCAGCAGCCATGTCAACTTTAAAAATAGAGAAATCAGGTCCTTTCAATGGCAGCAAAGAAGATGTCATTCAATGTATGACCACTGCGGAACAGATGTTTTAAAACAGGGAATCATAAAACGAACAGCGTATATATAGGATATACCTCCCCCAACGGGTAATCCTCATCCCATTATTCAGGCACGAACAACACCGGTTCGTGCCTGACTTTTTTCAACAGTCACCTCTCTTTTAGTGTTAAAATCAACCATTCCCTCTTTTTTCCAAAATCTTTTTTGAATTTCGTTTGTTTCCTTTGTTACTCTTGCCAAAAGACGGCAGAAAAAAGACTTCAACCTAAATAATAACAAATGGAAAAATTTAATGCAATGAGGACTAGACTTTTACAACATCTTCAGAAAAAAGCCATCAGGTCAAAGAGCATCATGACGCTTGTTTGCCTGCTACTGGCCTCTGCATCAGCCTTTGCACAGACAAAGACGGTGACAGGAACAGTGACGGACGCTGCCAATGAACCATTGATCGGCGCATCGGTACTCGTACAAGGAACTTCCACCGGAACCATCACGGACATGGACGGTAAATATTCAATCTCTGTCACTCCGGAGGACGTACTGGCATTTTCATACGTGGGGATGACTTCGCAAACCATTAAAGTGGGGACACAGAACGTCATCAATGTCACTTTAAAAGAAGATTCACAAGTACTAGCCGAAACAGTCGTTATCGGATACGGTAGTGCAAAGAAAAGAGACTTGACAGGTTCTATCACCAATGTCAAAGGAGAAGAGTTAGCCAACAAACCGGCAATGAATCCGCTGTCTTCCCTTCAGGGGAAAGTGGCAGGTATGCAGATTGTAAACTCCGGACGAGCCGGATCGGACCCGGAAATCCGTATTCGCGGAACAAACTCCATCAACGGATATAAACCACTGTACATTGTCGACGGGCTATTCAACGACAACATCAATTTTCTGAATCCAGAAGACATCGAGTCTATGGAGATTCTGAAAGACCCTTCATCTTTGGCTATCTTCGGTGTTCGCGGTGCGAACGGTGTTATCATCATCACCACCAAGAAAGCCAAAGAAGGACAGACACTGGTAAACATCAACACTTCTTTCGGTTTCAAGAAAGTGGTGGACAAGGTGAAAATGGTGAATGGTTCGCAATTCAAGGAACTATATAGCGAACAACTTGCCAATCAGGGAGACGATCCGTTCGATTATACCGGTTGGGATGCCAATACAGACTGGCAAGACGAAATTTTCCAAACTGCTTTCATTACAAACAACAACATTAGTATTACAGGGGCTTCGCCCAAACATAGTTTCTATCTGGGTGTAGGCTACTCTTACGAACAAGGAAACATCGAGCATGAAAAATTCAGCAAGATAACCATCAACGCAAGTAATGATTATAAGATTACGGACTTTTTGAAAGTCGGTTTCCAATTCAACGGAGCACGTATGCTTCCTGCCGATTCCAAACAGGTGTTGAATGCCCTACGTGCAACTCCTATCGCTCCGGTATATAACAACGAATACGGATTATATACGGCTCTGCCCGAATTCCAGAAAGCGCAGATCAACAACCCGATGGTAGACGTCGAATTGAAAGCGAATACTACCAAAGCGGAGAACTACCGGGCATCCGGTAACATTTATGGTGAGGTAGACTTCCTGAAACATTTCACGTTCAAAGCGATGTTCTCCATGGATTATGCGTCGAACAACGGACGGACGTATACACCGATCGTAAAAGTATACGATGCCACTGTCAACGGAGGGATCTCTACTTTGGGAACAGGCAAGACCGAGGTCAGCCAGTTTAAAGAGAATGAAACAAAAGTTCAGAGCGACTACCTGTTGACATACACCAACAGCTTTGATAATGGAAATCATAACCTGACAGCTACCGCCGGTTTTACTACCTATTATAATTCGTTGAGCCGATTGGACGGAGCACGCAAGCAGGGGGTCGGACTGGTTATTCCGGATAATCCGGACAAATGGTTTGTCAGCATCGGCGATGCAGCTACCGCTACCAATGGAAGTACTCAATGGGAACGCAGTACATTATCCGTACTTGCACGCGTGATCTACAACTATAAAGGCAAATACTTGTTCAACGGTTCTTTCCGCCGGGATGGTTCTTCCGCTTTCTCCTATACAGGCAATGAATGGCAGAACTTCTTCTCGCTGGGTGGAGGTTGGTTGATGTCCGAAGAAGAATTTATGAAAGACATCAAATGGCTGGATATGTTGAAAATCAAAGCATCTTACGGTACGTTAGGAAACCAGAACCTGGATAAAGCCTATCCTGCCGAACCCTTATTGACCAATGCTTATTCGGCCGTATTCGGTAAACCGTCCATCATTTATCCCGGATACCAGCTTGCCTATCTTCCTAATCCTAACCTGCGTTGGGAAAAAGTAGAAGCCTGGGAAGCCGGATTTGAAACGAACCTGCTTCGCAACCGCTTGCATTTTGAGGGTGTTTACTATAAGAAGAATACCAAAGATTTGTTAGCCGAAGTTCCCGGGATTTCCGGAACTATCCCCGGTATCGGAAACTTGGGAGAGATTCAGAATAAAGGAGTGGAAATGGCTGTAACCTGGCGCGATCAGATTGGTGACTGGGGATATTCCGTCAGTGCCAACCTGACTACTATCAAGAATGAGGTAAAAAGTCTTGTTCAGGAAGGATATTCCATCATTGCCGGAGATAAGCAGCAAAGTTACACAATGGCAGGTTATCCTATCGGATATTTCTATGGTTACAAAGTGGCAGGCGTTTATCAGTCACAAGCAGATATTGACGCATCACCCAAAAATACACTGGCTACCGTTACCCCCGGTGACCTGAAATTCGCCGATGTGAACGGTGACGGAGAAATCACCCCGGAAGACCGTACCATGATAGGCAACCCGACTCCAAAGGTCACTTACGGTTTTTCCCTCGGAGTAGACTACAAGAATTGGTCGTTAGGCATCGACATGATGGGACAAGGCGGAAACAAGATTTTCCGTACATGGGATAACTACAATTTTGCCCAGTTCAACTACCTGGAACAACGCTTGGACCGCTGGCACGGAGAAGGTACGTCCAACACCCAACCGTTACTAAACACCAAACATTCCATCAACAACCTCAACTCTGACTATTACATTGAGGACGGCAAATTCTTCCGTATCCGTAATGTACAGTTAGCGTATACGTTCGACAAGAGCTTAATTTCCAAAATACGTCTGCAAGCTCTGAAAGTCTATGTCAACATACAGAACCTGAAGACATGGAAACATAACACCGGATATACTCCCGAACTTGGAGGAACTGCCACCGCATTCGGAGTAGATAACGGTAGTTATCCTGTACCTGCAGTCTACACCTTCGGCATTAACCTAACATTCTAGTGACAAGGTGCCACTGCCAGTTTTCCATGCGGAACACAACTTTAATCTTTAAAACTATCATTATATGAAACTGAATAAATATATATTTGCAACCCTTATTACTTCAACTACATTATTTCTAGGTAGCTGTAGTGACTTTCTGGATCGTAGTCCGCAAGGACAGTTCACGGAAGATGACAATCCGAACGCTCTGGTCAACGGTAAGATTTATAATGTCTATACGATGATGCGTAACTATAATGTGACAGCCGGCCCTCCTGCTTTTGCCATCCACTGTTTCCGTTCGGAAGATTCGGAAAAAGGAAGTATTGCCAGCGATGGCTCTGATGTAGCCGAAATGTATGATGATTTTGTGTATACACCGACCAACGGCCTACTGGGTGCTTATTGGGGACAGAATTATGCCATCATCTACCAATGTAATGAGATTCTTGATGCCATTGCAGAAAAAGAAACAGCCGGACAAACAGAAACTGAAGACATCATCAATAAGGGAGAGGCCTCTTTCTTCCGCGCTTATTGCTACTTCAATCTGGTAAGAGCTTTCGGCGAAGTTCCTTTGGTGACTTATAAAATCAACGATGCTTCGGAAGCCAATATCCCGAAGACAAGTGCTGATAAAATCTATGAGCAGATTGACAAAGACCTGAAAACAGCAGAAGAGTCATTGCCGGAAACATGGAGTACCGAATACACCGGACGACTGACTTGGGGAGCTGCCCGTTCCTTACACGCGCGTACTTATATGATGCGCAACGACTGGAACAATATGTACACAGCCTCCACCGATGTCATCAAAAAGGGGCTCTACAACTTAAAGACTCCGTATAATGAGATTTTCACGGATGATGGTGAAAATAACGGAGGTTCCATATTCGAGTTGCAATGTACAGCTACTGCCGCTCTTCCTCAAAGTACCGTTATCGGTAGCCAGTTCTGTGAAGTACAAGGCGTACGCGGAGCAGGTCAATGGGACTTGGGCTGGGGATGGCACATGGCAACAGAGTATATGGCGGAAGCATACGAACAGGGTGATCCACGCAAAAACTCCACCCTACTCTACTTCCGCCACTCGGACAGCGATCCTATCACTCCGGAAAATACCAACGAGCCATACGGTGAATCTCCGGTTTCTCCGGCAATAGGTGCTTACTTTAACAAGAAAGCCTATACCGACCCGGCTTTGCGTAAAGAATATACCAACAAAGGATTCTGGGTAAACATTCGTCTGATCCGCTACGCAGATGTACTGCTGATGGGAGCCGAATCAGCTAATGAAAAAGGTATTCCGGGTGAAGCAATCGACTATTTGGAACAAGTACGAGCACGCGCCAGAGGCACCAATACCAATATATTACCTAAAGTGACGACTACCGATCAGGGAGAATTGCGTGAAGCCATCCGCCACGAACGCCGTGTGGAATTAGGGTTGGAATTCGACCGTTTCTATGACCTCGTTCGTTGGGGCATTGCAAAAGAAGTGTTGCACGCAGCCGGTAAAACCAATTATCAGGACAAAAACGCACTGCTTCCACTGCCGCAGACAGAGATCGACAAGTCTAAAGGAGTGTTAGTACAGAACCCCGACTACCAATAAGAAAGTTCCTCGGTGCCGAACGGTTGTTTCCTCGGTGCCGAAACTACTGTTCCTCGGTGTCGAACAATGTCCTCCTCGGTGCCGAACATTCAACGCATCAGGAGGACTTTATATGAATAGAGATAAAAGCAACTATAATAATATGATATACAGAAAGTTAAGTCTATCCATCCTGTTGTTTGCCGCAGGTTTTCTAACCGCGTCGGCACAAAAGTCGCCACAGGATATGGATCGTTTCATCGACGTATTGATGAATAAAATGACGCTGGAAGAAAAAATCGGACAGTTAAACCTTCCCGTCACCGGAGAGATCACTACGGGACAAGCTAAAAGCAGCGACATTGCCGCAAAAATCAAGAAAGGCGAAGTGGGAGGATTGTTCAATCTGAAAGGAGTAGAGAAAATACGTGAAGTACAGAAACAAGCTGTGGAAGATTCCCGGCTGGGTATTCCGTTATTGTTCGGGATGGACGTTATTCACGGATACGAAACGATGTTCCCTATCCCGCTCGGTTTGTCTTGCACCTGGGACATGACAGCCATTGAAGAGTCTGCCCGCATTGCAGCCGTAGAGGCAAGTGCTGATGGAATCTCATGGACTTTCAGCCCGATGGTGGATATTTCACGCGACCCTCGTTGGGGACGCGTATCCGAAGGTAGTGGCGAAGACCCGTTTCTCGGTGCCATGATTGCCGAAGCGATGGTACGCGGCTATCAGGGGAAAAACATGGAACGGAATGACGAAATCATGGCCTGCGTAAAACACTTTGCGTTATATGGGGCAGGCGAAGCCGGCCGCGACTATAACACCGTAGATATGAGCCGCCAACGAATGTTCAATGATTATATGCTGCCGTATGAAGCAGCTGTTGAAGCGGGTGTAGGTAGCGTGATGGCTTCTTTTAATGAAGTAGACGGTATTCCGGCCACTGCCAATAAATGGCTGATGACGGATATTCTCCGCGGACAGTGGGGATTCAACGGTTTTGTGGTAACTGATTATACCGGCATTTCAGAAATGATCGACCACGGTATCGGTGATCTTCAGACAGTATCCGCCCGTGCCATCAACGCCGGAGTGGATATGGATATGGTAAGCGAGGGTTTTGTAGGGACACTGAAGAAATCCGTTCAGGAAGGAAAAGTCTCTATGGAAACATTGAATACGGCTTGTCGTCGTATTCTGGAAGCCAAATATAAACTGGGATTGTTTGATAATCCTTATAAATATTGCGATCCGAAACGTCCGGCACGCGACATCTTTACCAAAGCGCATCGTGATGCAGCCCGCAGAATTGCAGCAGAAAGTTTCGTTCTTCTGAAGAATGACAGTCCCGACGGTAATCCGAACGGAAATCCGTTGTTGCCTTTCAACCCAAAAGGAAATATTGCAGTAATCGGTCCGTTGGCAAACAGCCGTAGCAATATGCCGGGTACATGGAGCGTAGCAGCTGTGCTCGACCGTTGCCCTTCTTTGGTAGAAGGATTGAAAGAGATGACAGCCGGAAAAGCGAATATCATGTACGCTAAAGGAAGCAACCTGATTAGTGATGCAAGTTACGAAGAACGGGCAACGATGTTCGGCCGTTCCCTGAACCGTGACAACCGCACCGACCAGCAGTTGCTGGACGAAGCATTGAACGTAGCCCGTCGGTCGGATATCATCATCGCTGCCTTAGGAGAATCTTCCGAAATGAGCGGTGAAAGCAGCAGTCGCACGGATTTAAACATTCCCGATGTACAGCAGAATCTGTTGAAAGAGCTTTTAAAGACAGGCAAACCGGTGGTACTGGTGTTATTCACCGGACGTCCGCTTACGCTGAATTGGGAACAGGAGCATGTGCCTGCCATTCTGAATGTATGGTTCGGAGGTAGTGAAGCCGCTTATGCCATTGGTGACGCCCTCTTTGGTTACGTCAATCCGGGTGGTAAACTGACTATGACTTTCCCGAAGAATGTCGGCCAGATACCTCTTTATTATGCACACAAAAATACCGGACGCCCATTGAAAGATGGCAAATGGTTCGAGAAATTCCGCAGCAACTATCTCGATGTGGACAATGATCCGCTTTATCCGTTCGGTTACGGCCTTTCTTATACGACGTTCTCTTACAGTGACATCGACTTGAGTCATTCTTCCATGGACATGAACGGTTCGTTGACCGCGGCAGTGGAGGTTACCAATACCGGAACATGGCCCGGATCGGAAGTGGTACAGCTTTATATCCGCGACGTTGTGGGTAGCAGTACCCGTCCCGTCAAAGAGCTGAAAGGTTTCCAAAAGATATTCCTGGAACCGGGAGAAATGAAGATTGTCCGTTTCAAGATTGCTCCGGAAATGCTTCGATACTATAATTATGACTTGCAACTGGTTGCCGAACCGGGCGACTTTGAAGTGATGATCGGTACGAACAGCCGTGATGTGAAAACCGCGAAGTTCACGTTAAACTAAACTTTTATCACCTTGATTATGAACGATAAATATAAAAGAATAATAGAAATGAGTGCACTTCCGCTCATGTTACTATTTCTATCCGCCATTGCCCTGACTTTCCAGAGCTGTAAAGGGAAAAGCAAAAGCAACAACCTTTCCGCAGCCACCGACTCGCTATCGGACGACGCATTAATGGATACCGTCCAGCGACGGACTTTCCTTTATTTCTGGGAAGGTGCCGAGCCGAATAGCGGCTTAGCTCCCGAACGTTATCATGTGGACGGCGTTTATCCAGAAAACGATGCCAACGTAGTCACTTCCGGCGGCAGCGGCTTCGGCATCATGGCTATCCTTGCGGGAATCGACCGCGGTTACGTCACCCGCGAAGAGGGACTGGCACGAATGGAACGCATCGTTTCTTTCCTCGAAAAGGCAGACCGCTTCCACGGAGCCTACCCTCATTGGTGGTATGGTGATACGGGCAAAGTGAAACCATTCGGCCAGAAAGATAATGGTGGCGATCTGGTAGAGACAGCTTTCCTCATCCAAGGGCTACTGGCTGTACACCAATATTACGTCAACGGAAACGGGAAAGAGAAAGCCCTCGCCCAACGTATCGACCAGATTTGGCGGGATGTCGACTGGAACTGGTATCGGCAAGGCGGGCAAAACGTTCTTTACTGGCATTGGAGTCCGACGTATGGCTGGGAAATGAATTTTCCTGTACACGGCTACAACGAATGTATGATTATGTATATTCTTGCCGCTGCTTCTCCTACCCATGGAGTACCTGCGGCTGTCTATCATGACGGTTGGGCACAGAACGGAGCCATCGTTTCTCCGCATAAAGTGGAAGGAATCGAGTTGCACCTCCGCTATCAGGGCACCGAAGCCGGACCGCTTTTCTGGGCTCAATACTCTTTCCTCGGACTTGATCCGGTGGGACTAAAAGATGAATACTGCCCCAGTTACTTCCACGAAATGCGCAACCTGACACTGGTGAACCGTGCTTACTGCATCCGCAACCCTAAACATTACAAAGGTTTCGGACCGGATTGTTGGGGACTGACCGCCAGCTATTCCGTCGATGGATATGCAGCTCATTCGCCCAATGAGCAGGAGGACAAAGGAGTAATCTCCCCTACCGCCGCACTTTCATCCATTGTCTATACACCGGAATATTCAATGCAGGTAATGCGCCATTTGTATGGCATGGGAGATAAAGTGTTCGGTCCTTTCGGATTCTACGATGCTTTCAGCGAAACGGACAATTGGTATCCGCAACGTTATCTGGCTATCGACCAGGGTCCTATTGCTGTCATGATCGAAAACTACCGGACCGGATTATTATGGAAACTCTTCATGAGCCATCCCGACGTACAGGCCGGATTAACCAAACTTGGTTTTAACACCAACAAGCAAGACGTGAGACAGAAATAAGAGGGAATCTCGGTGTGCGGAAGTGGTCTACTGACCACCTCCACCACCGGTGTTTCCACCTCCTCCGCCGCCACCTTTCACATCGTCATTGTCGATGCTTCGTGCGGCTTTCTTCACACTGGCTTTCAACTCTCCAAGCCGATAGCTAATACTGAAACCGTAATACCGGCTCGGATATTTGCTCGAACTCTTCGAAATAAAGTTAGCTCCTTCTGTGTGATTATTGTAAGTTCTGTATTTCTCCAGAACATTGCTGCAATAAATATTCAAAGAAAGACGTTCTTCTTTCAAGAAAGAACGGCTCAATCCCAAACTATAATAACTATATCCTGAACCTTTTCCCTGCAAACTGATTCGGGGTGTGCTACCTCCGCCGTTCAGACTCAAACGTACTTTTCCCGGTAAGGTCTGCTGAATTCCTCCATAAGCAGAAGCATTCCATCCATAATTGTGCAGCTCTTGGGCAGGACTCCGCAAATCGCTATAATTGCCACGTCCATTGACGTAAATTCTCGTTTTAGGAGAAGCGTTCCAGTTCAAATAAAAGTTCAATCCTGTTTCCCGGCTCTTTCCGATATTACCGTATGTACTATACAGTGCACCGTAGGGAGCTTTATGCCCACCTTCAAAGATTTCTCCGTCTTTATCAGTAATCAAGCGACTGATTCTTTCAATTCCATTGTTATTGAAAGAATGACGCAAAGAAAGATTGATGTTGAACTTGGACGTAAAACTGCTGTAAGACAAGTCGAACGAATGACTCTTCTCACTCTTCAAGTTCGGATTTCCCTGACTGATAAACATCGGATTCTGATTATCGAAATAAGGATTCAAATTCCAGATACCCGGACGCCAGATACGCATATTATATCCACCACGCAAATTCTGCGTCTTTCCTAGTTTTATTCCCAACGAAACGGAAGGAACCAGATCACTAAAATTCGAATCAAAGTTCTCGCCCGGACCCACCAGATACTTCACCTCTTGTATGGTTTGCTCATAACGCAATCCCGGTTTGAAAGTAAATCCCTTGTATTTCAGCGTATATCCGGCATAAGCAGAGAGAATATGATTCAAATGACGGTACTCGCTACTACGATTCTCATTATATGCATAGTTTTCACTTGCTCCCTCGGCTTCATAAAACCGATTATCACTGGAGTTACGTCGGAAAATATATTTGGCACCGGTTTCAATTGTATGCAGCTTTCCAATCGGAGTAGTATAGTCCACCTGGAAAGTCTGCTCCATCGTATTTGTCTTTCCGTCCGAATGGAAATTCTTTAATGACAATTCTTTGATGATATCCAGTTTATTCTCATCAGGCTCGATGTCCAGATAAGTATTATATGAATCATTCGTTTGGGGTTGGGAATTGATTTTATAAGAAAACGTAATCATCCGTTCTTTATTCTTTCGGGAAGTACGTTGATAGTCTATATTTCCGTTGACAGAATACCATGACCCTTTTCCATGATTGTCGGTTCTATAACGGTACGCAAAATCCTGTCGGTCAGCCCCGTGCATAATCGTATTTCCGTCACTGTTACTTTTGTCGCTGCTGCCGTACATTCCGAAAGCCACGGCCTCAACGTATCAATCTCGTAACTGGCTTCCAAATTGCCATACTGGAAATTCCCTTTCGACTTGGAGCTACTTTCCGATTCCAGATATTTTTCATTCTCCTTATCCGGTTCGTAGTTTTCGCGGTAACTGTCGGAATAGCTGCGCGGGCTATTATTATAATTGTAGTTATAGTTGGCAGAAACAGTCAGTTTACCTTGTTTCACCATTGCGTAAGTGCCGGCACCTACTCCGTTATTATTAGCATTTCCTCTGAAAGTAGCCGTGTATCCTTCAAATCCGGAACCTACTGTGACAATATTCAGAATACCTCCGATACCTTCCGCATCATATTTAGCTCCTGGTGAAGTTATCACCTCAATATATTTGATTGTGTTTGCTGGCATACTTTTCAGTACTTCCTTCGGATTATTGCTCATCATATTATTGGGCTTTCCATTCACATGTATCTTGAAACTGCTACTACCGTTCACCTGTACATTGTCTTCTCCATCCACCGTTACCAAAGGCACTTTCCGAAGCATCTCCAATATACTGTTCGATTTTGAGTCCGGATCATCTTCAATATTATATTCAATCTTATCCACATCTACCTTTACCAAAGGTTTTTGTGCAACTACCTCCACTCCTTTCAATACGTTATTGGCTTCTGAAGAAATCATTGTGCCCAAGTCAACCTCCTTCACGGACGGTTTTAGAGTAAATTCCTTTACTATCGGCGCTTTACCAATCGAAGAAATGGTGATGATGTAATTGCCCGCAGCGACATTCAGTTTCTCCTGAAATTTACCATTCGCCCCAGTCACCGCCATCTTGACTGCTTTATCCGGAGCATTTTTCTTTGCTATTTTGATGGTAGCATACGGTTCTCCCTCTTGTGTTAAAGAATCAATAAGTACTCCTTTGACTGTATAAGAAGGAGCTGTGGATTTTTGTGCCCACCCCGCCACGGAGGTAGCGAATACGAATAGAATTAGTAGTAACAGTCTGTGTTTCATGACTAGAAATATATTAGTTTATGTTTATTAGACGCAAGACATTCAAAAATGCTGCAAATTCGAGAGCCAAAAGTAGTTGGTTTATCTACACTTACGAATTTTTCGGAGTTAAGAATATAAAACGAATGGATAAAAAATCTTACTACAGTATATTTCTAGTATTTTTAAACTTCATTTACCCTCCCCTTATTTTTCCCATCATGAAAAGACTTGTTATCTATAATCTTTTGGCAACATTCCGAATTTCTCTTTAAAACATTTTGCAAAATGGGAAGAAGAAGCAAAGCCTAACCGTTCTGCAGCTTCAGCTATTCGAACACCATTTGCTATTAATTCAGCTGCTTTGTTTAAGCGGAAATTCTTAACATAGTTATTAGGAGGCATACCAAACAAACTTTTCATCTTCCGGTAAAGATTAGAATGACTCATATTCATTTGATCTGCCAATGTTTCAATTGAATAATTTTCATTAACAACCTGCTCCAATAAAATTGCATTGATCTTGT